>OOIG01001204.1_pt1 | contig 19699 bp, 19 predicted proteins | sample 1692091 | NCBI WGS metagenome assembly OOIG01 (sample SAMN06348188, study PRJEB24527) | human gut metagenome | biome: human gut; feature: ankylosing spondylitis patient; material: feces | host: Homo sapiens | place: China | collected 2015-10 | reverse complement strand
GCTCAGGCCGTTGTTGCCGTGGAGGAACATGGCGTACTTGTCGTAGACGGAAAGCTTGTCCGTGTCGTAGAGGCCGGTGGTCTCGCCCTCGGCGGGCTGGCCCGGGGCAGTGACGGTGTAGATGGTCAGGGCGTTGGGCAGGTCGTAGTAGGTGATGGTGTCCGGCTCGGCGTCGGGCGTCCGGGCCTTGGAGTAGTGGGTGCCGTAGAAGCCCTCTGCCGTCCGGGCTGTATGGGCCGAGGGGTCAAAGGGCGTAAGGCCCAGTGCGGTGCAGAGCTGCTGGTAGGCGTAGTATGCGCCGGTGCTCGTCCAGTGGTGGTCGGTGCGGTAGTAGATATATTCGCCCTTGTGGTCGGCGAGGGTCTGCCGCACGTCCACAAACCGGCCTCCGGCGGCCTGCACAGACTCCGAGAGGGCGTCGAGATAACGGTCCTCGTCCAGCAGGGGAGCGCCTGCGGGGACATTCTCAGGGTAGACAGCGGACGCCGCAGGCACCAGCATCACATTGACGAGGCCCGGGTACCGCTGGCAGAGGGCTTCAAGGGCGGCTGTATTCTTGGGCAGGGTGCGCGTCTCACTGGAGACCAGACCGTAGGTGCGGGGGAACATCATATGCTCTTTGCCCAGCAGGATGCCGCCGCTCTGCTCCTTCTGCATCACCTTGGTCTCTACGGTGCTCTGGAGGGCGACCCAGTTGTCGCGGCCCGCCACCTGATCCTTGACGTACTTGGTGTAGGCCGTGAAGAACTTGTTCAGGCCGTCTGCCGAGAAGCTGGACAGGCTGGGCCGCTGGGAGAGGGTGGTGTTTTCCAGCTCACTATAGGCCCTGTCCGGGGTGATGAGGTCGAGGGCGAACAGCCCCACGAAAAACAGGCTGAATGCGAGCAGCACAGGGTAATGGAAGATGGAAGCAGAGCGCTTCGAATGTTTCGCCATCGTTTGCGCCTCCTCTTAGAAGTTGAAATACAGGAACGGGCTGTTGGTGCTGCCCACGACATAGGCCATCGAGATGGTCAGGAGGGCCAGAATGGTCAGCGCCTTGGTGACGGCATGGCGGGAAAGCAGGTCCCACAGCTTTTCGATGAGCGGGGTGCAGCAGAGGACAGAGACCGCCAGCAGCACGCCGTAGTTGCGCAGGAAGTAAAGGGGCATCACGCCGCCGGAGGGGATAAACAGCTTTTGGAACAGCAGCCCGAACTCCACGCCCGCGTCGTTGCCCACGAACATGGCCCAGCCCACCACCACGAGGAAGAGGGTGTAGAGATGGGGCCAGACCCTGCCCTTCTTCAGATAGGGCAGCAGGAAGAGCTTTTCCAGAGCCAGCAGCACGAAATAGTATAAGCCCCAGCAGATGAAGTTCCAGTTCGCGCCGTGCCAGATGCCCGTGAGCAGCTCGACGACGAAGAGGTTGAAGATCTGACGCCGGAGGCCCTTCCGGTTGCCGCCGAGGGGGATATAGACATACTCCCGGAACCAGCCCGAGAGGGTCATGTGCCAGCGCCGCCAGAACTCGGTGATGGAGGCGGAGATATAAGGGTAGTTGAAGTTCTGGGGAAAGTCGAAGCCCAGCATCTTGCCCATGCCGATGCCCATCATGGAGTAGCCGGAAAAGTCGAAATAGAGCTGTAAGGAGTAGGCGATGACGCCCAGCCAGACCAGCGGAGTGGAGGCATTGGCAAGGCCCACGAAGGAGACGGAGGGGCTGTCCGCTACCCCGATGATGTCGGTCCAGAGGGCGCCGACGGCGTCGGCCAGCAGGACTTTCTTCGCCAGACCGAAGGTGAAGAGGGTCATGCCCTCCTCGATCTGCTTTAAGTTATAGCGGCCTTTGTAGACGTGGAGGCGGTCGGAGACGTCCCGGTACTTGACGATGGGGCCTGCGATGAGCTGGGGGAACATGACGACGTAAGCGCCGAAGTCGATGATATTGTGCTCGGTCTTTACGTCCCGGCGGTAGACGTCGATGGTGTAGGAGAGGGTCTGGAAGGTGTAGAAGCTGATGCCCAGCGGCAGCACGCTGATACCCGGAATGGCCGCAAAGCTGGTGCCGAAAAGGGCGTTGAGGCTGCTGAGCACAAAGTTTGCATACTTGAAGTAGAAGAGCATCCCGAGGCTGCCCGCCAGTGCGATGAGCAGCAGAACGAGGCGGGCCGTCCGGTTCCGGTCGAAGCGCTCAAGCCCGAGTCCGCAGAGGTAGTTGATAAGGATGAGGGCCAGCATGACCGGGAAAAACCGCACCTCGCCCCAGCAGTAGAACACGAGGCTGCACAGGAAGAGGACGGTGTTTTTGAGCTTCGGGGGCGCGAGGTAATAGAGCGCCAGCGTGATGGGCAGAAAGCGCAGCAGAAAGATGATGGTGCTGAAGACCACGGCGTCAGTCTCCTTTCGGACTTCCCCCGGTGGGGGGAGCGGACAGCGCCGGGAGGCGCTGCGTGAGAGGTTTTTTACAAAGCGAAAAAGGCCGATGCCGCTGCGGCACCGGCCCGGAAGCGCTTCTTTACTTGCCCAGAACGCCGTTGACGGCGCTGGTCAGGTCGGCAGAGCAGCCGTTGGAGGCAATGACCATCACCACGAGGTCGTCGCTGCCGTCGATGATGGCATTCTCCACGTTGGACTGTGCCTCCGCGAACTCGGCGTAGTTGCCGTAGAAGGCCACCTGATCCTGCTGGTAGGTCTTGAGGGTGTCCATGACATCCTGTGCCTTGCCTGCGGCGGGCTGGATGGCCAGCACGAGGCCGGCGTCGCCGTTGTCGTTGCTCTTGATGCCCTTGTAGCTGGTGACATCATCGGCCTTCAGGCCGAAGTCGTACTCGATGTTCATGGCCGTGATCTCAAACTGGTTGGAGATGGGGTTCGTTTCCAGCAGGGCGTCCACGGCAGAGGCCACGGCGTCGGAAGCGCCGTTCTCCTCGGCGGAGACGGAAGCAGCAGGCTCAGAGGCGCTCTGGCCGGCAGCCCCGGAGGAGGCTGCGGAGGATGCAGAGCCGCCGCAGCCTGTCAGCAGGACACAGCCTGCAGCCAGCGCAGCAGCAGAAAGGACGAGTTTCAGACGAATATTCATAGAAGATTTCCCTCTTTTGTCGTTAAATTTCCAAGGCCCGGCCGCACCGAAAAACGTCGGCCCAAGACCCTTATCAGTCTATCATAACGAGGTTCGAATTGCAAACGAACTGCAAGATTTTTAACCTTTTCTTCACCGGTCGGGTCAGCCTTCGGCCGCGATGTCCCGCAGCGTCTGGATATACTCCTCGAAGCAGAGGCCGCTGGCGTTGATCCGGGCCGCATTTTCGACGCCGACATACCGCCAGTGCCACGGCTCATAGATGATCTCGGTCTTGTCCTCGGCGTCCTTCGGGTAGCGGAGGATGAAGCCGTAGTCCCCGGCGTGTGCACAGAGCCAGCGGAAGGCGGCGGTGTTCTCGAAGCCCTCATCCAGCCCGGTGCGCTCGGGGCTGTTCAGGTCGGCGGCGAGGCCGCAGTTGTGCTCGGAGTAGCCCGGAGGGTTGACGACGGCTGCGGCCTTTTCCTTGGCAGCGGCGTTGTCATAGCCCTTGTTGAGGTAGTACTGGGTCTTTTTCTCGTAGAGGCTGGTCTGGTACTTGACGCTGCGATAGCCGCTCTGCATCCAGACGGTGACGCCGTCGGCGGCTGCGGCCTTCTGCATGGCGAGGAAGGCGTCGCAGGCCGCCGTCTGGAGAGTCTTGTTCACGGCGGTGGCAGAGCCGCACTCCTTGGTGTCGAAGGTGTAGTCGTCCGGCATCTTGTTGGTGTGGTTCACCAGCACCATCAGCGGGTCGGCCAGCAGGGCGCGGGCCTCGTCGGCGGTGAGGCCGAGGGCGTTGGAGGGGGCGGTGTTCTCGGGGACGCTGGACGCTGCGGCCTCCTGCGGGGCGCTCTGCGCCGGGAGAGGGGCCGCAGACGCCGCCGAGGCGCTGGGGATGGCGGCGCGGCGGGTGAGCAGGAAGGAGACGCCGCCCGCGGCGACGCAGAGCATCAGGGTAAGCCCGGCCACCCGGCGGATGGCACGTCTGCGCCTGCGGCGGCGCAGCTCAGCGCGGGTGAGGTGTCGGCGCTGAGGATGAGGAGTGGAGGGATTCATAAAAGACCTTCTTTCCGGTTGGGTGTGTATATTTTTCCACAGGGGAGGACATCCTATTCCCGGGAGGCGAACAGGATGAAAATGTCGGCTGAGGAATACGGGCGCAGGGTGCGCCGGGTCGGCCCGCCCTCGCCGCTGGGCAGAGACTGCCTTTGGGCGTTCTGCGTGGGCGGCGGCATCTGCCTGCTGGGCGAGGTGCTGCGGGGGTGGTATCTGACCATGGGGCTGGACAAAGAACTGGCCGGCACCCTTACCAGCTGCACACTGGTGGTGCTGTCGGCCCTGCTGACGACGCTGGGCCTCTACCAGAAGCTGGCCGCCAAAGCGGGCGCGGGCACCCTCGTGCCCATCACAGGCTTCGCCAACGCGGTGGTCAGTGCGGCCATCGAGTTTAAGACCGAGGGCCGGGTGCTGGGCACCGGCGCGAAGATGTTCCTCATCGCCGGGCCGGTCATCGTCTACGGCACGCTGGCGGCGGTGCTTTATGGCAGCGTCTGCTGGCTGCTTGGATAAAACAGCTCTCTGTCCAGAATACGCAGGAGAGGGTGCGAAAATTGCATCCGCCTGCCGAAACCCCAGTATACCACAAAAAGCGGATAAAATCAGCCCCATAAAGGAGGAAACTGTGATGGCTGCACGACGCGGAGACACTCTTTTGTTCCCGACGCCGCCCGTCGTGGCGGCGCATGCGGCCATCGGCGGCAAAAAGGAGGGCGAAGGCCCCCTCGCCGCTTGCTTCGATGCGCTGAGCGCCGACAACTTCTTCGGCCAGTCCAGCTGGGAAGCCGCCGAAAAGGAGCTGGCCCTGCAAACGGCGCGGCTCTGCCTTAAAAAGGCCCAGACGACCCCCGAAAAGGTCAGCCTCGTGCTGGCGGGGGACTTGCAGGCCCAGTGCACCGCATCCAGCTACGCCATGCGGGAGCTGGGCATCCCCTTCGCGGGTCTGTTCGGCGCGTGCAGCACAATGGCCGAGGCGCTGGGCCTCGGCGCGGCGCTGTGCAGCGCCGGGATGGCCGACGGCCTGCTGGCCATGACGTCCAGCCATTTCTGCGCGGCAGAACGCCAGTTCCGCACGCCGCTGAGCTACGGTGCGGTGCGGACGCCCACGGCCCAGTGGACGGCCACGGCGGCGGGAGCCTGCCTGCTGCGGCCTGCGGGCGAGGGGGTGCAGCTCTGTGCCGTCACCTTCGGGCGGGTGCAGGACTATAAGATAAAAGACATCAACAACATGGGCGCGGCCATGGCCCCTGCGGCCGCAGCAACCCTTCTGCACTATCTGAAGGATACCGGCAGCGCTCCGGAGGACTTCGACCGCATCTACACCGGCGACCTCGGCCATGTGGGGAGCCAGCTCCTCCGCGACCTGCTGGCGGCGGAGGGACTGCTGCTCAAGAACCATGTGGACTGCGGCTGCATCCTCTACGATGCCACCGAGCAGACCGTGAAGAGCGGCGGCTCCGGGCCGGGCTGCAGCGCCTCCGTCCTCTGCGGGCATATCCTGCCCCGCCTCGAGCGGGGGACGCAGAAGCGGGCGCTCTTTATCGCCACCGGCGCACTGATGAGCCAGACGACCTTTTTGCAGAAGGAGAGCATCCCGGCCATCGCCCATCTTGTGGAGCTGCGCAGCCCGCAGCGGAAGGAGGAAAACGGATGAATTACTTCTGGGCCTTCGTGGTAGGCGGCGGCATCTGCGTCATCGGCCAGCTGCTCATCGACCTCACCGGCCTGACCCCAGCCCGCATCCTGACGGGCTATGTGGTGGCGGGCGTCATCCTTTCGGCGGCGGGGTGGTATGGGCCGCTGGCGGAGTTCGCGGGCTGCGGGGCTACCGTGCCCCTGCTGGGGTTTGGGCATCTGCTGGCCAAGGGGGTGCGGACAGCCATCGAGGAGGAGGGGGCCATCGGCATCCTCACCGGAGGGCTGACGGCTGCGGCTGCGGGCATCACGACGAGCCTTGTATGCGGGGTGGTGTGCTCGTGGGTGGGGAAGAGCCATGACCAGAACTAGAAAAGCATCCCGGTCTCGCGCCGGGATGTTTTTCTGTGCGCGGCGGGCCGTTTCGGCTCATTTTTCGTCCGGGGTGCGTTATATTGGGGCCAAAGGAGGCAGGAAGCATGAAACAGGAAACACAATGGACGACCATCTTCTGGGAGGGCTGGACAGCGCAGGCGCTCTGCGCGGCGGCGGTGTTCTGGCCCGGCAGCGCGGCGCTGCGATACCCGGCGGTGCTCTGGCCGGGGCTGGCCCTTGCAGCGGCAGTCCCCGCCGTCTGGGCCGGGTGGTGGATGCTGGCCCAAAGGCCGAAGCCGCTGCCGGAGGAGGAAGTGATGGAAAAGCAGGGAAAGATACATATCGTCACAGAGGAGGTTTTTCTTTAAGTGGGTGCGCGGGGCAGAGCGCTCTTACGCTAGGTTAATGTTCTCTTTTGCGTGCCAAAAGAGAACCAGAAAAGCACCAGCGATTTCGACGCGCTGGATCCACGAGAAAGGGGCTGCTCGCCCCTTTCAGACCCCGAAGGAGTTGTCGAAACGGAAAAAAGCTAGCCGCTTCGCTAAACGCTTTTTTCTCGTTTCTCCGACTTGCTGCTTCGCAGCTGGTGTTACGTTCTTGAAAGGCGTGAAGTCCAGCGGCGACGTGAAATCTTCGGCGGAGCCGTAAATAGGAGAAGCACAAAAAATGCGCAACAGCGACGACCGCCGCCTGCGGCGGATACAGGGAGGAGCTGTTGGGGCCGCGGTCAGCAGGACACGAGTGCCGCTCAAGGCACGAAGTGGACGCTGGGCACCGCAACCCGTCTTAGCGCAGCGGCTAGCTTTTTTCCGTTTCGACTTCCTCTTTGGAATTGTTAAGGGCGAGCAGCCCTTAACTCGTTGCGGGGAGAGTGGAGTCCAGAGGTAGGGAGGGGGGAGTCGAAACACCCCTCCCTGCCTCTGGCCCGCGCGGAGCGCAAGCCACTTGACCAAAAGAAAAACCTCCCCCGCGCTACCAGCGCGAAAGACAACAATATACCGTTTTTTGATAGATGCTATTTTTAAAAATTGCGATAAGCTTTTGTGAAATGAGGATAAGTTTATGATCGATAAAAGCCGACTGGAACAGAAATGTTCCACATGGAACATCACGCTCACCGGTACCCAGCTCGACCAGCTGGACGCCTTTGCTCAGATTCTGGTAGAGTACAACCAGAAGGTCAACCTGACCGCCATCACCGACCCGGAGGGCATTGAGGACAAGCATTTCCTCGACAGCCTGCTCTTTGCGTCCCAGCCCGAGGTGGCGGGGAAGATGGTGGACGTCGGCGCGGGCGCAGGCTTCCCGGGCATCGTGACGAAAATTTACAAGCCGGAGCTGGAGCTGACCCTGATGGAGCCGACCGGCAAGCGGGTGGAGTTCCTGAAATATGCCTGCGGCCAGCTGGGCCTTACCGGCGTGGAGTTCGCCAAGGAGCGCGCCGAGGAGGCTGCCCGGAAGGTGTGGCGGGAGCAGTTCGACTTGGCTTCGGCCCGCGCAGTGGCGGCTCTGCCTATGCTGGCAGAATACTGCCTGCCGCTGGTGAAGGTGGGCGGAAATTTCCTCGCCATGAAGGGCGCATCTGGTGAGGAGGAGCTTGCTGCGGCACGGGGAGCCATCAAGAAGCTGGGCGGCGAGTACAGAGAGACCCGCACCCTGCATCTGCCGGGGGGCGACACCCGCACCCTCATCCTCTGCAAAAAGATTTCGCAAACTCCGACTGCCTACCCCAGAAACGGCGGAAAAATTGCGAAAAGTCCGCTGAAATAACGAAGCATCGAACAGAAAATGCAAGACCCTGCCGAACGAAAACTCTGGCAGGGCCTTTTGTTTTCTGGTAAACTGGGAACGTAAGCAGCTAAGCTTTCCACGTTTTCCCGGGAAAGGGTGGAAAACCAAGACGATTCCAGACGAAAAGGGGCGGTATCATGTTTGAGAGAAAGAAATCTGCCGGAAAAATCTATGCCCTCCCCATCGAGAGCATCCAGCCGTCGCCATTTCAGGCGCGGACCCATTTTGATGAGCAGGAGCTTGCGGGGCTTGCGGCCAGCATCCGGGAAAATGGCCTGCTGCAGCCCATTGCGGTGCGAAAGCGGGAGGATGGCTACGAGCTGGTAGCGGGGGAGCGGCGGCTCCGGGCTTGCAAGATGGCGAAGATGCAGACCATCCCGGCCATCCTCTGCGACTACGCCGACGAGAAGACGGCGGCGATGGGGCTTCTGGAAAATTTGCAGCGGGAAGATCTGAATCCCTTTGAACAGGCGCAGGGCCTGCGGGATGTGATGGTCCTCTGGGACTGCACGCAGGCCGAGGCGGCCAAGCGGCTGGGAATGGCCCAGCCGACGCTGGCCAACAAGCTGCGGCTCTTACAGCTGACGCAGGACCAGCGGCAGTTCGTGCTGGACAACGGCCTCACGGAGCGTCACGCCCGGGCGGTGCTGCGCCTGCCCGAGAATCGCCGCAGCGAGGCCCTCATCACCATCGCCAAGCGGAAGATGAACGCCCGAGCCACCGACCTGTACATCGAGCAGCTGCTCAACGAAGCGGTCCCGGGGAGGCATCGCATCTCGATGGTGAAGGATGTCCGTATCTTTGTGAATACCATCGACCATGCCATCCGCCTCATGACCGATAATGGTGTTCCGGCCACGGCCCACCGGGAGGAAAGGGACGGGTACATCGAGTATACGGTGCGCATCCCGACGGCAGCGGCACAAAGGTAAGGGGAGAGAGCCGGTGTTCCATGTGGAACATTGGCTCTTTTTCTTTTGAGTGGGAGTGCGCGCTGGTGGCGTGGGATAGAGCGCTCTTTCGGTAAGGCTAAGTTCTCTTTTGCGTGCCAAAAGAGAACCTGCTTAAAGAAAAACAAGCTCTACTGCAACAACGCTCTGCCCCTACGCCGCAGCTTTATTGCTAAAAATCAATTTTCAACCTCAAAGAATGCAAAAAATAAATGCTGAATCTGCATTTCCTACGGTAAAATTATAAAGAACCAGTTCAAAAAGCCGCGCTGATGTGCTATACTAGGCTGTATGAGAGGCCCACGGAGGGGAAAACGGCGGGCTTCGTCCTCGAAATGTTCCATGTGGAACAAATCTTTTTCCCGGAAGGAAGCAAGTAGCGTGGCAAAAATCGTTGCCGTTGCAAACCAGAAGGGCGGCGTGGGCAAGACCACCACGGCCGTCAACCTCTCGTCCTGCGTGGCGGCGCTGGGCAAAAAAGTGCTCATCGTGGACCTCGACCCGCAGGGCAACACCACCACCGGCTATGGCATCTCCAAGCGCAGCGTGGACATTGGTACTTATGAGATCCTCATCGGCGAGGCCGACGCGCGGCAGGCTGTCCGCAAGACGGAGTTCCGCACCGATGTCATCGGCTCCAACACCCGCCTCGCGGGCGCCAGCCTTGAGATGATCGACCTGCCGGGCCGCGAGAGCCGCCTGCGCAAGGCGCTGGCCGGGGTGCAGAAGGACTATGACTTCATCTTCATCGACTGCCCGCCCAGCCTGGACCTGCTCACCCTGAACGGTCTGAGCGCCTGCGACAGTGTGCTGATTCCGGTGCAGTGCGAGTATTATGCGCTGGAAGGTCTGTCGGAGCTCATCAGCACCCTCAAGACCATCCGCAAAAAGTATAACCCGTATCTGGATATCGAGGGCGTGGTGTTCACCATGTTCTCGCTGCGGTACAACCTGACTGTGCAGGTGGTGGAGCAGGTGCAGAAGTACTTCGGCTCCAAGGTGTACAAGACCACCATCCCGCGCTCCATCCGCATTTCGGAGGCGCCCAGCTACGGCCAGCCCATCAATTTCTACGAGCCAAAGGGCAAGGGCAGTGAAGCCTACATGGATCTGGCCATCGAATTCGTCAAGCACAACCGGCCGCAGGAACCTAAGAAGTCCCGCGCAAAGGCTGCACCCGCCGCAGAGCCGGCGAAAAATGCTCTGGAAGATTAAAACAGGGGGAACAAGGTAAACAATGGCAAGAGGAAAAGGAGGGCTCGGACGCGGGCTGGACAGTCTGTTTGAGGACGCAGCACCGGTCTTTGAGTCAGAGCACGCAGCGGTGGAAACGCTGCCGCTGCGCGAGATCGAGCCGGACCCCGACCAGCCCCGCAAGACCTTTGACGAAGAGGCACTGGGGGAGCTGGCCGCCAGCATTGCGGAGCACGGTCTGCTGCAGCCCATTGCGGTGCGGCCCCAGGGACTGGGCGGCTACAGCATCGTGGCCGGCGAGCGCCGGTGGCGGGCCTGCCGCATGGCCGGCCTGACCGAAGTGCCGGTGGTGGTCAAGGATGTGTCCGACGAGCAGGCCATGGAGCTGGCGCTGGTGGAAAATTTACAGCGCGAGGATCTGGACCCGGTGGAAGAAGCTGCCGGCATCCGGGAGCTGATGACCCGCTGCGACCTGACGCAGGAGCAGGCCGCCCGCAAGCTGGGCAAGAGCCGCAGCGCACTGGCAAACAGCCTGCGTCTGCTCAACTTACCGGAAACGGTGCTGGAGCTGCTGAAGAGCGGCTTTATCAATACCGGCCACGCCAAGGTGGTGCTGGGTCTGCCCACGCCGGAATTGCAGGCCGAAGCCGCGCAGATCATCGCGGACAACCAGCTGAACGTCCGTCAGGCCGAGGCGCTTTGCAAAAAGATGGCAAAGCCCGCCAAGGAGCCCCGCGAACCCGCCCCCCGCGGCACTTTACCGGTGGAGGTGGAAGAGAGCCTGAAGCAGGTGCTGGGCAGCGAGGTGAACGTGGCCTACCACGACGGCAAGGGCAAGCTGACGGTGCATTTTTACTCCGATGAGCAGCTGCGCGCCTTTGCAAACCTGCTGGGACAGTACCAGATGGAAACCGAATAATCATGCGATCCAAGGCGGGAACTGCCGCCTTTGAACGGCAGCGGAAAGCCGCAAGTGCGCCGCTGCAAGCCCAATAGAGTTAAGGAGAGTCAATCATGCTGGATATCAAATTTGTCCGCGAGAACCCGGACGCCGTTAAGGAAAACATCAAAAAGAAGTTTCAGGATGCCAAGCTGCCGCTGGTGGACGAGGTCATCGAAAAGGATGCCAAGTACCGTGCAGCCCTGAAGGAAGTGGAGGCCCTGAAGGCCGCCCGCAACAAGCTGAGCAAGGCCAACGGCCCGCTGTTCGGTCAGCTGAAGAAGTGCACCGATGAGGCACAGAAGGCTGAGCTGCAGGCACAGATCGACGCCAACAACGCCGCCGTCAAGGCGGACGCCGACAAGATGGCAGAGCTGGAGAAGGAAGAGGAGGCACTGTCCGCCCGCATTCAGGAGATCATGTACTCCATTCCCCAGATGATCGACCCCAGCGTGCCCATCGGCCCGGACGATACCTATAACGTGGAAGCCCAGCGCTTCGGCGAGCCTGTGGTGCCGGATTTCCCCATCCCGTACCACACCGAGATCATGGAGAGCTTTGACGGCATTGATATGGACGCCGCAGGCCGCGTGGCTGGCAACGGCTTCTACTACCTGCTGGGCAACATTGCACGCCTGCACGAGGCTGTGCTGGCCTATGCCCGCGACTTTATGATCAACAAGGGCTTCACCTACGTCATCCCGCCCTTCATGATGCACGGCAACGTGGTGCAGGGCGTCATGTCCTTCCCCGAGATGGACGCCATGATGTACAAGATCGAGGGTGAGGACCTGTACCTGATCGGTACCAGTGAGCACTCCATGATCGGTAAGTTTATTGACCAGATTATCCCCGAGGAGAAGCTGCCCCAGACCCTCACCTCCTATTCCCCCTGCTTCCGCAAGGAGAAGGGCGCCCACGGCATTGAGGAGCGGGGCGTCTACCGCATCCACCAGTTTGAGAAGCAGGAGATGATCGTGGTCTGTAAGCCCGAGGACTCCATGAAGTGGTATGAGAAGATGTGGCGCTACAGCGTGGAGCTGTTCCGCAGCATGGATATCCCTGTGCGGCAGCTGGAGTGCTGCTCCGGCGATCTGGCCGACCTGAAGGTGAAATCCTGCGACATTGAGGCCTGGAGCCCCCGTCAGCAGAAGTACTTTGAGGTCTGCTCCTGCTCCAACCTGGGCGACGCCCAGGCCCGTCGCCTGAAGATCCGGGTTAAGGGTGAAAACGGCAAGAACTACCTGCCCCACACCCTGAACAACACCGTGGTAGCGCCGCCCCGTATGCTGATTGCCTTCCTGGAGAACAACCTCCAAGCCGACGGCAGTGTAAAGATTCCCGTAGCCCTGCGGCCTTACATGGGCGGCAAGGACGTAATCATCCCTAAGCACTAAGTTCCCGTCGCTGGCAGCTAAATTTTTGCTGCGCTTACAACTATTATAAATAAGGAGAGGTTCCTGATGAAGAATTTTTGGAAGACCCTGGGCGTTACCGCTCTGGTAGTCGGTCTGTGTCCCTACCGCGTCACTTTGGACAAATCTACAGGCGACAAAAAGATCCGGGCCCTCCTCTGGAAGGCCACCTACAGCAGCCGCTCCTCTGGCCGGGGTCTGAGCCTGGATTTCGGTTTCTTCCCTCCCAATGAAGAGGAAGAAGCACATCTCTTTGCCGATGAATTGGTGGTCCATTACCACAACGGCCAGCCCTGCTATGCCGATGAAGAGTCCTGCTGCGCCGACAGCACAACCTGCACCCAGGAAGACGGTCCCTATGCCTGCTGCAAGGCCTGTCAGGAGAGCCAGGAGGCCCCTGCCCCGGCGGAGAAACAGGAGGCAGAAGCCTCTGAGGAAACTTCGTCCCAGCCTGAGCAGCCCTGATCCTTTTATGGATGAATCAATTATCAGAGCAGTGTTAAGCCAGGGGCTTCCTGCCCTTGGCATGGGGGAGGAGTCTATCCCTTCCCTGCTTGAATTCTCCAGGATGCTTCTGGAGAAAAATCAGGTCATGAACCTCACCGCCATTACCGATCCGCAAGAGGTTGCCACGCTGCACCTGCTGGACAGTCTGGCCCTTGCCGCCCAGGCAGACCTGGCCGGTAAGAAGGTCATCGACGTGGGCACCGGGGCAGGCTTTCCCGGCATGCCCCTGGCCATTGCCGTACCCGGCGTTACAATGACATTGCTGGACAGCCTGGGCAAGCGGGTGGACTTTTTGAAAGAAGTCTGTAAAGCCTTGGAATTACAGGATATTTCCTGTGTCCACGCCAGAGCGGAGGAATTTGCCGCCGCCCACCGGGAGAGCTATGACTTTGCCGTCAGCCGGGCAGTGGCTGCTCTGCCAGTTTTGTGCGAGTTGTGTCTGCCTCTGGTAAAAGTGGGCGGGGCCTTTCTGGCTATGAAGTCCAGCCACAGCCAGGAGGAGACCGATCAGGCCGCCAAGGCCATCTCCCTGCTGGGAGGAAAACTGGAGCAAGTGACCGATTACTCCATTCCTACCACTGATATTACTCACCGGCTTTTAACCATCCGCAAGGTATCCCCTACCCCGAAAAAATATCCCCGCCGCTTCGCACAGATCAAGAAGCAGCCCCTGGGCGTACCCGGGGTGTAACGGCGGCAAGGAGGTGACCCCATGGGTCAAACCATCGCCGTGGTATCCGGCAAGGGCGGGACAGGAAAAACATCCTTTACCGCCAACGTAGGCATGGCCCTGGCTCAACTGGGCCATCCCACACTGTGCTTTGACTGCGATATCGGTCTTAGGAATCTGGACATCGCCCTGGCTATGACAGACCGGGCGGTGATGGATTTCACCGATGTGCTGTCAGGGTACTGCTCCCTCAGCGACGCCACATCCCCTGCAGAAGAACCTCTATCTTCTCACCGCCCCTACCCGGCTGAATGGGATCCGGGTGAGCCAGGAGGCCTTCTCCTCCCTGTTTCCGGAGATCCGGCGGCGCTTTGATTACTGCCTCATTGACGCCCCGGCGGGTCTGGGAAATGGCTTTCGGCTGGCTCTCAGCGCCGCAGACCGGGCCGTGGTAGTCACCACCACCGATGCCAGCAGCCTCCGGGATGCCCAGCGCACGGTCATGGAACTGGATTCCCTGCCCCGGGGACGGGTCCACCTGGTGGTGAATCGCTGTCGGAAAAAACTGCTGAAATCCCTGCATCAGACCATTGACGATGCCATTGATATGGCCGGTCTTCCCCTCCTGGGGGTCATCCCGGAGGATGAGACCATGCCCCTCTATTCCGGACGGGGGATTCCTCTGCTCCTGTCCTCCAATGACTGCGCCGCCCGGGCTTACCGCAATATTGCCCGGCGGATCACCGGCAAGCGCACGCCGCTGATGAAGCTCCGGTGACCATAGATGAAGACGGCGGCACCTGTGGAGAGCCCTTCCCGGCTCTGAGAAAGGAACGACAGTATATGTATATCGCCCTCATGTCTCACGACAATAAGAAGGACCTAATGGTCCAGTTCTGCTCCGCCTACGCGGGCATTTTGTCCCGGCACAACCTCTGTGCCACCAATACCACGGGACGACTGGTGGCCGAGGCCACGGGTCTCAACGTCCACCTCTTCCTCTCCTGTCAGCACGGCGGCAGCCAGCAGATCGGCGCCCGCATCGCTTACAACGAGATGGATATGGTCCTCTTCTTTGTAGATCCCAACGATTCCACCATGGACAAGGAGCTGCTCTACATCTCCCGTCTGTGCGACCAGAACAATATCCCCTTTGCCTCCAACGTAGCTACCGCCGAAATGCTGGTGCTGGGCATGGACCGGGGCGATATGGACTGGCGGAATATCGTCAATCCCAAGCACAAATTGAACCATTAATACCCCGGACCCTTGACTTTTTGCCCTCCGGCGTACTATAATAGCAAGCAACTGAATATTGGCCCGCCGCCATGAGGGCGACGGAGTACCCCGCCCACCCGGACAGAGAAAGGCCTCCCTGGGCTGTAAGAGACCTATACGGACCTGAGCGGGGGAAGACAGCGCCGGAGCGGGGGCGGAAACGCCCGCGGCAGGTCCCTCCGCGGCCAATTGGGACAATAAGGGCGGAGCCTGTCCTTTTTTCAGTGGGCTCTGCCGAATGTGGGTGGCACCACGAAGTGTGATCTGTCATGCTCTCGTCCCGCTGTATGTGGGAACGAGAGCATTTGTTTTTGTATGAGATGCCTGAATCTGACCCAACAGATTATTTAGTTTACATAATATTACTAGCTGATATAAAGGAGAACCCACCATGAGTAAAGTCCAACCCCGCACGCTCTCCGGCTTCATGGAACTGCTCCCCGGTCCCCAGCAGCAGATGGAGCAGATCATGGCCATCCTCCGGGAGACCTACAGCCTCTACGGCTTTACCCCCCTGGACACCCCCGTCATTGAGTCCAGCGAGGTACTGCTGGCCAAGGCCGGCGGTGAAACGGAGAAACAGATCTACCGCTTCACCAAGGGCGACAGCGACCTGAGCCTCCGCTTTGACCTGACGGTGCCTCTGGCCAAGTATGTAGCCCTCCACTACGCCGACCTCTCCTTCCCCTTCCGCCGCTACCAGATCGGTAAGGTCTACCGGGGCGAGCGGGCCCAGCGTGGCCGGTTCCGGGAGTTCTATCAGGCCGATATCGACATCATCGGCGACGGCAAGCTGGATATCGCCAACGAGGCGGAGATCCCCGCCATCATCTCCCAGACCTTTACCCGCCTGGGACTTCAGCGGTTCCAGATCCGGGTCAACAACCGGAAGATCCTCAACGGCTTTTACGCCATGCAGGGCCTCAGTGAGAAGTCCGGCGACATCATGCGCACCGTGGACAAGCTGGACAAAATCGGCGCTGAAAAAGTAGGCCAGCTGCTGGTGGAGGAACTGGCGCTCACCCAGGAACAGGCCAACGAGATCCTTACCTTCATCGCCATCAAGGGCAACAACCAGGAGGTCCTAACCGCTCTCGAGGGCTACCGGGGCCGCAACGAAGTCTTTGACCAGGGTCTCGACGAGCTGACCACTGTGGTAAAATACCTCTCCGCTTTCGGTGTAGCCGAGGAGAAGTTTGCCGTGGATCTCACCATCGCCCGGGGCCTGGACTACTACACCGGCACCGTGTATGAGACCACCATGCTGGATCACCCGGAGGTGGGTTCCATCTGCTCCGGGGGCCGTTATGATAACTTGGCGGAATATTATACCGATAAAATACTCCCCGGAGTTGGAATTTCCATTGGACTGACCCGTTTGTTCTATGTACTCAATGAACAGGGCATGCTAAACCCGGAGATGAACACCGCCCCCGCCGACGTTCTCATCCTGCCCATGACCGAGGATCTCAGCGACGCCATTGCCCTGGCCACGAAGCTCCGCCAGGCCGGAGTCCGGACCCAGCTCTACACCGAGCAGAAGAAGTTCAAGGCCAAGATGAGCTACGCCGACAAGCTGGGTGTACCCTATGTGGTGTTTCTGGGCGACGACGAGATCGCCGGGAACGTGGTGACCTGCAAGGACATGGCCTCCGGCCAGCAGACCACCCTGCCCTTTGACGAGACGCTGGGCCTCATCCGTCGCGGCCTCGACGCCCGGAACGCAGGCACGGTCATCGTGGAGAAATAACCCACGCCAACGCGCCAAATCAGACAACTATTCGTAATATTTTCTTTTGATTATACAAAACATTATCACAATAGGAGGACAAAACAATGATGCAGATGCGCACACATACCTGCAACGAGCTGCGGCTGGAGCATGTGGGCCAGTCCGTGAAGCTGGTAGGCTGGATGGAGAACGTCCGCGCCGTGGGTCAGAACTTCGCCTTCGTGGTGCTCCGCGACTTCTACGGCACCACCCAGATCGTGGTGGAGACGGAGGATATGATGGCCGTCATCCGCGACCTGAACAAGGAGTCCACCATCAGCGTGGAGGGCGTGGTGCGGGAGCGCGCCAGCAAGAACCCCAAGCAGGCCACCGGTGACATCGAGGTGGTGCCCAGCAAGATCGAAGTGCTGGGCCGCTGCCGCTACAACTCCCTGCCCTTTGAGATCAACCGCAGCCGCGAGGCCGACGAGCTGCAGCGCCTGAAGTACCGCTATCTGGATCTCCGCAACCCCGCCGTGAAGCAGAACATCATCCTGCGCTGCCAGGTGGTGGCCGCCCTCCGCGCCGCCATGACCGACCACGGCTTTCTGGAGATCACCACCCCGATCCTGACCGCCTCCTCCCCCGAGGGCGCCCGGGACTATCTGGTACCCGCCCGCAAGCACCCCGGCAAGTTCTACGCGCTGCCCCAGGCCCCCCAGCAGTTCAAGCAGCTGCTGATGACCTCCGGCTTCGACCGCTACTTCCAGATCGCCCCCTGCTTCCGGGACGAGGACGCCCGGGGCGACCGCTCCCCCGGCGAGTTCTACCAGCTGGATATGGAGATGGCCTTCGCCACCCAGGACGACGTTTTCGCCGTGCTGGAGGATGTGCTGCCCCCCATCTTCGCCAAGTATGGCACCTACAATGTGGCCTCTGCCGCGCCGTTCCGCCGTATCGCCTACAACGACGCTATGGAGACCTACGGCTCCGATAAGCCCGATCTGCGTATCGACCTGACCCTCACCGACATCTCCGGTGAGGTGAAGGGCTGCGGCTTCGAGCAGATCGACGGAAAGGTGGTCAAGGCCATCGCCGTCAGCGACTGCACCCTGACCCGCAAGGCCATTGACCAGCTTTGCACCGACGTGGAGGTGCAGTCCGGCAGCAAGCCCTACTGGTTCAAGGTGGACGAGAACGGCCAGCTGGCCGGCGGCATCGCCAAGTTCCTGGGCGGCTGCCATGAGGCGCTCGCCGCCAAGCTGGGCCTGAAGCCCAATATGCTGGTGGGCGTGGCCGCCGGTGACAAGGGCGCTGCCATCAAGACCGCCGGCGTCCTGCGCAATAAGCTGGGCGCCGCCTGCGAGGGCCACATGGACAAGGAGCGCTACGAGTTCTGCTGGATCGTGGACTTCCCCATGTACGAGATCGGCGATGAGTCCGGCGAGCTGGAATTCTGCCACAACCCGTTCTCCATGCCCAGCGGCGGGCTAGAGGTACTGCTGAAGGCCGAGCGAGGCGAGATCGACCCCCTGACCATCACCGCCGACCAGTACGATCTGGTGTGCAACGGCGTGGAGCTGTCCAGCGGCGCCGTCCGGAACCACGACCCCGAGATCATGATCAAGGCCTTCAACCTGGTGCGTCTGGGCGAGGAGGACGTGAAGAAGAAGTTCCCCGCCATGTACAACGCCTTCTGCTACGGTGCGCCTCCCCATGCCGGCATCGCCCCGGGCGTCGACCGCATGGTGATGCTGCTGGCCGGTGAAAGCTCCATCCGCGAGATCATCCCCTTCCCCATGAACAAGAACGCGCAGGATGTGATGATGGGCGCGCCCTCCGCCGTGGAGCAGAAGCAGCTGGATGAGCTGCACATCGCCATCGTGGGCGACGTGGAAAAGGATGACTGATGGACACCGTCAAGCTCTACTATGAAAATGCCTATACGCAGGACTTCACCGCCGTGGTGGCGTCCTGCGAGACCGTGAAAAACGGCTTTTCCGTCACCCTTGACCGCACCGCCTTCTACCCCGAGGGCGGCGGCCAGCCCGCCGACCACGGCACGCTGGGCAATGCCCGCGTGCTGGATGTACACGAGCAAGACGGCATCGTCACCCACCTGTGCGACCGGGCGCTGCCCGTGGGCGCGGAGGTCAGCGGCCACATTGACTGGGCGCGGCGGTTCGACCACATGCAGCAGCACTCCGGCGAGCACATCGTGTCCGGCATGCTGTGCAGCGCCTTCCACTGCGACAACGTGGGCTTCCACATGGGCGCGGACACCGTGACCATCGACTACAACGCCGACATCAGCTGGGAGCAGGCGCTGGACATCGAGCGCCGCGCCAACCGGTACATCTGGGAGGATCACCCGGTACACATCTGGTACCCCTCCCCTGCCGAGCTGGCTGCCCTGCCCTACCGCAGCAAAAAGGCGCTGGAGGGCGCGGTGCGCATCACGGAGTTCCCCGGCGCGGACATGTGCGCCTGCTGCGGCACCCATGTGGACAGCAGCGGTCAGGTGGGGCTGGTAAAGCTGCTCTCCTGCCAGAAATTCCGGGACGGCGTGCGGCTGGAGCTGCTGTGCGGTCAGCGGGCGCTGGACTATCTGTCCGCCTGCTGGGAGCAGGCGCGGCAGATCGGGCAAGCGCTGTCGGTGAAGCCGGAAACGTCCGCCGCCGCTGTGGAGCGGATGCAGGGCGAGCTGCTGACCGCGAAGGAACGTGCCGCCCGGCTGGAGGAGCAGGTATTTGCCCATACCGCCGCCCAATATGCCGGCGCGGGCGATGTGCTGCTGATCACCGAGCCACTGGAGGGCGACGGCGTGCGGCGGCTGTGCGACGCCGTGGCGCAGAGCGCCGGCGGGCGCTGCGCCGTGTTCGCCGGAGCGGACGGGGCGTACAAATACGCCGTCATCCACGCCGGGCAGGACATCCGCGCGCTGGTGAAGGACATGAACACAGCCCTCCACGGGCGCGGCGGTGGGCGGGACGGCTTCGCCCAGGGCAGCGCCGCCTGCACCGCAGAGGAGATACTGGCGTTTTTCGCGTGATGACGTAGGGCGGACAGAGTCACGCACCCTGTCATTGCGAGGAGTACCCCAAGGGCACTTGCTTCGCGGCGCGCAGCGACGC
>OOIG01001200.1_pt1 | contig 19726 bp, 13 predicted proteins | sample 1692091 | NCBI WGS metagenome assembly OOIG01 (sample SAMN06348188, study PRJEB24527) | human gut metagenome | biome: human gut; feature: ankylosing spondylitis patient; material: feces | host: Homo sapiens | place: China | collected 2015-10 | reverse complement strand
GGGCCGAAGTCTCCAAGGCGATGGACAAGCAGCTGAACAGCGGTCTTAAGACGTACAAGGATGGCAACACCGCTGGCGCCACCTCCGATTTCATGGGCGCGTACAACAAGATTTACGTGGCCTCCAACTTCACCGCGGTCGTGCACGACACCATTGGCGCGGACAAGCAGCTCGCCCAACAGCAGGCATTCCAAAGCGTTCAGAATCTTTCCTACACGCCTAGCAACGACGATCAACTGGCTCAGCAGATTGATGCGTTGACCGCCGATCTTGACGCCACGGCCCAGCAGCTCGACGCCAACGCCGATCTCGCCAAGCCGAAGGCGTACGCCGAAGCGCTGCAGGCGCAGCTGGCCAAAGAGCGCAAGGAGCTCGACGCCAAGAAAAAGAAGAACCCGGGCAAGGGCAATCGTTCATGGACCGACGTGGCCAACGAAATGACCCCGATTCTCGACAATGCATACAAAGCTTACGAAAAGGGTGATGGTGCCAAGGGCGCCACGCTCGTGAACAACGCGTACTACCAGTATTACGAGAAGCTCGGCTTCGAAAAGAACGTGATGAACGCCATCAGCGGCAACCGCGTCTCGCAGGTGGAATACCAGTTCAAGATGTGCCGCAAGTCCATGAACGCCGGCGCATCCCTGAAAGACACCAAGAAGCTGATCGACGACCTCAAGGCCATGCTGATCAAGGACGCCGGCATTCTTGACGGTGGTGCCGCCGATAAGGAAGACGGTTTCACCAAGCTGGTCACCAGCTCCTCCGGCCAGGCGTTCCTCGTGCTTATCCGTGAGGGTCTTGAAGCTCTGCTGGTGGTTGCAGCCATCGTCGCCTACTTGGTCAAGTCCGATAACAAGCGCTTCGTCAAGTGGATTTACTTGGGTGTGCTCGTCGGTCTGCTCGGCGCCGGCTTGGTGGCTGTGATCTTCGTGTTCGCCTTCGGCGGCTCCGGCCCGATTCAGGAGATCATGGAAGGCACCTGCGCACTGATCGCCATGGGCATGCTGCTGTGGACGAGTAACTGGATGCTGAACAAGTCCAGCGTGGAAGCGTGGAACCGTTACATTCGCAAGAAGACCGAGGCTGCTGTGGCTGATGCCGAAGCCGCCGCAAGTGCCGACAACGTGACGTTGAAAACCGTGGTCTCGCTGGCTATGCTGAGCTTCCTCGCCGTGTTCCGTGAAGGCGCTGAAACCGTGATCTTCTACGAGTCCATCTACACGATGAGCCGCGATACTCGCGGTATGTGGATCGGTGGTCTGACCGCTGCGGTGGTGCTTGTCGGCATCTTCCTGCTCTTCCGCTTCACCTCCGTGAAGATTCCGATTGGTCCGTTCTTCCTGGTCACTTCGATTCTGATGTCTGTGCTGGTGGTGGTGTTCGCCGGCGGCGGCGTCCACTCGCTGATCGAGGGCGACTTGCTGCCCGCCTTCTACCTGAACGGTGTGCCGACGAACGATTGGCTTGGCCTCTACCCGTACGTCGAATGCCTAGTGGCGCAGGCCATCGCAGCCGTTGCGGTTATCGCGCTGTTCGTGGTCGGCTTCATCAAGCAGCGCAAGCTGAAGGCGCAGGCTACTGTCGAGGTCCCGGCCGTGAAGGCGTAGCCCGTCTAGCTCGTCCGTTTCCTCCCATAACTGCAGACAACTGACAGACTTGCGGCACGGCCTCGGATCGATGCCAATTCCTCCAGCCCACGCCGCACTTATCTCATAACTGAATAATTGCAATTATCTAAGCGTGAATCCTAATTCACCAGAGATAGAGAAAAGGAATAACAATGATGAAGAACAAGAAACTGGCCGCTCTGCTCGGCCTGCTGCTCGCCGGTTCCATGACCGTGTCCATGGCTGCCTGCGGTTCCACCAACTCCGCATCCGACACTAAGGCTGACTCCTCCTCCCAGTCTTCCGACTCCTCTTCCTCCGATTCTTCCTCCGATTCCGGCGCCGGTTTCGAAGAGGTTCCGGTTGGCCCGTCCGGTACTGCTGAAGAGCAGGATCAGGACGCCGGCCCGCTGACCGTGGGCGCTGTGTACTTCCAGCCGATCGATATGGAGCCGTCTTCCATGGGCCTGAAGGCTGCTGACGCTTCCTTCCACCTCGAGGCCGACATCCATGCCAACCAGAAGGGCACCGAGCTCGGCTACGGCAAGGGCGACTTCGTGCCGGATCTGACCGTGAACTACACCATCATCGATAAGTCCACCGGCAAGGAAGTCGAGGGCGGCACCGCCACCTCCGGTACCTTCATGCAGATGAACGCTTCCGATGGCCCGCACTACGGCGCCAACGTCAAGCTCGACAAGGCTGGCACCTACCAGCTGAAGCTCTCCATCGAATCCCCGGCCTCCAAGGGTTGGATGCTGCACGTTGACCCGGAGACCGGCGTCAAGGGCCACTTCTGGACCGAGCCGATCGAGGTCACCTTCGACAACTGGGATTACACTCCTCGCCAGTGGTGATTGACTAAGCAGAAAGCCCCCTCGTCAGAGGGGGCTTTACGCCGCTTTAGGGAGATAATTCTTAGGACGGTCTAAAACTCCCCTCAGTCCGCTTCGCGGACAGCTCCCCTCAGAGAGGGGAGCCTAAGGTGAACAGAGAAAGGACGCGAATGCTTGAACAATTCGTGGCAGTGATGCCGGGCACTTTGGCCCCCGCATTGCTGGTGATGAGCCTGAGCGTGATGCTCACGGTCGGCGAGGGGCGAGATAAGCCGATAAGCTCGCATTGGCGTCTCATCGGCCTGATCGTCGGTCTGATCGCCGCCATCGTATTCGCCGGCCTGCGCGCCTCGGCCGTGATCAATCAGCGCACGTTCGTCAACTACCCGGTGTTGTGGTGCGCGATCATTGCCGACATCCTGACCATCGTCGTGGTGGTGTTCGCACGCCGCATCACCACCAATTGGCAGCAGCACAAGGTGTTCATGCACATCGCTAACGCCGTGGCCGCCATCGACATCGCACTCACCCTGTTCTACGCGCTGCCGGACGTGATTCTGCAGCTCACCATCTGGGTGGAACCAGGGGAGACCGCATTCACTTCGGCCATGCTGCTGCGCGCTCTTGGTTTCCTGCTTGGCGTGGCCATGTCCATTATTGTGGCCGCCATCTTCCGCACGATGCGCACCACTGCCGTGCGCTGGGCGTTCACCGTGGCCGTCGCGGCCATGATGGTGATTCTGCTGATTCAACACTTCACTGGTCTTGCCCAGATTCTGCAGGCGCGAGGCTTCCCGATGAACCATACGATGTTCGTGGCGCTGGCTTGGTCCATCAACCAGAACTCCACGATGATTATGGCGCAGGCGCTGGTGTTCCTGATTCCCGCCGTGGCCTCCATCGTGGCCGGTTTCCGTATGAAAACCCATGATGTGCCGGGAGCCAACGAGGCCACGTTGCGCCGGCATAAGGTATTCCGCCGCCACGCCATCGCCGCTGCCGTGTGGAGCCTTATCGCAGCCATCGGCGTCACGCTGACCCTCACCGTCGGCGTCGCCGCGACCCATCAGACCATCACTCTTTCGCCGCCGGAAGCCTACTCGCTCAAGGACAGCGTGGCCACCATTCCCTTCAGCCAGGTCGAGGACGGCCACCTGCACCGTTTCGAATACAAGGCCAAGGACGGCACCGTCATGCGCTTCATCATCATCCGAAAGAACGGTGGCGCGTACGGCATCGGCCTGGACGCCTGCGAGAACTGCGGCGACGCCGGCTACTACGAGAAGGACGGCAAGATCATCTGCAAGAAGTGCGAGGTGGCCATCAACCTGGCGACCATCGGCTTCAAGGGTGGCTGCAACCCGATACCATTCCCGTACAAGACCGGCCACGGCAAGATCACCATTCAGACTACGGATCTGGACGCGCTGAGCGCCCACTTCCAGTGAGTCAGGCAGGAGACAAGAATCATGTTCTTTCTGCGTATGATTACTCGCTCGTTCACCCGACAGCTGCGCCGGCGCCTGCTTATCGCGCTGACCGTATGCCTGTCGGCGACCGTGTCCGTATCGATGCTGGGCGTCGTGTTCGACGTGGGCGACAAGCTCAACGCCGAGCTGTCCACCTACGGTTCGAACATCACCGTGCAGCCCAAGGCGGACGCGGTCGTTTCCGACCTGTACAACACCGAGTCGGGCGGCGCGGCGTCCACCAGCGACCCGACCGCCTTTCTGAAGGAGTCGGACGCGGCCAAGATCAAGACGATCTTCTGGTCGTTCAACATCACCAACTTCGCGCCGCAGCTCAACATCCATGCCACGGTGAACGGTGCCAACGTGCCGGTCGTCGGCACGTGGTTCAACAAGGACCTCAAGATTTCCACCGGCGAGACCACCGTCGTGGGCGTGGAAGGCATGCGCTCGTGGTGGCAGCTGGACGGCAAGTGGCCCAAGGACGATTCCGATCAGGGCGTGATCGGCAAGACGCTGGCCTCCGAACTCGGTGTGACCACCGGCGACACCATCACCCTCAACAAGACCACCGCCTCGGGCAAGAAGAACGAGCAGAAAATCAAGCTCACCGGCGTCTACGATTCCGGCGACGAGGACAACGGCTCGCTCTACATCGCCTCCTCCACGGCCCAGGTGCTCGCCGACCTGCCCGATTCGGTCGACAAGATCGAGGTCAAGGCCCTGACCACGCCGGAGAACGACCTGGCCCGTAAGGCCGCCGCGAACCCGGCCGCGCTGAGCCAAGAGGAATGGGAGACCTGGTACTGCACCGCCTACCCGAGCTCGATCGCCTACCAGATCGAAGAGGTGATTCCGGGCGCGGTGGCCAAGCAGGTGCGTCAGGTCGCCGCGTTGCAGGGCAATGTGCTGCAGAAGACGCAGGCCGTGATGATTCTGATGACCGTGCTGAGCCTGATCGCCGCAGCCGTGGCCGTGGCCAACCTGATGGTCGCCTCGATCGGCGAACGGTCTGGCGAGCTGGCGCTGCTCAAGGCGCTCGGTGCCACCGATGCCGCGGTATCCCGCCTGATGCTGGCCGAAACGGCGGCAATCTCGCTGCTGGGCGCGATTGTGGGCGCGCTGCTCGGTTCCGGCGTGGCCCAGCTGATAGGCCGGGTGGTATTCGGTTCCGGCATCACGATGCGGCCGATGGTGTTCGTGCTGGTGTTCGTGCTGCTGGCTGTCACCGTGCTGCTGGCGTCCGCCTCCTCGATTCGTTCGATTCTGAATCTCAAGCCCGCGGAGGTGCTCCATGGCCGCTGAGTTTATCTACGTAGGTGTGGAAGGAGGAAACCGATGACCAACACCGGTATGTTCTTCAGAATGCTGTTCAGCGCCGTGTTCCGCCGGCGTTCGCGCGCGGTGATGGCCGTGGTGGCGTCGCTGGTCGGCGCGGCCACACTGTTCTGCCTGGCGATGATCTGCCTCGCCGTGCCGCAGCAGATGAACGAGGAGATGCGTGCGTACGGCGCGAACCTGATTGTCACACCCACCGAATCGACCAATGCCGACGGCAAGGCCGGCATCGACAAGGCGATGGTGCAGCACACCACTGAAATGGTCAAGGCCAAGGGTTCCGCGAAATACGCCACCTACCGCTACGAGAACGTGCGCGTCAACGCCTCGCCGTACGTGATGGCCGGCGTGAACGCGGCGCAGGTCAAGAACCTCAACCATCACTGGGTGGTCGACGGCTCGTGGCCGACCGACGGCAAGGTGCTGGTCGGACGTGACATCGCCGACGCCATCGGTCTGAGAATCGGCTCCGCCATCACCATCGGCTACCGTGCATCCGATAACGCCAGCACCAACGGCACTTCGTCGAACTCCTCGATCGACCAGCAAACCAAAGACGGCCGCGTTTCCAGCGACATCATGGACACCTCCGGCACCGAATTCCGCGTGGCCGGCATCGTGGACACCGGCGGCAGCGAAGACTCGATCATCTACGCCACCAACGCCGACGTCAACAAGCTCACCGGCATCACGCGCGGCGTGGACGTCATCGAGTATTCGGCCGGCGCCAGCGACCTCGCAGGCCTGGTGTCCAGCATCAACGACATGACCTCCATGCACGTCAAGGCACAGCAGGTCACCAAGATCACCGCCTCCGACACCCGCATCATCACCATGCTGCAGACGCTGTTCTGGATCGTCTCGCTGGTGGTGCTGGTGCTGACGCTCGTCGGCGTCGGCACCACAATCAGCTCGATCGTCTCGCAGCGACGCAACGAGATCGGCCTGCGCAAGGCCCTCGGTGCCAGCTCGCGTGCCATCGGCACCGAGTTCTACATCGAATCATCGCTCTACGGCCTGATTGGCGGCCTCATCGGCACCGCAATCGGCTACGGACTCGCCAGTTGGCTGTGCGTGGCGGTGTTCGAACGCTCCATCGGATTCAACTGGTGGCTGGCGCTGATCTCCGTGCTGTTCAGCGCGCTGGTCGCCATCGTCGCCTCCATCCCGCCCGTCCACCGCGCCACCCGCATCGACCCCGCCGTCGTGCTTCGCGAAGAATAAAGAAAGAGAAACGTCATGCTACTTGAACTCGACCACATCTCGAAGATCTACGGCGACCTGCATGCCGTGGACGACCTCAATTTGACCGTGCCGGAAGGCGAATGGCTCGCCATCGTCGGCTCCTCCGGCTCAGGCAAGACCACGCTGATGAACATGATTGGCTGCATGGACACGCCCTCCAAGGGCTCCGTGAAGCTGGAAGGCCGCAAGCTGGAGGACCTGAACGCCACGCAGCTGGCCGACGTGCGCAAGAACCTCATCGGACTGGTGTTCCAGAAGTTCTATCTGGTGCCGCACCTGACCGCCGTGGAAAACGTGATGGTGGCCCAGTACTACCATTCGGTGGTCGATGAGAAGCAGGCCATGGAGGCGCTGGAAAAGGTCGGCCTGAAGGACCGCGCCCACCACCTGCCCGGCCAGCTCTCCGGCGGCGAGCAGCAGCGCGTGTGCGTGGCCCGCGCGCTGATCAACGACCCGAAGCTGATTCTGGCCGATGAGCCCACCGGCAACCTCGACGAGAAGAACGAGAAAATCGTGCTCGACCTGTTCCGCAAGCTGCACGAGCAGGGCACCACGATTATCGTGGTCACCCACGATGCGCTTGTCGCCAGCTGCGCGCAGCGCGAGATCATGCTCAACCATGGCGTGCTCGTCGGTGAGAAGTGGAATGACGAGGATGCGCGCAAGGCCTACGAGGCGGCCGGCGGCAAGCCCGCCTCCACGGGTGCACAGGTCGAGGGCGCGCAGAACGGCGAGACCGCCATTGGTTTCGCTGACCCCACCAAGGCCGCGAAAACCGGCGGCGAGGAGTAGGGCCGTCAGGGGCATCGAGCAGTATGTGAGGAATACATGGCAAGCTGATGGTCCCTCCCCCAGTCAGCTTCGCTGACAGCCCCCTCGTCAGAGGGGGCTTAAGGAGCGTGAATATGACCGAAAAGAATACGTTGAAGAAATCCGCGACATTGGCGGCGGCCGGACTGGTCGTGGCTGGCGCGCTGCTGGCCGGGTGCGGCGAATCCAAGGCCACGCCGATGGACGATGCGTACGCCGGCAACTCGGGTGAGACCGAGAAGTCGCAGGAAGAGCAGTCGCAATCCCAGTCGAACGGCTCCGATAGCTCCGACGGCTCCGATTCCAGCTCATCGCACAACGACCCGTCCACCACCACGTCCGACAAGAAGGACACCGGCAACTACAAGGACGGCAACTACTCGATCAACGGCCAGTACGGCCCGGTCGGCGAGGATTCCATCGACGTCCATCTGACCATCAAGGACGGCAACGTCGAGACCGTCAAAATCATTGGGCACCCGTTCACCACGATTTCCAAGAACCATCAGGACGACTTCGCCAAAGCCATCAACGGCGTAGTGGACGGCAAGCCCCTGAAGGGACTCAAAGTGGACAAGGTCGCGGGTGCCAGCTGGACCTCCGACGCCTTCAACAAAGCCCTCGAAGTCGCCCGCCAGGAGGCTTCGATTCAGGAGTAAGACCGCTACTTCAGCAATGCTGGCCACAGCAGATCGGCCATGCGCGAGGCCCAGGCGGTGTCGTCGTCCATCGCTTTGCCCTCGATGGCCTCATACGCCACCAAAGACCCGATAATCGTGGACAACAGCAACTTCTCGTCAACGTCCTCGCGAAACACGCCCTGCGCGACTCCCTGCTTGAGGAACGCCCCCACATGCTCCAGCCACGGGGTCACCACCTGGTCGACGATGTGCTGGAAGAACTCGGCCTCGCTGGACAACACAATGCCCACGCGCTTGACGTCGATGTCGTTGTCGCGCACCCAATCGACCAATCGCTGCAATAGTTGCGTGAAATGCTCACGCGTGGGGCTGGGCACTGGGTCGGAATCCGGGATGGCCAGATACATCGCGCTGATCTCGCGCAGCAGCTCGTCGGCATTATGGTATCGACGGTAAATCGTGGTTTTGGCCACACCGGAGCGCCGGGCCACCTCCTCGATGGTCACGCCGCTGATGCCGCGGTCCACCGCAATCTGCAGCGTGGCTCGCATGAGCTTGCGATCCGTCGCCTCGCGCGTGCGCTCACCGCGCGGTGTCGCCGTCGTACCTGTCATCTCCGTCATCTCTTCTCTTCGAAATATGCTCCCGTACGCTCCCGCTGGCGGGAGCTGGCTGGCAAAGCCAGACTGAGGGTGGTAAGTCCATGCCGTTTGTAGGCAACTCCCGGATAATACCTACTAGCCCAGCACTTTAGTGCTCTCGACTTTGGCTACATACCACTGGTTGAACCGCACCAGTGGCTTCCTGAGCAACAGTCCAAGCAACAGTAGCGGCGGCACGAATGCCAGCAGCATTCCGGCGGCCCGCCAGTAATCCATGTCGTAGATGCCGGCGATGGCCGCACGCATCATCGTCACCGCATGGGTGAGCGGCAAGAACGGACTGACTTTGGCGATGAAGTCGGGCAACATCTGCACCGGGTAGGCAGCGTTCGCACCCGAAATCTGCACGATGAGCATAAGCACGCCGATTGCCTTACCCACATTGCCGAAACTCACCACCATCGTATAGGTGAAGAACGAGAACACCAGCGAGGCCAGCCATCCGGACAACATAAACAGCAGCGGATGCACGGCCTGCACGCGCAGGAACAGCAGATCGCCGCCGAGCGACACCGTGGATTGCAGCAGCGCAATCAGCGCGAACACTCCGTAATGCCCAAGGAAGAGCCGATGCGGCCGCGGATCGCCCAATGCTTTGCGCGTCCGGCGAGACACGGTGGTTTTCAGCGTCACCACCATCAGCAGCGCGCCCACCCACAGCGGCAGCAGCGTGTAGAACGGCGCCATCGACGAACCGAAATTCGCCACCGGGAATACGGCCTTGCGCCTGAGCTGCACCGGCGCGGCCAACGTACTGGCCAGCGTTTCGGGATCATTGCCCAGCACCTCTTTGGCCATGCTCATATCGCCACTGTTTAGTGCGTCGCTCAGTGTGCTGTTGAACGAAGCCAGTTCGGCACCGGCGGAACGCAGTTTGCCGGACACCTTGTCCAACGTGGTGCGAGCGTCGCTGAGCATATCGCTGGCGTCGTCGGAAGTCCTTTTCAGGTCGCCGAGCGTGGAGTCCAACTGGGTGGCGCCGGAACTCAGTATGCCGGAGGCGTCAGAGACGGTGGACGACAGGGAGTCGATTTGCGGTTTCACCGTGGCCGTGAAATCCGACTTGATATTGGCAATACTGTTCTGCGCTTGATCAGCCAGATTCTTGACCTGCGCATGCTGATCCTGCGCGTCCTGATTACCTTGGCGAATATTGGTCGCCGCCGTATTCAGCGCTTGCCGCAGCCTGTTCTGCCGTGCGATTGAACGGTCAATCGCCGTGATGATGGATGAGTCGTTGCCCAGTATGCCGGCCAACGTGTTGCGAATTTCAGTGTATTTCTCCGTCTGCTTGCCAATGGCCGTGGCTTGACGGTCCAATTCGTCGGCGGCCGTGGTGGCACCATCATTCGCGTCGGAATACAGCTTGTCTATGGAATCGGACACCGCGCCGAAACTGGAGGCGCTCGCGTCCAGTGCGCTGCTCATCGCGTCAGCGGTGGTGCCCAGGGCTCCGACCACGTCGGTGACTCCCTGCTTGGCGCTGGCGAGATCCTTGCCTCCTTGTTTGGCGGCAGAGGAAACCTGCGTGATCAGCGAGTTCGAGGTGTCGAGCAAGGCGCCGGCCGTATCGGTCAATGCGCTGTATGTGCCAAGCAGATCCGCAGTATCGTCAAGCTGTGTGGCGAAATTGGCGATGTTGGCGTTGAAGGTATTCAGTTGCTCTTTGGCCTCGGGCTTGGACAGCTGATCGGCCAGCGAAGACGCGATTTCCAGCCCGGCCGAAGTGATGGTCTTAGCGAACGTGGTGTTGATTTCCGCCGCAACCTCATCCGTGCCCTCGTTGAGCAGATTCGGTGCCAGCGCGTTCTTCTTCTCGTTGCGGTAATAGGTCAGTTCGGCATGCTGCACGTCGTCGGAGAAGAAGGTCATCATGTCTTTGCTGAACGACTTCGGAATTACGATGGCCGCGTAGTATTTGCCGGATCGTGCGCCCTCGACGGCATCGGCTTTGGACGTGATCGTCCAATCGAGCTGACTGTTGGCGCGCAGCGCGTTCACCACCTGATCGCCGACCGTGACTTTCACCGGGATCAGGTCGGAACGATACCCCTCATCCACATTCGCCACCGCGAATTTCAGGTTCTTCATATTCGAGAACGGGTCCCAGCATGCGGCCACGTTGAACCAGGTGAACAGGCCGGGAATCATCACCAAGCCGATCACGATGATGATGGAGACCACGTTGCTGGTCAGGCGTTTGATGTCGCCGGTAAACAGTTTCCACATGGTGTTCATCGTGCGTGCCTGCCTTCCTTGGTCGGCGGAATAGTGGGGATGATTGCGGTAACAGCGGCGCTCGGGTCCGCTTCTTCGTGGCGTTCGGCGGAGGTGTCGCGACGCTTGGCCTTATGCCCGTACAGCATGGCGCGGATCGACTCGTCGGAGAGGCTGCCGAGCTCGGTTTGGCGGCGGATGGAATCGCGCATGAATTCCACGACCATCAGGAAGCCCATGATGATGAGCACCCATGCCAGCCATGTGCCCATGACTACGATTTTCTCGCTGGTGGTCAGCGCAAACACGATAATGAGCGCGGCCGGCACCACGAATCCGGCAATAAGCGCACCCAGCAGCAGCCGGGGATAACGGTAGGCGAATTTGGCGGCCCGACGTTCGATGGCATGACGGTATTCGTCGTGGTCGGCCAGTGCTGCAATGGCCTGAGTGACACGGTATTCGCTGCCGGGCAGATGCACCGGCTCGCCGATAATCATGTCGCTTTCCTTGATTTCCCGCGCGAACAGGCGGTTGAGATTGGCCAGTTTCGGCCGGGCGCCGAGGCCAAGCGCAAAGGCCAGAACCACGAAAACCAGCAATTTGCCGATATAGGCGAACCAGAGGCCGTCGTAGAAGCCGCCGATGGTTTCACGCATCGCGTCAATCGAATAGGTGAACGGCAGCAGCGGGTAGATGGCGCGGAAGAACGCGGGCATCATTTCAATCGGGTACAGGCCGGAGGCGCCCGGCACCTGCAGAATGACCAGCGCCACGCATACGCCTTTGCCCACGTGCATGAACGTGGTGGAGAGGGCGAAAATCACCGACATATACACCAGTGAGGTGATGACGCAGGTGAGCAGAAACACTGGGGCGCTCGCGCATTGAATGCCGATGACAAGATCGCCGATGGCCGTGACCAGGCCTTGGACGGCAGCCAGCGTGGCCAGTAGCAGGAAGCGACCGAGATAGCCTTGGGTTGGTGTGAGATCGTCGATGCCCTCATCATCGGTTTCGAGTTTGGGAATGACCACGAGCACGAACGCGCCCACCCACAAAGACAGGGTGGTGAACAGCGGTGCCATGCCGGAACCATAGGAGGCGACCGGATAGACGGCCTGTTCGCTGATAACAGTGGGGGAGAGCATGAAGTCGGCGATTGTGGCGGCATCCAGTTTGCCGTCGGTGCCGATCAGGGAACTGAGTGAACTGGAGATGCTCAGGGCTTCGATGTCGGTGACCAGCGTATCGAGCTTGGTTTGTACGCCGGCCAGCGCCTTATCGGTGTCGCGCAGCGCGGTCACCGTGGTGGAGGCTGCTTTGTCGAGTTGGTCGAGGGTATGCTTCGACTGATCGATGAGTGAGCCTTGCGACGTGATGCCGGTCGACAGAGTGCTGGCGGTCGAGCTGAGGGCGTTGAGACCGGTGTTGAGCTGAGGAATGGCGCCGGAGGTGATGGTGCCGCGAGCGGTATTGGCCTCGCGCACCGTGGTTTGGGTGGCGGTATTGAGATGCTGCGCCAATCCGGCGGTGTCTGTGGAGGCATTGCCGATAGTGGTGTTCAGGCTATCGAGGTTGCCCAGTGCGCCGGCAAGCTCACTATTGCGGCTTTCCAGTGTGGCAATGGCGGATTGCAGCGGTTCTCGATTGGCGTTCGGCAGCCCTTTGAGTTGGTCGATGATGTCGGCGTTCGCTTGGTTGATGTCTTCCGCCGTATTGATCAGTCCGCCTACCTGCTGATTGGCGGCGCTGATGGTTCCGGTTACCGTGCCCACGCTTTGGTTGGCCTGTGCTGCGGCTTGGCTCAGCAGGCTTGAGCCTTGGTCAAGCGCTTCGGACGTGGAGGTGACGAAGCCGTTCAGACTGGTCTGGGTAGTGCCGATCAGGGTGGAGACGCCGGCCAGACCTTCTGCAGTGTCGATGCCAAGTGTGCGCGCGTCGTCCAGCGCCTGACGTGCGGTGCGTGTCTGCTCTGGGGTGTCGGTGAGTTTGGTGGTGAGCTTGGCGATGGTGCTGCGTGTGTGCTGCACATCGTCGGAGGCCTCGGCAAGGGCCGTGAGGGCCTTGGCTTTGGTGGTGTCTTCGGTACTGATGGCTTTGCCGTCAACCGTATTGATGACTTCGGTAAGTACTTCGGATACGGTGGAGACGAATGTGGAATTGACCGTGCGGTCCACAGTGGACGCGCCGACGTCGGTGACTTTGGGGGCGATGGCGCTGGCTTTTTCGTTGACGTAATACTCCAGAGTGGGCCGACTCTTGCCGCCGGTCACCACGCCGGCGAGATCGTCGGAAAAGTCTTTGGGAATGATGATGGCTGCGTATGCCTTGCCGGATTCCACTTGGTCCATGGCCTCGGCTTCGGTGACGAAGGTCCAGCCGAGCTGGTCGTTGCTTCTCATCTGCTTGACGATTTGATCGCCGAGGTTTTGCTTGCCGATGAGCGCGTTGTCGGTGCCGTCGTCATTGTTGGCGATGGCGACGGTGATGCCTTTGGTATTGCCGTACGGGTCCCAGAAGCCGACGATGTTGTACCACGAATACAGTGGCGGGATGAACACCATGCCGAACAGGATCACCCATGCGGCCGGCACCTTGAACAGGCGCAGGAAGTCGCGTCTGAGGACCTTGAAGATATTGCCCACTGATACCTCCGGAGCTTGGTGTTGCTTGGTTGCTACGTTTTCCGTAGCGATACGTTAATCGTAGCGCTACGTTTGTAGTAGCGTAATACGGCTGCCGGAGATTAATGGGGTGATTGATGATGTTTTTGGCGGAATAACGCCGCTGCCCAGCGGCTTATCGTGTGTCGCTGGGCAGAGCAAAAGGCGTTCTGGAACTTATTGACAAGATTTCTGGATGGTTTTTGGACGTTTCCTGAACGCGATGGATAGGCTCGGTGCTCGGCAATGTAGACAGACATGTACCGACCGCCCATCAAGTTCAGCAAAACCGCAATCGGGTGATAGGGTGAGGGGACGCTATGTGGGGAGGAAACCATGGTTGAATTCAAGGACGATGGCACGGCCACTACCCCCGGCAAGCCGTGGGAGAACCGTGACGCCGAGTCCGCAGTCGTGGCCGATCTGGTGGCCGTCGAACTGGACGACGCCGGCTTGAACCTGAACACCAAGCGATTACCGATTCTGGCGCGCATCTATGGCGCGGTCGTGCTGCTGGACGGACTCGCCACATTGCCGATTATGGTGATTTCCATCCTCTATGCCGTGCGCGAGATTCTGGATGGTCATGTGCACGTCGATGCGATGAGCCTGACCTTCATCCTGTCCGCGATTCATGCGGTGGTGCTGGTAGTCAGTGCCGCATGCCTGATTGTGTTCGGCGTGATGCTGCTGCGCAATCATCGCCGGTATGCCGCGCGCTGGACCTACGTGCTGATGCCGTTGACATTGGCCGACGGCATGCTGTCGCTGGCCCTGACCGGCCTTGGCTTCAACCTGCTGCTGCCGCTGATTCAGATGATTATTCTCGTCGTGATTTCGGTGACCGCCGATCCCTCCCTGAGCGAGGAACGCCGTCTGCAGCGCGCGCTCAGGCGTATGGACGATCGCGATGATTATGAATCGGCTGTGGCGGCCGGCATGCTAGGCCGCGACCAGTCCGGCAAGGGCTATATTGCGCTGGACTTTTTCAATATCTTCTGGCTGTTTACCATCGCTTCGGTGGGTGGCCTGATTGTGGAGACGATCTACCATATGGCGCTGTATAACGGTGAACTTCAGGACCGCGCTGGTTTGCTGTGGGGCCCGTTCTCGCCGATTTACGGCTGTGGTGCGGTATTGGTAACCGTGTGCCTGAATCGCCTGTGGAAGGCGAATCCGTTCTTGATTTTCTGCGCTTCGGCGGTGATCGGCGGCGCGTTCGAATATTGCACCAGCTGGTTCATGGAAGCGGCGTTTGGTATTACCGCGTGGGATTACACCGGCCGTTGGCTGTCCATCGACGGACGTACTTCAGGCCAATTCATGTTCTTCTGGGGACTGATTGGTGTGGTGTGGGTCAAGTGGCTGTTACCGCGACTGCTGGCTCTGATTAATCGCATTCCATGGAAAGCGCGGTATTCGCTGACTGCGGTATGCACGGTGCTGATGGTGATCGACATTGCCTTCACGCTGATGGCCTTGGATTGCTGGTATGGGCGCATGGCCGGCCAGCCGCAGGATTCACCGGTCGCGATGTGGTTCAGCGAACGCTACAGCGACGCTTACATGGCCAATCGCTTCCAGACCATGCATATCGACCCTTCCAAGGCCGGGCGTATGTGAATGGCCGGCAAGTAATTACGCTTCGCGGGCAGAAGGTGCGTAGAACCTAAGACAGCCCTCGCGTGTGGGTGGTAAGCGGGATACACTTTCAAGCGTTGAAGGAATGATTCCCTCCGCTGATGCGCTGTTTTGTGACGCGCGTGATGACGATGGGACAATCAAACGAAAGGCAAGGCACATGGCCGAAGCTACAGCAAACATTGGTGTGATTGGACTGGCCACGATGGGCTCCAATCTGGCGCGTAATCTGGCGCACCATGGCAACACGGTGGCGTTGTTCAACCGCCACTACTCGCGTACCGAGAAGCTCATGAACGAGCATGGCACCGAAGGCAACTTCGTGCCGGCCGAAACGCTCGAGGAATTCGCCGCGTCCCTGAAGCGTCCGCGTACCGCCATCATCATGGTCAAGGCCGGTGCTCCGACCGACGCGACCATCGCGCAGCTGGAAGAGGTGTTCGAACCGGGCGACATCATCGTCGACGGTGGCAACTCCTTCTTCAAGGACACCATCAAGCGTGAGAAGGAAGTACGTGCCAAGGGCTTCCACTTCGTGGGTTGCGGCGTGTCCGGTGGTGAGGAAGGCGCGCTCAACGGCCCGTCTCTGATGCCCGGTGGCACTGCGGAATCCTGGAAGACCTTGGGCCCGATTCTTCAGTCCATCGCCGCCAAGGTGAACGGCGAACCGTGCGTGACCCACATCGGCACCGATGGTGCCGGCCACTTTGTCAAGATGGTGCACAACGGCATCGAGTATGCCGATATGCAGGTGATTGGTGAGGCGTATGACATTCTGCGCCGTGGACTCGGCATGGATGCCGAGGAGATTGGCGACGTGTTCGCTGAATGGAACAAGGGCGACCTTGACTCCTACCTGATCGAGATCACCGCTGAGATTCTGCACCACAAGGATGCCGAGACCGGCAAGCCGTTCGTGGACGTGGTCGTGGATCATGCCGGCATGAAGGGTACTGGTACTTGGACCGTGCAGGCTGGTCTGGAATGTGGTTCTCCTGTGGCTGCCATCGGTGAAGCCGTGTTCGCTCGTGCACTGTCTTCGCACGGTGAGCTGCGTGAAGACGCTCAGAAGGAAGGTCTGGCTGGACCGAACAAGACCATCGATCTGGCCGGAGAAGACAAGGCCGCGTTCGTCGAGGACGTGCGCAAGGCTCTGTTCGCTTCCAAGGTCGTGGCCTATGCTCAGGGCCTGAACGAGATTCAGGACGGTGCCAAGGAATACGGCTGGGATATCAACCTGTCCGAAGTGGCCCGCATTTGGCGTGGCGGCTGCATTATTCGCGCCCAGTTCCTGCTCGACCGCATCACCGAGGCCTTCAGGGGCGATAACCCGCCGGCTTCCCTGCTGTTCGATCCGTACTTCGAGAAGATCATCGGCGAATCGCAGGATGCATGGCGTCGCGTGATCGTTCGCGCGGTGGAGGCCGGCATCCCGACCCCGGTGTTCTCCAGCTCCCTGGCGTACTACGATGGTCTGCGCTCCAAGCGCCTGCCTACCGCTCTGACCCAGTCCCAGCGTGACTTCTTCGGTGCCCACACCTACGGTCGCGTAGACAAGCCCGGCGTGTTCCACACGCTGTGGGCTGAAGAAGGCAAGCCTGAAATCGAGGCGTAGCCTCGTGATTTCAGGTTTAGGACAGCCCTGTGGGCTGTCCGGCCTTCTTCAGGCTCGGCGATAGCCGAGCTGAGAAAACAGCAAGTCCGAGATCGAGGCGTAGCCATAGACGAATTAAGCCCCCTCATCAGAGGGGGCTTAATTCACTCACAACTCGGTGACGGTTTCTTCGGTGGAGAACCAGATGAACTCGTCCACTCCGTTGGCGTAGGAGGACGGGTAATCCGGGTTGTTGGGCTGCTCGAAGACATGGGCCAGCGATTCGGCTTTGCCGGCACCGGCGGCGAAGAACCACGTATGGCGTGAACGCGCGATGAGCGGCGCGGTCAATGAAACACGCAGCGGCGGCATCTTGGGGGAGTGGTTCACACCCACGGTGAGCCTATCAGTAACCTTGACCTCATCATGACCAGGGAACAGCGACGCATAGTGACCGTCCGGTCCCATGCCGAGAATCATCAGATCGATTACCGGTTCCGGCCCCAATTCATTCACCAACTCGCGCTCATAGTCGCTCGCGACATCGTCCAGCAACGCATCATTCGCGGCATCGGCGGCGGCGCGAACGGAAGCATCATCGCTGTCGGCCTGATCCATCACATCGGCGATGTCATCGGCTGAACGGGTATCGGCCGCCATCTCATGAATATTCGACTCAGGCAGCTTGCCATCTGCCACCAGCTGGTCAAGCAGCAGGCGACGGGCCTCCAAAGCATTGCGATCGGTGTCGTAAGCCGGCACAAAACGTTCGTCGCTCCACCAGAAATGCACGCGCGACCAATCAATCGCGTCAGCCAGCGGATCGTTCAGCACCAAGCCCAGCGGCTGCGCGGCCGAACCGCCAGACAGCGCCACATCCACACGCGTGCGATGCGTGCCATCAGGCAATCGTTCGGCGAGCAAATCGAGTAGCGCCAAGACAAAACGTTGCGCGCCAGCCTGAATCATCAGATCTTTATTCGGATACACAATGAGTTTTCGAGTTGCCATGTATGGTCCTTGTATGGGGTATGTGTCGTACTTTGCAATGTGGATTGTGTTGTCAGTTGACAACACAATCCACATTGTGCGACATCGCATATGTCACTTTATTACTCCGCGGGCATGAGCTTCGGCATCGCATGAGGTAGGAAACGATGAGCAACGGCGTTGGCATGGCTCGGCCACAATTGCCGAACTCATTCCAACGCCGCTGTGGCAACGGGTTCTACCGACTTCAGTGACGAATCAGATCCCAGCCTTCGTTGATGACCTCGGCGTAGATCTCATCGGGATCGATGCGACGCAGTTCCTCGGTCAGGCAGTCCTCGATGGTGCGCATCGGCACGGACACTTCCTGCGGAGTCTGGCCGGGCAGCGAGATCAGCGCTTGGTCCTCATACGGGCGTTCCAGCGAGATCACACCGTCCTCACGGGTCAGGTACACGCCGGTCACGGCCTGCGCGTCGGGCACGAACTCAGTTTCGACTGGTACGCCAAGTTTCAGACGCAGCCATGCGCACAGCATTTCCATAGGCAGGAAGTCGGCCTTGCCGGTCACCTTCGCGGCGGTGATGGGCAGGTGCGGCGGCTGATCGAGCATCGAGGCGAGCATTGCGCGCCAGACGGTCAGTCGTGTCCAGGACAAGTCGATATCTTCCGGTGTCCAATTGCGGCGTAAACGCTCAATCGTGGCCTCCGGATTATTGGAGTGCAACGCGTCGGTGATGCGACTGCGGGCCATCGCACCCATCAGATCCTTGGCCGGGTTCGACGGCGGTGTGGTCGGCCACCACGCCACTACAGGCGCATCCGGCACAAGCAGCGGGATAACCAGCGTATCCGGGTGGTTGATAAGGCCACCGCGCGGACGCAAGATGATGATCTCACCGGCACCGGCGTCCGCGCCGAATCGCACTTGGGCGTTCAGGTTGGAATCGTTCGGATCGTTCGGGCCGTCGGTCAAATCGACGGCCGGATTATCGCGACTCGCGCTCACCTCGGCGGCCACTTCGGCCGCGTTCGGTTCGCCTTCGCCGGACTGATCGGCAGGATTGGTATCCGGTACTACGGCAATCACGCGGCACGGGTGCTCACGGCTGGCCGAGTTCGCGATTTCCAGCGCATGCTCTAGGTCCGCGTCCTCGGTGGCGATGAGCAGCGTCAGCACGCGGCCGGTCGCCGATTCGCCGCGCTCCTCGTGCAGCTGTTCGATTTTGTGCGCCAGTTCCCCCACTACACCTGCGGCTCCAACGCCGACCTGCCCATCGTGGGCGGCAGCATCCTGAGCCACAGCCACTTCCAGGGCGGGCGGTATGTTTTCCCGATGCAGAAGGCTGACATCGCCGTGCCGATGACCGACATCCGCTACCCCGGCGTCAAGGCAGGCATCCTGAACTGGCCTGTCTCCGCCGTGCGTCTGGTGGGCCGCAGCAGCCAGCAGATGCAGACCGTGGCCAACAACATCCTGACCGCCTGGCGAGAGTACAGCGATGAGAGCGTGGGCATCCTGGCCCACACCGGCGATACCCCCCACAACACCGTAACGCCTATCCTGCATTACGATGAGACGGACGGCTACATCCTGGACCTGGCCCTGCGCAACAACCGCACCAGCGAGGAGTTCCCGGACGGTATCTTCCACCCACATAAGGAATACCACAATATCAAAAAGGAAAACATCGGCCTGATCGAAGTCATGGGTCTGGCCATCCTGCCCGCCCGCCTGAAAGAACAGGGCGCCCAGATCGCCGAGATCCTCAGCGGCCAGCAGCCCAACACCAGCCGCAAGGAGGGCTCTAACCTGGCCGTACACGCCGATTGGATCGATGCGCTGATCGCCAAGTATGGCACGGCCCTGCGCCCTGAAGAGGCCAACGAAGTCGTGAAGAAGGAGATCGGCATCGTGTTCAGCCGCGTGCTGGACATGGGCCGCTTCCGCACGGCGTTTACCAACACGCTGGAGCTGGGCTTCATCGTGGGGCTGGGCTCCACGGC
>OOIG01001192.1_pt1 | contig 19813 bp, 19 predicted proteins | sample 1692091 | NCBI WGS metagenome assembly OOIG01 (sample SAMN06348188, study PRJEB24527) | human gut metagenome | biome: human gut; feature: ankylosing spondylitis patient; material: feces | host: Homo sapiens | place: China | collected 2015-10 | reverse complement strand
CTCAGTTGGTTTTGTTTGTTTCCTTTGCTCTTAGTCTACACGGGAAAGTATAGCGACAGGTAATGGTTCCTGCGCTTTTATATAGACAGAGATATTATAGTGAAAAAACACAAAATCTGAATCAGGGGAATCAGTTTCAGAAAATGAAAAACAAGAAAAATGCGTTTTTACGTTTTGTTACTAATGGCAGTTTTTTTCTCCTGCCCTATTCTGTCCAAGGAATATGGAGATTCCATTTCCTATGTAACGGATGCGTATAAATGGTATCCTAAATACGTAACCTTTCTGCCCATTGCAAAACTTGACTCCGTATTGTATTATGCGGATACAGATATCGTTCCCGTTATTTACAAAGTGAACAAGACTAACATTCGGCCAAACTCACAACTCGACAGCATTGTTCAGGTCATCAATCGGATTCAGCATGACGAGCGCGTGAATCTGGCATATGTTTGGATTGGAGCCAGTGCATCCCCAGAAGGACCGGCACAATGGAACATGACATTGGGAGAAAAACGTGCACAAGCCTTAGCTGATTATCTGCTTACAAACACAGAATTACCATCACACAAACTTAAAATAGAGAATTTGGGAGAGGATTGGTATTCATTAGAGAAAAAGTTGAAAAACAGCAATCTATCTAATCAAGACACCATTCTATCCATTCTCAAAAATGAACCTGATTTCGAAAAGCGCAAACATCAGATACAATCACTTGACCATAATCGAACATGGCATAACCTGATTCAAAACATATTTCCACCATTTCGTAATGCCCGCATGGTCATTGTTTGCTCATCAGAGCCACCAATGAAATTGAACACAAAACCAATTAACACACTTGCGTCCCTGACACCCTTATATACAATACCCTCAATTAACCCGTTACCATTTTTCAAGCCAGAACCAAAGAATAGGGATACTCGCTTTTTTGCCCTTAAAACTAATGGCGTGTTTTTGGGCGGTCTGATTGCCAATGTATCCTTTGAAACGGAATTGTGGAGACATTGGTCTCTTGATTTTCCTATCTATTATTCTCCCTATAATCTATTCAAAGAATCTCGAAAGCTACGCTTATTAGCTATCCAACCAGAAGTTCGCTATTGGTTAGGCAAGGCTGGAGAAGGTCATTTTTTAGGACTTCACACCCATGTTGCCGGTTTTAATGTCGCCGTTAACAAGCATGGCCGTTACCAGGATCCAAACCATGCGCTTTGGGGGTTGGGTTTAGGATATGGCTATTCGTTTAATTTTGGAAAAGAAAAACGTTGGGGAGTTGAATTAAACATCGGTCTCGGCTTTGCCGATTATAAATACGACGCCTACCGCAACTGGGAAAATGGCCCGAAATATAGCTCAGGTTCTGACTGTTATTGGGGCATTACGCGTGCAGGTGTGTCAATCTTTTATAAATGGCATAAAAATCGTAAACACAAATAGCGTATGAAAAGAACAATGATACTCGTGGCTATTTGCCTGATTTTAATACTTACAGGATGTGATGTTACGATTCATCAATATCCCAATCCGCAGGAATCACAGGTTATCATAGAACCATATGTTAACCGTGATGCTCCCTGCTATTATAAAACAGTCATATATGATGACAACTGGAACAGCACAATTGTAGAACTGCCCGACAAGCCAGCTTATCAATTTCTTGCAGATAAACGTGTAGAAGTACGTATAATAGCCGATGTCTATAGAGGAACAATCAAGGACAAGTTATCTGAAAATCTCGTAGAGCGTCGTATTATTAATGTAAATCACAATGCTCTACCGCCCCAAGACACCATTCATTTTAATTTGCCCGACGGTGACTATTACGTCCTTGCATGGGCAGATTATGTCGTCAAAGGCAATGACATCGGACCGTTTCTCGCTGACACGCTGACTGCTGTTCATTCACGTTTGGACAAATATCCGAGAAATCCATTTTTCCGAAGTTCAGCATCAGGGGTTAAAGAGTTCTGTATTGATTTCACAAATACGCCTGAAGGATATCCTATAACACGTGCCAACGACAAGAACTTACGGACTATTCCCGTATCCTTGGACCGCCCGGTAGCCCGTTATCGCATTGTAGCACTTGACTACAAAGATTTCTTGCAATCAGGCGGCAATATTGAAGATGTGACTATTAAGGTAATTTATAAACAATTTGTGAGTGTGGGCTTTAATGTTTTGACCGATGCCCCCAACGAATTTATTTCAACTTACAGTTTTAATATTAAACCTGCTGATATCGTTTATGAAGGTGAAGAATACCAAAATTCTTTATTTTCAGACTATGTTTTCACTTCTGAAAACACCGAAACCAATATAATCATTGATCTCTATTTCTACGATGAAACTGGCAAGGAAATCAATCATTGCCAAGGCATCAAAATACCATTAATGCGAGATCAAGAGACTGTTGTACAAGGTAATTTCCTTACTCAGCCATTAGGCAAAGGAGAAGGCGTGTCAATCGACGACAACTTCGAAGGTGAATATGTAATCGATCTGAATTTTTGAAAGGTAGGAAAATGGGAACGTTTGGATTTAAAATAGAAAAACTTCTTTTTTCATTTGGAATTGGAATACTTTTAGCAGCTTGCCAATCAACTCCAATACTGGACATTCCAAAAGAAGAAAAAGACATCAACATATGTTTTCAAATATCTGCGCCGGAAGAACTGGGAACTCGTCTCGGCGGTGGAAGCAACAGCCGATTGGGAGGTCTCGACAATGTTGATTTTGAGAAATATGACCTAAGATATCAATTAGCCATTTACCATTTAGACGGTGAACAACTTATCGAAGCTGTATCTCCCCAAACAAAAATTGTCGACACTTATTCGCCTGTAACCTATTCTCTTCAGCTGACCCCCGACCGACAATACAGAGTGGTTGTATGGGCCGATTTTGTATTGCAAGGTACAACCAATGACCTTCATTACAATACGGTAGACTTGCGTGATATAACTGTTGCCAACAACGTGGTAAATGATGAAAGCAAGGATGCTTTTTTCATTGCTTATGATTTTAAGGCTGAAGACAAAGCCCTTCCTTTAGTACTGAAACGTCCGTTTGCCAAACTCCGAGTGGTCACTACCGACTGGAATAAGGCAGGATTGATTATGCCGGAAAACTTTAAGGTTACTTATTTCGGCTGCAAACACTTTGATCACTTTGATGCCGCCACTGGTTTTTCGAAAGAAGAATTGCTGACAGACACCGGCATATCCTATTTCGGCAGCATTAATAAAGCAGAAAAAGAATATACGGAGGATTATGATTCTTCGGAGACAAACCGAACCATCATCGTAGACTATCTGCTCACAGAGCCTACACAGCAGTCGGCTATCCATTTTAAGATGGAAGCATACGGTGAAGGGAAAACCATTGCATCACGTATTTTTGATACAGACATTCCAATTCAACGTAATTGGCTAACGACTATTATAGGAAACACACTGTCGCAGGATAATAATACGACAATTGAAATTGACAACGACTTAGACAATAAGACTAAATAACAACTTTTAAACATCAAGAGTTATGAACAAATTAATTAAAGTAGTGATGGGTATGTGCTGCCTTTCATTCGCAGCATGTCAGACAGAATTGCCGGTTGAAGCTGTAACACCTGACGGTGACGGCAATGTTAAATTTCAAGTGACGGTACCGGATGCCATGGGACAAACCCGTGCAGCAGCGGACATGAGCAGTGCTAAAGGCGGATTGACAAATGTCAATTTCGCAGAGTATGATTTGCGCTATCAATTGGCTGTATATCGCTATGATGGCGATCAATTGGTAGAAGCAATTACCCCTCAGGTTAAAGTAGTTAATGATTATCAACCCGTGACCTATTCCCTCCGACTTACACCCGGACGAAACTACAAGGTTGTCGTTTGGGCAGACTTTGTGAAGGAAGGAACTTCGGATGATTTACATTACAACACAGCCGATTTGCGCAATATTACAGCTATTGAACCTGTAATGCTTAACGATGAGTCGCGAGATGCTTATTTTATCAATAAAGACTATTCACTGAGCGAACCGGCTGTCAATCTTGTTTTGAAACGTCCGTTCGCAAAAGTTCGTATTGTAACGACAGATTGGGGTTATGAAAACCTTGAAATGCCAGACAATGTAAAAGTTACATATTTTGGATGCAAGCGTTTTACTGGAATAGATGCTCTAACCGGCATTTCCTCTTCAGAAGACCTTACTACCGACATTTCAAGCAATGTTGTTTATTCCGGCACATTCAATAAGGACGAAAAAGAATACGGACAAGATTATGATGCTTCGGAAAACAACCGCACGATTATGGTTGACTACCTGATGACCGACGTGACAGGACAAACTCCAATCCACATGGCATTAGAAACCCTTGATGGAGCAAATCGCATTGCTTACCACGAATTGAATACAGATATTCCAATCCAACGCAACTGGCTTACAACCATTATTGGCAATACACTGACTACGGAAGCTCAGTTTACGGTATCAATTGACGAAAAATTCGACAATCAATGGGTTATGAGTGAAGCCTGGTGGAAATCATCCAAATTTGAGCCAAAAGAACCGGCATATGATGAAGCTTCTAAAACCTATCATATCTATACGAAAGAAGAATTCATGTGGCTTCCGGATAATGCAGAACAATTGGTAGGCAAAACAGTTTCCATAGAAAATGACATCGATATGAGCGGCGTAAACTGGAAACCTATTTATTTGAAAAACGTAGACCGGACATACACAGTTTTAGGCAACAACCACACGCTTCGCAACTTCACAATGGACGGCACTTTTGGAGCAGTATACGAATATAGCGCATTAGGAGGTCTTATCAAATGGAATGTAAACGCATTTACCGGAGTATGGGGTACATTCAACGGCATAATGAAAGATCTTACATTTGAAAACATCACTATCAACGGTTTGGCAGACGCAATGCCTACAGTTGATGTAAATGGCAATGAAATTTCTCATGATGATGAAGCTGCATATTTTGCCGGTTGCATCGGCTACACAGGTGCTAACTGGAGTACAACGTTGAATATCACAAATGTCCATGCAAAGCATGTTCACATTGAAGCATCAAAGAACCAAAACCATGTACAGAATGTCGGCGGCCTTGTCGGATGGGTAGGCGTTGGCGGAGGCAACACATGGTTTAGAAATTGTTCTGCTTCCGATGTTGATCTTGTTGGTAGCCAGGTCGGCGGTTTTGCAGGTCAGGTAGTAGGTGGCCGTTATGTTGGATTTTTCGATTGTGCTTCTTCTAATGTATTAATCCGCAGAACTTTGAACTACGGTTCCGATTTGTCAGGCTTTATCGGACAGATTAACGATGCCGGTGGCGGTAATGGCAATTTCATGGAAATCAGCCAATGTTCTGTTCCGGAAATCAATGAAGTGGTCTACATCAAAGACTCAACTGGGGAAATCGTTGACTATGTTCCGCAAAGCAAGTATTATGGCAGTGTAGGAAAAAATAGTGCAAATCTTAAAATCACCGAATAATCATGTTGGCCTCTCTATAAGAGAATGCTAACATAAACAATAAAGGGCAGCCTTAAAGTCAATGACTTTTGGGCAGTCCTTTTATATTAAGATTTCGAATCCTAAAGAGTTCAATCACACTCAAAGCATGGTTGAACTCCTTTTTCCCTTCACTGTCTGCGCGTTGTTTTTCAACTTGCTCTCTGTGGCCTATTCGACTACCGGGAATTCGATTGTTTCGTTTTTCTCGTCCCAATCGGAAATCGTAAAGTCGCCGGGGTTGCCTTCGGGTAGGATTTCGCCGATAACGACATCCAGCGTCAGCAGCGTGTTCGCCGAAAGCGAAGAGTTCAAGGTTTGTGACAACCGGTGAACGGAATTGTCGGCCAGTGTGATTATCAGTTCCAATTTCGGATTCGGACCGGAAGGGAACAACATCACCGTTGCATTGCTCATCATTCTGCCGTCATCGGAACGGGTAAGGTCAAAGCGAACAGTTTTTGTCTGATTGACCGGTTCCGCAGTATAGAAGTTCAACTTTTCAGCGATACTTCCTATATGCACCTTCACGTCCTTCACATGTTCGTTGAACACGGCATTGTTTTTCTGTCTGAGGTTGACAACCAACCCTGCGCTTACACGGACAAGATCCGTCTGAAGGTCTTCCACTCCCACTTGAGTTTCCTGAACGGCATGCACAAGGTCATACACCGGCTTGTAGGTGCCGTCGCCGTAAGGGCGAAGACTGAAGTACATCTCTGACAGGTCAGCACCCTTCGTCAATCCTGACTGCTGCATCTCGGGAGAGTTGTGAATGGGTTCCTCATGCTTCGGAGTTCCCCAATAAACCATATTGTAAGTACCTATCGGAAGGTGGATACGACGGTTTGTGTTTCCAAAAACATCGCCTTTTACAATCGTGTAGAACCCATTGAATATGGTCAGTTCTCCATTGATGTAATTTCCGAAATAACCAGACCCGCCTGCATAACACGGATATATCTCAAGAATTCCAGTGAATGGAAGATCCTCTCCTACCTGTTCGGTGATTCTTGCTCTCACTTCCGGGGTTGCGAAATTTTCTTCCGGCTGTTGCGGTTCGTTTCTTTCATCGTCGGCACATGATGTAGCACCCAATAACAGAACCAATGCTCCTAAAAACAAATTTTTCATAATGATATGTATTAAAATGTGTATAAAAAATGCGGTGTATAGGTTTCTGAAAAAACCTATACACCGCATAAGTCATCCATCGGAAAAGACTTGTACCCAAAGCTAATCGGGTTGTTCTTTTTCCTTATGCAACAAATATAGACGAATAAAACCAGCCCACCTAATAATATGACACTTATTTTCTTACAGAGGCCAATTATTCACAAACAATAACTATATACCATTTCTTTTATACATAAAACAACAACTCCCCGACATTTTACACTCAGGGAGTTGCCGTGTATTTTGGCCTCGCGAGGATTAGAACGGGAGGTCGTCGTTGTCCGATGTTTGTGTAAAGTCGGTCATTGCAGGAGGAGGTGCCGGTACAGCCTGCTGAGGAGCGGCCATCGGTGCAGGAGCGGCTGCCATAGCCTGTGCATCGATTTTTTCAGCCTTCCAACCACGAATGCTTGTGTACCAACGGCCTTGATATTCGCGGCTTTCGATGTCGAAATTCAAACGAACACGGTCGCCGATAGCCAACGGGAACTGGTCTACGCGGTCGCCAAAGAAGTCAAAACAAACTTTCTTAGGATATGCGTCTTCCGTTTCCAACACATATTCCTGCTTTTTCCACTGGTTTCCGGCTTGCGATGTTCCGCTTTGCAACGGCAACACATGAATGATTTTTCCAATTACTTCCATATATATCTTTAATGCTTAATTTTCAAGTCTACAAACTTACACAAAAAAATCTGATTTCAGGTTGTGTGCAAGCAAAAAAGTTGGAATTTTATCGCACCACGGCCTTAAAGGTCTGAGTGCCAAATTTAACGACATACAGCCCTTGCGGCAATGCTACGGAAGTTGTTCCGGCAGCCACTTCGTAGCGTCCGACCTGACGACCGTCGAGGGTATAGACCGCGCAATCGTCCTCCTTGCCGGCAGTCAGTTGCAATACGCCTTTCAGTCCGACAACCGACACGCCGTCGGCCTTCACCGTTTCGGCTGAAGCCTGCTTGCCGAGGGCTTCGTCCCACGTTGTAGCCACTCGGATACCGTCGAGCATCAGTTCCACATAGTCGGCACCGGCATAACCGCGCAACGCTATGTTGGCAGGATTGATGTCCACCTTGGCGGCATCAGAAAGCGGACCGACAAGCGGAGTAGCCGGTTCAGCGTCCGGCATCTTGTCGAAGCAGTAGAGCGACACGTTGTCGTTGTTCTTTCCTTCAACGATGGCGTATTTCAACACAACGAGATAAGTCGTATTGCCGTCGAGCACCTCATCGGCATACACAGCGTTCTGATTGTTGGCAAAAGTCAGTCCGAGTTGTCCGCTCTCGTTGACCGACACACGGCCGTTGAAATTGAATGAATAGCTATCGCTATCACGCAAAGTCAGGAAATAACCTTTCTTGTAAACAGTGAACGGACGAAGCATAAATGCCACATACACGTTGCCTTCGGTTACCAGCTTGAATGCACGGTGAGGATTATTGCTGTCGTCAGCGTCAATCATCACGCCGTTGCCCACTCCCGAACCGGCATAGCCTTCAAAAGTCAGCCCTTCGCCGATTGAAAGCGACGAGGCTCCGCCCCATTGCGTATACCATCCGCCTGTTTCCAACGGGAATTCACCTTGAGGATAATCGAAATTTTCTTCCAATAGTACTTCAGCTCCGGCCACAGCCGTGCCCATGGCAATCATTGCCAAGAATGTGTAAATGTTTTTTCTCATAACAGAATTTATTTATTAGTTGTCTGGTAAATATTTTGTCAGTATTTCCACCGCCCTACGATAGTCGTCGGCCGATTCAAAAGCCTCGAACGGCACCAACTGGTAGCGGTATTTCTTTCCTTTTGCCAGCAGACGCAACTGCCGGCTGTCGGCCACAAAGCCGCCAAACTCATTCCAACCGTAATGCTTTTCCGCTTTGGGCGCATCCTCGTCGTCGAGAAACGTGCGCCGCATGCCGTTATCGTCAAGCGTTACCCGACAGCGGCGGATAGAGTCAACACATTCTTCGCTGAACGCATAGAAGAAATAGACGAACGAAAGCATCATCGGAAAGATGAAAAAAAGCACCATCAACGCGACATATATGAAATTCACATTGACAAACGTCAACGCGACAAACGGCACAAGAAGCAGCACAAAAACGTACCACTTGTCCGACAGATAGGCCGGAAACAGCACTTTCATGTAGTCGGACGCCGAAATTTTATATGCCTGCGTGACGACGTTTTCCATCAAGACTTCGATGTGTCAAGGAACGAGAAGTACACTGCACCAATCAGCAGCAGAAACGCTACGGCATGGTTCCATTTGATGGACTGTCCCTGAAACAGGAAGGTTGCCACCAGCGTAAACACCACCAATGTAATGGCTTCCTGAAGCACCTTCAGCTGTACGAGCGTAAACGGACCGCCGTTGCCAATATAGCCCATACGGTTGGCCGGTACCTGAAACGCATATTCGGCAAGAGCTATCATCCATGAAAACAGAATTACGCCCCACAAAGGCCAGTTCTTGCTGATGCCCATTTCGCCCAAACGCAAGTGGCCGTACCAGGCCAATGTCATGAAAATGTTGGAAATCACCAACATAATGATTGTCATAATCGAAGCACTCATTTCTTAACTTCCTTTCTTTTCTGTTCTAATTTTTCGTATCCTTTTTTATAGTTTTCAATGCTTTGTTTCGTAGTCAGTTGGCTGATGCCCTTTCCGTCGGCACGGAACAGCACGCCGATGTTCAGATAGTTTTCGCCACGGTCACGCGTGAGGGAGAAAACCTGCGCTTTCCGTTCGTTGGCACGCTCGCAGGCCGGCGCACGCCCCGTTGTCTTGTCGGCACGAAGGTCGGCAGGAACATCCCACATCCATACCGGCTCCACCACTCCGCAAGGAGGATAGCCCAATACGGTCCACATCGTAGTCAGTTCGGCAGGTTCACCCGGCAGCACACCTTCGACAACCACCGAAGCCGATGTGCTCATACGCGGAATGAAATCGCGGTCCACCACCCATTCCAATCCCAACGTAGCCATATCCTTGCCCATTAATGAATGGTAGAACGAGCGGGAAAGCCCCTCAGTAAACACTGCCGGAGTCACGTTTCGGGCAGCGATATAGGGAGCGAGCAGCGTTTCAGCATTTTCCTCACGGATATATCCGTAGCCCTCATCCTTGCGACCCGATTTCGAATAGTTGGTACGCACGATGTAGCCCTCTTCCATATCGTCGACATCAAAACGCTTGCACTTCCAGTTGTCCGTTTCAAAATAGGCGGCATTGCCTTCCGCATCAATCACACCGAAGTTAGCCTCCACGCCCAGCGGTTTCGGCAATTCAGCCAACAGACGTTCGAAATCGTCAACCGTGCGGCATGATGCCAACGCCCGGCTCATCACCAAGCCTTCCTTGTCCATTTCCTTCACATCATCGTCCTTCAGGTTGTAGGAAGCCGTATTCATAATGGCAAAGCCCACACTGTTGAAGCCTACCCACGCCTCCTTGCAGTCCGTATCACGCCCGTTATAGACAGCCACATACTCATAGCTGCCGTCTTTCGACTCGATTTTCTCCACTTTGTTGTTCAAGTCCGAAGTATCGCGGTTTTTCCACAGCAAAGGACGTCCGTTTTCCGTCAATCGTCCGGAAATAATGGCAGAAGTACAGGCATACGCCCCGACAAATCCCGTCAAAGCCAACGCCAGTGAAAATATAATTTTTTTCATAGCAATTCCTTGTTTAATCCGTCTGCAAAGATAGTGCAAATCGAAGACAAAAGTGTCAAACTTGTTTGAGCAATTTTGTTAAGATGCAGCCTATCTTATCAAAAGATACTGCAAGGTGAGCGGAGAAAAAAACAAGCTTGCTTGATTTTTTATCCCGAACCGCAGCCTAACTTCTTCAAAGTAGTGCAAATCGAAGACAAAAATGTCAAACTTGTTTGAGCAATTTTGTTAAGATGCAATGCACTACTCATAAAAAAAGCTGTCGCACATGCGACAGCCTTTGGATATATTAATGTAGATTTAGTTGCTTTAGAATTCGGAAGTGAAATGGAAGCGGATTTTCGGGAAGTCGCTCTGTGCCATTTGCAGCACGTAGCCGGAATCGGCAAGGAACACGTCGCGGCCTTCGCGGTCTACGGCCATAAACTGGTGTTTGCGCTTCTTGAATGCCGCCAATGCTTCGGCATCGTCGCTTTCAATCCAACATGCCTTATAAAGGTTAATCGGTTCCCAACGGCACTGTGCGCCGTACTCGTTGAGCAAACGGTACTGGATAACCTCAAACTGCAACTGACCGACAGTACCAATCAGCTTGCGACCGTTGAACTGGTTGACAAACAACTGTGCCACACCTTCGTCCATCAACTGCTCGATTCCCTTGTTAAGTTGCTTCGTCTTCATCGGGTCGGTGTTCTCGATGTACTTGAACATTTCCGGCGAGAAGCTCGGCAAGCCCTTGAAGTGGAGTTCTTCGCCCGAAGTCAGCGTATCGCCGATTTTGAAGTTGCCCGTGTCAGGAATACCGACAATGTCGCCCGGATAAGCCTCGTCGACCACCGATTTCTTTTGCGCCATAAACGCAGTCGGAGCGGCAAAGCGCATCATCTTTCCGGAACGGATATGCTTGTAGTTGGCGTTGCGTTCAAACTTGCCGGAACATACCTTCACGAAAGCGATACAGCTGCGGTGGTTCGGGTCCATATTCGCGTGAATCTTGAACACGAATCCCGTAAATCCCGGTTCTTCCGGATGCACCTCACGCTCTTCGGCTACCACCGGACGCGGAGCCGGAGCTATCTTCACGAAACAGTCGAGAAGCTCTTTCACACCGAACGTATTCAACGCCGAACCGAAGAACACAGGAGCAACCTCGCCCTTCAAATAGTCGGCCTCGTTGAATTCCGGATATACGCCGTCGATGAGTTCCAAATCGTCACGCAGGCGTTTTGCGTCAGCGTCGCCCACGTTCTCGTCAATCGCCTTGTCGTTCACATCCGAAATTTCCACACGTTCCGTCACGCGCTGCTTGTTCGGAGTAAACAGGTCAAGACTCTTTTCATATATATTGTACACACCCTTGAAATGCGCACCGATATTAATCGGCCAGCTCAACGGGCGTACCTTGATTTTCAATTCGCTTTCCAGTTCATCGAGAATGTCGAACGGGTCACGACCTTCGCGGTCAAGTTTGTTGACGAAAATAATCACAGGCGTCTTGCGCATGCGGCACACTTCCATCAGCTTGCGGGTCTGCTGCTCCACACCCTTTGCCACGTCGACCACGATGATAACGCTGTCGACAGCCGTCAGCGTGCGGTAAGTGTCTTCCGCAAAGTCCTGGTGACCGGGAGTGTCGAGGATGTTGATTTTATAGTCGCCATAGTTGAATCCCATCACGGAAGTCGCTACGGAGATACCACGCTGCTTCTCGATTTCCATCCAGTCGGAAGTTGCGGTTTTCTTGATTTTGTTTGATTTAACGGCACCCGCCACATGGATAGCACCACCGAACAAAAGCAACTTTTCCGTCAAAGTCGTTTTACCGGCATCCGGGTGACTGATAATGGCGAATGTGCGCCTGCGTTGAATTTCTGATTCTAAACTTGCCACAAATCTAAGTTTTTTGAAATATTATAGTTGGTCGTAATCTTCTTTGTCAAATAAAGGTTTCAGCTTATCCTTATGATAGAAGGAAGCAAGCATCGAAATGAAACGGGTCACCTGAGCCATTGCCTTTCGCGTGTCTTCCGTCACCGGTTTCTGCTGCAAACGCATCAACAGCACGCCATAGAGAGCATTAAAACAGGTTTCCAGTTCGCCCGACTTGTTTTCACCGGCCTTGGCACGCAGTTCCACAATAATCGGCAGCGTGCGGTAGAATTCCGCACCGTATCCCGGATATTTCGTGCTTTTCAGCAGCATGTGGTGCAAGTCGGCAAGCTGTATCAGGACGTTGTCGTTGATTTGCAAATGTCCCTTTTCGCGCTTTCCTTCGAGACGCATCATGTCGACAAGCTCCTCATACCATTTCAGCAATTCCCTGCGGGAAGCCTCATCGAGAGGATAGCGGTCGACGATATTTTTCTTTATGTTTTCGATTTCGAGTCCGTTTGCCCGTATCAAATCCTCTATCTGCCACATATACAGCAGATATTCGGCAATGTTTTCCTTACGGAGCTTTTGAGCAGTAAACATACTTAATACTAACCGAATTTGCTGATTTTCCGCAACATCTGTTCGTTGAGCACTTTCACACGACGACCGTCAACCACAATGATGTGTTCGTTGACAAATGCCGACAGCGTGCGGATAGCGTTGGATGTTGTCATGTTCGAGAGGTTGGCCAAATCTTCACGCGACATGTAGATGTTCAGCGTTTCGCCGTCTTCCTCAAAGCCATAGTTGTCAATCAGCAGTGCCAATGCTTCGGCCAGACGACCGCGGATATGCTTTTGCGTGAGGTTGACAATTTTTGTATCCGAACGGCCCAGGTTGTGCGACAGTTCGTGAATGAAGAACCATGCCAACTGACGGTTGCCGTCGATCAGCTTCGAAACGATTTCCATAGGAATCGTACCGACAACTGAGGCTTCCATTGCAATTGCCCCCGATACATACGGTTCGTTGGCAAAATAGGCACGGTGACCGAAATATTGAATCGGACGAATCAAACGGATAATTTGCTGGCGTCCGCCAATACCTTCCTTGTATTTTTTTACCTTACCTTTAATCAGGCACCACAGGTATTCCGGTGTCTCTTTTTCGGCATAGATGATTTGGTTACGTTTGTAGTTGTGAAGCGTGAAGTTTTCAATCACAACTCTCTTGTCTTCAGGGGTCAGTACATTCCAAATCCCGGCCAAATCTTCCTTGATTACTTTCTCTAATGCGTCTCTCGAAATCATTATTCAGAATTCTAAATTGCTATATAAGTATGCTTTTAAACACAAAAATACTGCTTTTCTATGAAACAGACAAAATTTAATTCAGATTTTTTTTCGGGCAGCATAACGATTGCCCGGCAACACATCAATCAGACCACGGAATTCCATGTCCACAAGAAGGCTTAACAACCTATGAATCGGAACGTTAAGTGCAACACCAAGTTCGTTGATATGAAGTTCGCCCTTTTCGGCGAGCAAATCCACAATTCGCTGTTCCTCAGCCGTCAATTCCACGAAAAGTTCCTGCTGAACGACCACCGGTTCCTTCCGCTCCCATCCCATAGCATCGGCCAAATCTGCGGCAGAGAGCAACAGCGAAGCGACATTCTTGCGAATCAGCCTGTTGCAGCCGGCCGAATACTCGTCCGACACCTTTCCGGGAAAGGCAAACACTTCGCGGCCATAACTTTGAGCAATATTTGCCGTCACCAAGGCGCCACCCTTTTCCGCCGACTCGACAACTACCGTACAGTCGGACAATGCCGCCACTATCCGGTTACGGGCCAAAAAATTCGAACGGTGAACCCTTGTCAACGACGGATACTCCGTCACCACCGCACCGCCATGACGGACAATTTCCGCAGCCGTCGAACGGTGCTGTGCCGGATAAATCATGTCCAGCCCGTGAGCCACCACAGCTATCGTCGGAAGTCCGGCATCCAAAGCCGCCAGATGCGCCGCGATGTCAATTCCATAAGCCAAACCGCTCACAATCACCACATCGCCGCCCACTTGTTCAGCCAACCCAGCCACCAAGTCGCGACACAGCCCAACTCCATAGTTTGTGGCATGGCGCGTACCGACAATGCTCACAAGTTTCTTGGCATTCAGTTCACAACCTCCGGCCGCAAAAAGCATCAGCGGAGCATCGGGCACCGTAAGAAACCGCGCCGGATAGTCCTTGTCGGTAAAATACACCGTGCGCACCCCCTTCTCGCTGATAAAAACCAATTCGCGTTCCGCCTTCTCCAGCAGTCCGCTTCGATAGCCATCGTCAAAAATACGGCTTGACAACTGAGCGAAATCGCGCAGTTCCTTCTCGCTCATCCGAAAAAAGGCATCCTCCGAGCCAACCGCCTCCAGAATCTCGGAAGCGACGTCGGGCGTCATGCCCCGAATCATCGAAAAAGCAAGTTGGGAAACTGTCGGAATCATACGCTGAAATTATAGAAAATCCTTGAAAATTTCTGCCAGCATGTCCCCCCTGTCGAGCTTGCCGTTTTCCAGACAAACACAGCTTACGACAGCCGAAACCACCGTCTCGCCCGACAGTTTGAACAAATCCTGATGAAAAACGAAACGCACGCCGCGACGTTCCAGCCACAGCTTGCTGACAAAACGGTCACCGCTGCGCAACGGTGTCTTATAGTCGATTTCCACACGGTTCAACACAGGGATAATACCACGGTTCTGCATCTCGGCAAAAGAAATTCCGTTGGCAGAACAAAACTCATGACGTGTATGCTCCAGATAATGCAGATAGTTGGCATTGTTCACGATGCCCTCCAAATCCAATTCGTAGTCACGGACACTCATTTCCAACTCATAGACATACTTTTCCATTCTCTACTCAAAATTTAACGCCGCAAATTTACGGATTTTATTCTATTCAAAACACGCTGTTCCCCACTTTTCACCAACCAGAAATTAACCGTTTTCCGAAAAATTTCACACTGCAAACTTCCACAATCGCGACAAAATGCGTATTTTTGCACAAAATAGTGAAAGGTGAGCGCAAAGACCGGCGAAAACACTGTTTTCAGCCAAGGCTGTGCCGAACCGCATTCTATTTTATCAAAAAATAAAGAAACTGTGAGAAAAATACTCAAACGGACCATAACAGGCATCATCTATGTTGCCTTACTTGTCATGGCAACAACGTGCGGCGCAGGCTACTTTGCCGGTGTTTTCGGCTTGTTGCTCATTTTAGGAATCATCGAGCTATCAAACCTGTGCAACAAGGGCATCAAATCCTACAAGCTGCTTACCACGCTGGACGTGCTCGGAGGCGTCTCCCTTTTCGCAAGCACATTCCTCAGCCTATACGACAGCGAATGGAAAGTTCCCTTCCTTATCGCCTATCTCCCCTATGTCATTGTCCGCCTGATTTCGCAGCTGTATATCAAGGATTCCAATTCCATCCGCCTGCTGTCGACTTCGTTTCTCTCACAAGTAATTGTAGCCCTGCCGCTGACGCTGCTCAACTACACGTATTTCGTCTACGGTACCAACACCACCGTTCTTGCGTGCCTGATTTTCATTTGGATGAACGACACCGGTGCCTACTGCGTCGGTTCAATGATAGGCAACCGCCGGCTTTTTGAACGCATATCCCCCAAGAAATCATGGGAAGGCTTTTTCGGCGGACTGTTTTTCACCATCGTTTCCGGCATCGTTGTCGGAGTCTATTTCCCCCACTATTTCACAGGGCTGAACCTTTACGAATGGATTGGACTTTCAGCCGTCGTGACGGCATTCGCCACTTGGGGCGACCTCATTGAATCGCTTATCAAACGAAACGTCGGAGCCAAAGACTCCAGCCACATATTACCCGGCCACGGCGGCATTCTCGACCGTATCGACAGCCTGCTGCTCGTCTCTCCGGCTATTCTGTTATACCTATATATAATACAACTATAAAAAATTTCAATCGACATGAGTAACCAACGTTACGACCTTCGCGGAGTATCCGCTTCAAAAGAAGATGTCCACAACGCCATCAAGAATGTGGACAAGGGACTATATCCGAAAGCATTCTGCAAAATCATTCCTGACATTTTGGGAGGTAATGAAGAATATTGCAACATCATGCACGCCGACGGGGCAGGTACGAAATCATCGCTCGCTTATGTCTATTGGAAAGAAACCGGCGACCTGAGCGTGTGGAAAGGCATTGCCCAGGATGCCCTCATCATGAACATCGACGACCTCCTTTGCGTGGGAGCTACCGACAATATCCTGCTTTCATCCACTATTGGACGCAACAAGCTGCTGATTCCGGGCGAAGTCATTGCCGCCATCATCAACGGTACGGAAGAACTGCTTGCCGAACTCCGCAAACTGGGTGTAGGCATCTACAGCACAGGCGGTGAAACAGCCGACGTGGGCGACCTTGTACGCACCATTATCGTGGACAGCACTGTGACTTGCCGCATGAAGCGCGCCGATGTCATCAACAATGCCAACATCAAGGGCGGCGACGTGATTGTAGGTCTTTCGTCATTCGGCACTGCCACTTACGAAACTGAATACAACGGCGGTATGGGCAGCAACGGACTCACATCGGCACGCCACGACGTCTTTGCAAAATACATCGCAGAGAAATATCCGGAAAGCTACGACAAGAACGTTCCGGAAGAACTTATCTATTCCGGCAACCTCAAGCTGACCGACATCGTGCCGGATGCAAACGTAACTGCCGGCAAGCTCGTTCTTTCTCCGACACGTACCTATGCGCCTGTAATCAAGCGCATTCTCGACGAAATGCGTCCGGAAATCCACGGTATGGTACACTGTTCAGGCGGCGCACAGACAAAAGTCATGCACTTCGTTCAGAACAAGCATGTCGTGAAAGACAACCTCTTCCCCATTCCTCCATTGTTCCGCGTCATCAAGGAACAGTCGGGAACAGACTGGAAAGAAATGTACAAAGTATTCAATATGGGACACCGCATGGAAATCTATGTTTCTCCGGAAAACGCCCAGCGCATCATTGAAATTTCCGAATCCTTCGGAATTGAGGCCCGCATCGTAGGCCGCGTTGAGGATGCCGAAGAAAACCGCCTGACTATCAAGTCGGAATACGGCACATTCGAATATTAATCCCTCATCCATACAAAAATGAACAGAATGCCACATATCGCAATAACGCTACTATTGCTATGTGGCATTTTTTGTTTTTTCTCGTGCGGGAAAAAGACTTCCGGCAGCGAAAATCCGGACACCTATGCTCTCCCCGACACGCTGGTTGTCGGTACGCTCTACAGCCCGACATCCTTCTTCCTTGTGAAAGGCGACACGATGGGCTACGATTACGATCTGGCCAAACAATTTGCACGCGACAAGAAGATTGCCGTGCAGTTTGAAGTGATGCGAAGCCTTTCGGCGTTGGAAACCATGCTCGACTCGGGAAAAATCGACCTCATCGCCTACAACACCCCTGTCACGGCCGAATACAACGAACGGGTGGCCCACTGCGGTCTGGAGAACATCACACACCAGGTGCTCATCCAACCGATAAAAAAAGGCGAACCGCTTATTTCCGATGTGACAGAACTGGTTGGAAAGGAAATCTATGTGGAACGCGACTCCAAATACGAGTCACGGCTGCGCAACCTGAACAATGAAGTGGGCGGCGGCATCATCATTCACTCCATTTCCCGCGACACCATCATGTCGGAGGACCTGATTGAAATGGTGGCCGAAGGCGAGATTCCGCTCACCATTGTCGACAGCGATATCGCCAAGCTCGACCACACCTATTACAGCAACATCGACATTAACCTCGAAGTGAGTTTCGCACAACGTTCGTCATGGGCAGTGAGGAAATCGGAGCAATGGCTCGCCGACAGCATTAATGCCTGGGCACAGGACCCGCGTATCGTCAACACCGGAAGAGGCCTTTTCCACCACTATTTTGAAACGAACAAGGCAACACGCAGCGCAGCCATCGACATCAAACTGCTGAAAAAAGGCATTGTGTCGCGCTACGACGAATTTTTCAAGACCTACGCCAAAAACATCAACTGGGACTGGAAACTCCTTGCCGCACAAGGCTATGCCGAATCCAAATTTGACCCGCAAGCCACCTCGTGGGTAGGCGCAAGAGGCGTCATGCAACTGATGCCGGCTACAGCACGCCGCTATGGACTCAGCGAAGAAAACATCACCGATCCGCAAAGAAACATCGAGACGGCTGTAAAAGTCATTGCCGACCTCGACAAAAGCCTCAACAAGTACGTAAGCGACCCCGAAGAGCGTAAAAAGTTTATCATCGCCGCCTACAATTCAGGCATTGCGCACATTTACGATGCCATTGCCCTTGCCACAAAATACGGAAAGAATCCTCAATTATGGGAAAACAACGTGAGCGACGCCCTGCTCATGAAAGGCTATCCGGAATACTACAACGACGAAGTGTGCAAATACGGTTACTTCCGCGGCAAGCAGACCGTCAGCTATGTGCAGGAAGTATTCAAAATGTACCATCTTTACAAAAAATATTAGCTACAGCCAATGCGAAACCCGTTTTCTGGCCACCAATCTTCAGAACAAAATTCACCGTCTCGCCGTTACAGCTAAGAAATTTCACAGCAAAAGCACATTTTTGCTTGCAAAACTTATTTCTTTTACATAAATTTGTTACAAACTATACTTAACACCCACAATTATGAAGAAATTAACTTTATCTGTTTGCGCAATTATGCTGGCGGGCTCTTTCCTTTTCTCGTCATGCATCGGCAGTTTTGCCCTGTCAAACAAAGTATTGTCATGGAACCAACAAATCGGAAATAAATTTGTAAACGAAATCGTATTCTTCGGTTTCTGGATTCTTCCGGTTTATGAAATCACAATGTTGGCCGACGTCGTAATCCTCAACTCTGTTGAATTCTGGTCAGGAAGCAACCCGATTGCCGACGGCAGCAAAGTGGTAAACGGTCAGGACGGCCGCTACCTTGTTGAATGGAACAAGGACGGATATACCATCACCAACGAACAGGACCTTTCTACAGTAAAACTCAACTTCCACGAAGAAGACAACTCATGGTCAGTTTCTACTCCGGAAGGCGAAGTGACATTCCTCACATTCGTTGACGATAACCATGTGAAAGTACCGTCAACCAACGGTGACTACCAGATTGTAGAACTTTCACAAGCCGGCGTACTCGCTTATCAGGAAGCCATCAACGGCGCAGCATTGGCACTACGCTAATTCGGAAACTCCGAGATAAACCACAGACAGAAGAAACTTCCACACAATGGAGTTTCTTCTGTTTTTTTATATTGCAATCAGAACAGAACGAATTCATTCAAATAGAAAAACATACGGACAGTTTTGCTAATATTCTTTTTCTGACAGAATAACATAAAGAACAAAAACGACTGATAATAATGTCCTCAGACTTATGTCTTTATATTCTTCTATGTTGTAATCCAAATAATTGGATAATATTTAATTTAAATTAACTGTTC
>OOIG01001186.1_pt1 | contig 19868 bp, 17 predicted proteins | sample 1692091 | NCBI WGS metagenome assembly OOIG01 (sample SAMN06348188, study PRJEB24527) | human gut metagenome | biome: human gut; feature: ankylosing spondylitis patient; material: feces | host: Homo sapiens | place: China | collected 2015-10 | reverse complement strand
AGCCGGGCGACTATGCGCAGAAGTGGACGCCGATGGGCGCTTCCAGCTCCGCCGCCTTCACCGGCGACTTTGACGGAAACGGCAAGACGATCTACAATTTCAAGATCGACTGCACGGGAATGGAGTACGGCGGCTTCTTCGGCTACACCAAGAACGCAAAGATTGCGAACCTCACGCTTGACTATGTCCTGAAGGGCAAGCGCGGAATCGTGACGGGCGGAATGATCGGAAACGCGGTCGGCGGCGGCGTTGCAAACTGCCATGTCCGCGTGGGCATGACGGTTGGAAGCTGCGCAGGTGGCTTTGTGGGGAAGAATACGGGATATATTCAGAACTGCTATGTCTGCGGCAGTGTGGCAGGACCTGTTCCGGTGTTGCCGATTGTGACCTCAGTTGCGGCGGTTCTGCTGGCGGCAACCGTTACGACTTCGGTTATCGTGGTGAAGAAACTGACCTCGGACACGGTGTTCAGCCCCGAGGTGATCGACCCGAACCAGAAGCCCGCGCCGCCCGAAAAGGATCAGCCCGATCCGTTGCCCACGGGAACAAGCCGCCTGAGTCTGCGGCTGAATCAGGACGTGGACGTCAGCTACGCAACGGGCGTTGGCGTAATCAATTATGTCAATCCCGCATCCAGTACGCATGATATGGTGATTCGGCTCTGCATCTCCGACACGGAGCTGAAAAAAGCGGGGATCGACCTGATCGCGGCGGGAGTCCGCAAGCAGTCGGAAACGGAAGCCGATGGCTACGATCCCGACAAGGCATTGACAACCTTTTACCAGTCGGGCAGAGTCCAGATCGGCTATCAGTTGGAGAACTGCAAGATCACCGCGCTTCCGGGCGGCGACAAATTGCCTGTAGGAGAATACAAAGCCGTGATGGTGATCGAGCCGTATGACCCGAAAACCAACGAAAAATCAATCGTGAACGCGCAGGCAGAGATCACCCTTCGCATCCTCAATCGGTAATCCCTGCGCAGTCGAAAGTCGAAAAATTGAGAGGAGGTGGGGAGAATGAAAACGAAATTCGGAAAGTGGATTGCAGGCGCGGTCGCGTTCTGCATAGTACTGGCAACCGTGTTGGCAGTTCCGTTCGGTTTCCTTCTTCCCTCGTCTGCGGAGTCGGCTTTCGCAACCTTTTCTTCCGGCGCTGTGCTGATCGATTCTTCGTACAACGGGAAAAATGTCATCATCAAAAACGGCGTTTTCTCGGTTACGGTTGTCGGAGCGACGAATGTCACACTTCTGTTTGAAGGCGCGACAATGAACCGCAGATATGCCGATGATACGGAAAGCGGAAAACAGATTGAGGGGCTTTGGGCTGTTTCGCAGAAACTCGGATGGAACAACAAAGCGCAGGTCTGCCCGCTTCTGATTACCGGCAATTCGGAAGTCAAGGTGGCATTCCGCGGAGCAAACTATTTCTATGCGGGGGTCAATGGTTGCACCGTAAATTCGAGCAATTACTATACAAAGTCGCAAAGCGGCGGCGGATTTGCTGGCATTCAGGTTGACAGCGGTTCGACCCTGACGATTGAACAGAGCAACGGCTCGGTAGCCGCCTATGGCGGTCACTGGGTGAATGTAAACAACTCCTCCAACAATCCGAGTGATTCCACCAATTTTCCAAATGGCAGGGAATGGGAAGGTTACGGATCGCCCGCCGGAACTACAGCCAATAGTCTTGCAGGCGGCGCCGGAATCGGCGGCGGCGTGTCCGGTACTACCACAACCTGCGATAATACGGCGTATACACAGGGCACACCGGGAACCATCATGATCAACGGCGGCGAAATCCATGCGTTCGGAGGACATCAGGCGGCAGGAATCGGCGGCGGTGTAAACGGCGCGGCAACTTCAACTTCCATCACTGTTACCGGCGGAACAATCGAAGCCCACGGCGGACGTTGGGCGGCAGGGATAGGCGATGGAGACTCGCTTCCCTATCACCCGAGCAATCAGTTTTCAAAATCCTATTCCGTCAATATCTCGGGCGGAACGGTGACCGCCGTTGGCGGGGTTGGATGCGCGGGCGTTGGGTGTACCGATGATGTGAAAAATTCCGGAATGACAATCGAGCTGTCCGGCGGTAACATCACGGCGCATTCCGGCTATCCGGACGGATTCGATCCGAGCACCGGCACTTACAGAAACAACAAAGCACTGTCGGACAGTGATCCGACTCCGGCGGGTATCGGCGCAGGAAACAAATCCAAAATGGCTGAGCATTCGATCATCATCCGGGAGGGAACGCAAATTACAGCCGCTTCCTTCGGCCATTATTCCATTACGGAAAACGGATTGAACCAGAGCCAAGTCCCCAATATTTCTCTTGAGCAGTGCAGAATGTACAACGGTCGTTTTCCGAACCTGACCTCTTCTAAAGACCGTACCTTCCGGCTTCTGGAAGCGCAGAGAGAAGACATTCTTGTAAACGGAAAGGTCGGAAACTACATCAAATTCATTACACAGCCGAGCGACGGTTCTGAAGGAACGGTTTATTACTACGATTCCGATGAATTTATGCTTCTGAATGCAGACAAAACCGTTTATCCGCTGTCGGATGACTTGGAGACGCGCGAAAAGGAACTGTTGAAGCTCTTCGAGGATCATCATATGACGCTTTATGCCGATAAAACCTCAAAAGAGACGAGGCGCGTTGTGGCGCGGAAGCATTTCAAATCCATTGCAATGACGCTTCCCGATCCCGCATTGCACGGCGGCATTTACGCATTGGAAATCCCGACCTCCCAGTTGGTGTCAGTCCCCGACGGGGTAACCTTTCCGGAAAGCGAAAAGGTCTACATCACGATCAGCGCGCTGACCCCCGGAAACATCTGGGGCGAAATCGATTATCCGTTCAGCTACAACATGAAGCTTGACGCGGTTTCCTCTCCCTTTGAAAATCTCGACGTTTATCCGAGCGCAGATTGGCAGGGGCGGGACGACGGCTACATCGGAAACAAATATTCCGAAAGCCTGTTTGCCTACACGGTCTACATCGAAAGCGACGCAACCGAAACCTACGTTTACGCAATGTTTGTGATGGAGGACGGCGTTACCTACACGGTGAAGCTTGACAATGTGCTTCAGACAATCGAGACCGAAACGAAAACCGTGGACGGCGTGACAGTCAAAATCGGCCATATCATGATGAAAGTCTCCATGGCGGGGGTGACCCAAAAAGTTCTGCAACTGGAAAAGCAGGACACCAACAACACAGTAGCCGCGCACTCCATCATTTACAAGATCACCATCAACCGCAAGGCAACCTACACCCTCAGCCTGAAAGACCTCAGCAAAACCTACGACGGCAACCCGGTTGTTCCCTCGGTTGAGGCGGTGCTGAACGGGAGCGGCGCTACGGCGGAAAAGGTGACTGTCCCGGAAGAGGATCTGAAGAGCGCAACCTTTACCTACGGCGTTGGTACAACCACGGGTCTGACCGAAGCGCCGAAGGACGCAAGCAACGGCGAGAATGGCTATTCCGTAACCGCTACAATCAACACCGAGACCTATACGGCAACGGGAACGGCTTACTTCTCCATTTATAAAAAGCAACTGTCGGTTACGCGCATCGGAAACTATCTGCTGTACGTCAAATCGAGCGACTACGAGAAGTGGAAAGATCAGGGCACTTACCCGATTTCCGACCCGGGTGCGATTTTCCTTTCGGGGCTTGTGAAGAATGAAAGCGTGACGTTGACCCACGGAAACGTTTACTATAACGACCTTTCCATTGGCTACGGCGCAACGAAAATCACGCTTGAGAATGTGCAGATTTCGGGCGACGCCGCAAAGAACTACACCATTGACCCAACGCAGACCGTGTTCGGACAGATCAACTATTCGCTTGACGGCGCAATCTTCCGCTCGGAGGACGGCGGGTCATGGGACAAGTTCTATCCGATTGACAGTGAAAACCCCGTAAACGGCACGAGCGCGGACTACCATTCGCCCAAAAACGCGGACGGAAGCTACACTTCGCACGCGGAGTATGTCTGGGCGAGAACGCAGGGCGGCGGCACGGCGCAGGCAGTCTATGCAATGGAAATCGAGTTCGGCGCAATGTATTTCAACTATACCAAGGAAGTCTGGAATACCGACTCCATGAAGTACGAGCAAGCCGAAAACGGGGAATCCTTCTGGATCGGCTTTGACGGCAAGAACAACTGCGTAACGGTTGTCAACCGCTCCAATGCGGCGATCTTCTGCAACGTCAAACCCGAAATTTCCTTCATCTACGCCTCGCATGACGGCGGGCAGAGCGGCATTGTGGCAAAGGTTTACACCAAGAACGAGGCAAACACGAATTACCTTGTAACCGAAACCGAGGATGTGACCATTCCACAAGCGACCCCGCCCGAAACCGTGACGGGGACGGGAACTGCCACGCGGCAGTCGTTCTACCTGATCCTCTCGGGAAACCCGCAGTCAGGCAATACCGACAGATATATCGCCGTTGGCGATATGATCGTAACCGTTAAGAAATCTTCCGATTGAAAATTGAAATCGGTTGATACATAAAAATTTTTTGCTTTTGAAAGGAGCAGAATTATGAAAAAATTTCTTTCCCTTATGCTCGCAGGCTTGATGTCCGCATCCCTGTTCGTCGTTGGTGCAGCGGCGGATACTTTGAAAGATGGTGTTGTCGGTCCGAATCATGGCGTTTTGGAAAACGAATTTAACACCCCTGTCCAAGACGGTGGTAACAAAATCAATGTCAAGGTTGAGAAGGTGACACACAAGTATGCGGTTGATTTAAAGTTTTCGTTTGGCGATTTGACAATCGGCCATCTTGAATGGAATGTCGATACCATGCGTTATGACACTGTAAAAGGCGAGGAATTGAAGAACACAACCAGAGAAATTACAGTTTCCAACCGTTCCGACCTGCCTATTCAAGCGTATGCAACCGTTTCTCCTGCTGCGGACAAAGCACCCGATTTAACTATTGGAATGACCGGAGAAGGCGATTCGGAGACGAATAAGCTGACTGTGTCAGCGGCGAACAAGGGTCAAGGAGAGGCGAATGGAGAGCCCACCACGGGAACGTTGACGGTCAAGTTGGAAAGCAATGCATGGGGTTCGGTTGCGCAACATTACATCGATATGCAGTTTGCAACACCCGATAGTGAAAAGACATACACAGTTGCAACCGTTACGGTTATCATCAGCAAAAGCGCACAATAAAAACGCCTTCAAACGGTTACTCCGTCCCCCTCGGGTGACGTGGTAATAAATGGGTTCGACATTTTCGGAGAAAGGAGGATAAAAGGATGAAAAAGATTCTTGTTTGTATGATGGTTCTGGCGCTCTGCCTCTGCGCAACGATTTCGTCGTTCGCAGCGGGACAATCCGAGGGTGAATATACCGGTCAGAAGGAAAATCAGGATGTCAATGTTACAATCTCGGGTGCTATTGTTCATACCTATCTGGTTGACATTGAGTTTGCCAATCCGACTTTCACTTATTCTACCGGTTCGGTCTGGAATCCGGAGAAGTATCAGTACGAGCCGAGCACCGAGGCTACGTGGAATGGTACAGGCGAAGTGAAAATCGTCAACCATTCCGACCTGCCTGTTACTTACAAGGTAGAAGCCACGGATGTTGTGGACACCTACGGCACGCTGACCATTCCCGTGACGAACGGGGACGGCACGATTGCAAAGTGCAACGTCGGCGATGCTCGCGGCAGCCACAACGCAACCGCAACCTACAAGGTTGAGGGAACTCCCACGGTTTCGGAAATCACCGCGCAGAAGCTCGGTTCGATTCTCGTTACCATCACAAAGTAAGAACCCCGCCCGGCGGGAACTGTAGCCCTGCCGAGTAGGATTCGCAAGGAAAGGAGAAGCAGATTCGTGAAACTGAGAAGAATTTTGGTACAATTGTTCATAGCGACCGCGTTTTTGCTTCTCCCGGTACTTGTTTTCGCCGAGCCGATTCAATCGGTTGGCGGGGGAGCGGATGTCGTGATTTCCGTGATCGACAACCGCAAAACCGTGCGCTATGAAGCCGATGTGGTATTCCGCAATACCACATACACCTACAATCTGGTCAGCGTTGCCGAAAATGTGGAAACCGGCGAACGCTACATCAACAGCGGCTTTTGGCGGGAGGCAAGCGGTGTGGAGGCGGATTCGTTTACCGTTTCGGTTAAAAACCGTTCCAACCGTGCCTTAACCGTTGAAACAGAGCCGAATACCGCCGACTTTGACCGATGCGGCGCAGGGGTGACCCTGTATGGGGGAGGAGAAATCACAATCCCCGAAGTCGGGCAGGCAGACGGCAAAACCGTTGCTTACGAGAATGTGTTTGAAGCCGTGTTCGGTCGGTTTCCGAGTCTGGATTCCTACAAGGGAGTCAAACGGATTACCGCAACCGTGCGCCTGAAGCATTCGTGAAGCCGATAAAATCGCGTCGAAAAGGAGGAGCTACCGGAACATGAAAAACAGAATCTTCCAGTCTATACGGGCTCTTTTCGCCGCCGTTTTGTCGGTTTCGCTCACCGTTTCGGTTCTTTCCGCCTTTCCTGCCGCCCGCGCGGAGGAAACGGGAAGTACTGCCGAAAAAAAGACCTATCAATACTCCGTTGAAATCGAGTTCGGCGCTATGACCTTTTGCTATGACTACGGGACATGGAATCCGTCCGATCTGCGCTATGAAGCCGACGAAACCGAAAATCCCGGCGCGGGAACGGTTGCGGGCTACCCGGGTTGGTACGGTTTTGACGGAACGGCAAACAAAATCAGCGTGAAATACCACGCAACCGAAGCCACCGGGGAAGCAAACAGCCTGTTGCAGGTCATGCTCTCTTACCGTGCGCTGACCGCTACCGACGGAGGCACGTCCATTGCGGCAGGCGTTGCGGGCGTAAAGTCCGAGTTATATGCCGATACGGCGCTGACCCAAAAGCTCGGCGATCTCGACGGGGACGGCATTGCGCTGTCGGTTGCAAAGAACGGTTCGGCTGAGGTCTGGCTGTCGCTGAAGGGCGAGCCGATGGTGAACGGCAACCCGTTCACGTCTCAGAACTTGATTCCCATCGGAATGCTGACCATTGCGCTTGCTGGATTTACAACGGATGGAGGAAACTGAAATGCACAGATACAGCACAACCCAAATGAAAAGGATTCTCCCCATCGGAGCTGTCTGCCTGCTTTTGGCTGCCGCCGTGGTTGCGGGAGTGGTATTCGCCATCCTGTTCAAACCGGAAATCTACGAGAAGCAAGCCATGGACGGCGCGCCGCAGGGACTGCCCGAGAGCTACGGTTACGTTTCCTACGAAACCGCGGGCGTTTGCAAGGTCTTTCTTGCCTGCACGCCCGCGTTTGACGGAACGTTTGCAGGCATCAATCTGACCAACCCCGGGGAAAACAACGTTTTGCTTAAAGCCGAGCTCTACTCGGTCAAGGTGGTGCAGACGGGTGACGGAAAAGCCGATTTTGCCCCCGATAAAAAGCTTGGAGAGACGGGATTCCTCCGCCCGGGCACTTATGTGGAGAATGTCAAGCTGAGCGGTCTGACCGCGGGCGAAGAAAACCGCGTGCTGGTCAAAATCGCCACCATGAATGAGGAGAACCGCACAAGCAACGGTTTCTTCTACATCCGAACCACCATTTCCTGATTACGCCTGCCGGCACACATCTTCTCCGTGTGTCGGCTTTTTTTGCCTTTTTTCGGAAAAACGGTTGAAGTGCGGCGCATTTCATGGTATAATAATACGGTATACAGAAACGGACCGCGCTGTGCGGCTGTGGGAGGTTTTTTATGTTGGATTTTATACGGGTTGCGGCGTGCGTGCCGACGGTTACGGTCGGGAACACCCTGCGGAATACCGAGGCGATTCTCGGAATGGCACGGAAGGCGGCGGAGAAACAGCCGCAGCTGACCGTATTTCCCGAACTGTCGCTGACGGGCTACACCTGCGCCGATCTGTTCTTCCAGTCCGCGCTTCTGCAGGGCGCGAAGGATGGCTTGCGCGGGATTGTCCGTGCTTCCGGCGCGCTTTCCTCCGCTCTGGCGGTCGGCTTGCCGTTGGAACTTGGCGGGAGACTGTACAACTGCGCGGCAATCGTCGCGGGCGGTCGGCTTCTCGGTCTTGTGCCCAAAACCTATATTCCGAACTATAACGAGTTTTACGAAAAGCGGTGGTTCACCCCGGGTACGGAGCTGGCGCTCTCTGAAGTCAGCGCCGAGGCTCTGGGGCTTGGCGACCTGCAGGGGGAGGCTGTTCCGATCGGAACGGATCTGATCTTTGACGCGGGCGCGTTCCGTTTTGGCGCGGAGATCTGCGAGGATCTCTGGGCAACCGTTCCGCCGAGCGCCTACCTTGCCATGGGCGGCGCGGAGGTCATGCTCAACCTCTCGGCAAGCAACGAGACGATTTCCAAGCGCCGTTACCGTCGCTCGCTTGTCTCCGCACAGTCGGCGGCGCAACTGGACGGCTATGTCTATGTATCGGCGGGCTGTACCGAGTCCACAACCGATCTCATTTTCTCGGGACACAGCATGATCTGCGAGGCGGGCAGGATGATTGCCGAGAACCGCGAAACGATTGACGGGGACTATATCCTCTTTGGCGACATCGACCTCGGAAAAATGCGCGTGGATCGTCTTAAAATCAAGACCTTCGCGGACGGCGCGGCGCAGAACGCCCGCAGCTTCCGCCGCGTGGCTGTCCCGCTGGAGATTCCCGAAAACGACCTTTCCTATTATCCCGTCAGCCGCCTGCCCTTCGTGCCGGACGCCAGGAGCGACCGCACCGAGCGGTGTATGGATATCTTCGAGATGCAGGTCATGGGGCTGAAGAAGCGCATGGAGGTCACGCACGGGCGACCCGTGATCGGCGTTTCGGGCGGTCTGGATTCCACGCTGGCGCTCTTGGTTGCCACTGAGGCGGCGCGGCGCATGGGGAAGCCCACGACCGACGTGGTGGGTATCACCATGCCGTGTTTCGGCACGACCGACCGCACCTACCGCAACTCCCTTGAACTGATGCGCACGCTCGGCATTACCGCGTTGGAGATTCCGATTGCGGCGGCGGTCGAACAGCATTTCCGCGACATCGGGCAGGATCGCAACACCCTTGACCTGACTTTTGAAAATGCGCAGGCGAGAGAGCGGACGCAGGTTCTGATGGATTATGCGGGCAGAATCGGCGGCTTTGTTGCCGGGACGGGCGATTTGAGCGAGTTGGCGCTCGGTTGGTGCACCTACAATGCCGATCACATGAGTATGTACGGAGTCAACTGCGGCGTGCCGAAAACTTTGGTTCGCTGGATGATCGACAGCATTCTGCAAAGCGACCGTTTCGCATCGTCCGACGCCGTTCTGCGGGATATTCTGGATACGCCCATCAGCCCCGAACTGCTCCCGCCTGACGCGGAAGGGAAGATCGCGCAACAGACCGAAGAGATTGTCGGTCCTTATGCCCTGCATGATTTCTTTCTCTACTATACAGTCCGTTTCGGCTTCCTGCCCGAAAAGGTGTTTGCTCTGGCAGTCAAGGCGTTTTGCAACGATTTCGACCGCGCAACGATCAAAAAGTGGCTTCTGGTCTTTTACCGCCGCTTCTTTACGCAGCAGTTCAAGCGGAGCTGTCTGCCGGACGGCGTGAAACTGGGAAGCATCTGCCTCTCTCCGCGCGGCGACTGGAGAATGCCGAGCGACGCCTCGGCGGAGCTGTGGCTCGCGCGAACCGAGCGCATTGGGGTCTGAATGGGAGAACAACGGAAATGAATGCAAAGCAATTGACCCTGAAACGGAAACAGCAGATTCTGATTGTAATTGCCTGTCTTGTCTACAGTTTTGCCTATACGGGGCGCTACAGCTACAACGCAAACATTGCGCCGATCATGGCGTTTTACAATGTCACGCGCGCGGAAGCGGGGCTGACGGGAACTTTCTTCTTCTTTGCCTACGGCGCGGGACAGCTGATTCATGCGATTTTCTGCAGGTTCTATCCGAGAAAGTATATCATTCCGGGCGTTCTCGGCGTGTCGGCAATCCTCAATATTGCGGTGTTCTGCGGCGTGCCGTTCGGAGCGATCAAGTATCTGTGGCTTCTCAACGGAATCTGCCAGTCGGTTCTCTGGCCTACGCTTGTGTTGGTTCTGAGCGATACCATGGATTCCGTGATGATGAAGCGGGCGGTGTTTGCCATGAGCCTGACGGTTGTCATCGGAACGGTGATTTCCTATGGCGGAAGCGCGATCTTCAATCTGTTTGATCTCTTTCGCGGCGCGTTCCTGCTCGGCGCGGTTCTGATGGTTGCAATCGGTATTGCGTGGCTGATCGGCTACGACACGCTGACCGTCGAAAATGCCGGTTTGGCGGAGGCGCACGCGGCAAGCTCCGAAGCGACGACTGCCGGGGGCGGATCGCGGAAGCGCGCCGCAAACGGGGCGCTGATCGGACTGTTCGCTGTGTGCGGGCTGTTCATAGCGGTGGATAACTTCGTCAAGGACGGGCTGAACACATGGACTCCCGTGATTCTCAAGGAGCGCTTTGGGGTGGGGGACAGTCTTTCCATCGTTCTGACCGTTGCCCTGCCGTTCTGCGGCGTTTTCGGCGCGATGCTGGCGCTCCGGATGAATCGGAAGATCAAGGATTTCCGAGCGCTCAGCGGCAGCCTGCTCCTGCTGCTTTCCGTTTGCATTTGCGGAATCCTTCTCAGCATGAAACTTGAAAGCATGGTGCTGACCGTTGCCTTTCTCGGCGTGGTCTCCTGCTTTGCGCACGGGATCAACTCCATTATGACCAGCATCATGCCGTTTGCCATACGGGATAAGGTCAACCCGGGCTTTCTCGCGGGACTGATGAACAGTGCGGGTTACGTCGGCAGTACTGCCAGCGCCTACGGGCTTGGCGTAATTGCCGACCGAACCGACTGGAACACGGTGATGTACATCCTGCTGTTCGCCTCGGTCGGCGTGACGTTGCTTGCGTGGGGGACGGTTCTTCTCGGACATCTGCGGAAGCGCAGAACCGGACAGGAAACATAAATGACCCGTTCCCGACCTTTGTCGGGAACGGGATTTTCAGCTTGGGACTTGTAAATCCGCCCGCTTTGTGCTATAATAAAAGCAACAGATCATTCGATTCGGAAGGAGTGTTTGAAGATGGACGAAAAGGCAATTCTGGAGTGTATGGAGACCAGACGTTCGGTTCGCGCGTATCTGCCGAATGCAGTGCCGGAGGAGAAACTGGAACGCATTCTCCGCGCAGGGCTTTATGCGGCAAGCGGAATGGGGCGACAGAGCGCGATGATTCTTTGCGTAACCGACAAGGCTTTGCGCGACCGCCTGATGCGGATGAATGCGGCAATCATGGGAACTCCCGAAAAAGATCCGTTCTACGGTGCGCCCTGCGTGTTGGTTGTTCTGGCGGATCGCAGCATTCCGACCGCAGTATATGACGGCAGTCTGGTGCTCGGAAACATGATGCTTGCCGCGCACGCGGAGGGCTTGGGAAGCTGCTGGATTCACCGCGCCCGCGAAGAATTCGATTCGGACGAGGGCAAGGCGATTCTGCATGACCTCGGTGTCAAGGGGGATTATGAAGGCGTCGGACATCTGATTGTGGGCTATGCCGACGGTGCAGAGCCGGAAGCGAAGCCGAGGCGCGAGGGGCGGGTTCTGCGCGTCTGAATCTTTTGGGGAGAAATTCACATATGAAAGAGAACAAGAAGCTGATCGGAGAGATCATCAAGGATATCCGGCATGATATGACCGACGAGGAGGTTCTGGCACTGCTTGCAGGCAGCCGTGTGTCAGTCAATACCGAAAAGGAAGCAAAACGGGCGTATTCCGTCGGGCAACGCGCGGCGGATGCGATTGCAAAGTTTGCGGGAAGTTGGGCATTCATCTTTTCGTTTGTCGGCGTGTTGGTCGGTTGGATGATTCTGAATATTCTGCTTGCAACAGGTGCGTTTGATCCGTATCCGTTTATTCTGCTGAATCTGGTGCTTTCCTGTGTTGCCGCCATTCAGGCGCCGCTCATCATGATGAGCCAGAACCGACAGGAGGAAAAGGATCGCCGCCGCGCGGAAAACGATTATAAAGTCAATCTCAAAACCGAGATCATGATTGAAGATCTGTACGATAAGGTGAATCGCATTCTGGCGCGGCAGGAGGAACTGTCCCGTTTGCTCGGCGGGCAGGCGGAAGGGAAGAAGCATGACGGAGAATGAGCCTGTACTTCTTCCCACCGAGGCAGTAGAAGCCCTGCTTGCATGGTATGGCGCTAACCGGCGGGATCTGCCATGGCGCAGGACAAATGACCCGTACCGCATCTGGATATCGGAAATCATGCTCCAGCAGACCCGCGTGGAGGCGGTCAAGCGATATTACGCGCGGTTTCTGGAGGCGTTCGGGGACGTCGCAGCGCTTGCAAACGCGCCGGAGGAACAGCTTCTGAAACTTTGGGAGGGACTTGGCTACTACAGCCGCGCCCGAAACCTGCAAAAAGCGGCAAAGGTCATTGTCTCGGATTACGGCGGCAAAATGCCCGCTGATGTAAAGACTTTGCGTGCTTTGCCGGGAATCGGGGACTACACGGCGGGGGCGATCGCTTCCATTGCGTTCGGATTTCCCGAACCTGCCGTCGACGGGAATCTCTTGCGGGTTCTTTCCCGATTTGACGGTTGCACGGATGACATCTCGCTTCCCGCCGTCAAAAAAGCGTGGAGCGAACGGTTGCGATCCTCGATTCCGACCGAACCGTCGCGCGCCGCTACCTTTACGCAGGCGATGATCGAACTGGGGGCAACGGTCTGCGTTCCGAACGGCGCGGCACGATGCGAAAGTTGCCCGTTTGCGCCTTGGTGTCGCGCGAAGGCGGAGGATCTGACCGACGCATTGCCCGTCAAGGGGGAAAAGCGCCCGCGCAGAATCGAGGAAAAGACGGTTTTGCTGATTCGCGACGGGGAGCGAACCGCTCTGCACAAGCGCCCGGATAAGGGGCTGTTGGCGGGGCTGTACGAGTTGCCGAACGTTGCGGGGCATCTCGATGCGGATCGCGTAACCGAACTGATCCGAAGCTACGGGTTTGAGCCGTTGCGCGTGACGCGCGCAGAGGACGCGAAGCATATTTTTACGCACATCGAATGGCATATGATCGCGTATGACGTGCGGATTGCCGCCGAGGAAGCGGGATTTCACGGAAAATCGGGGCTGAATCTGGTCGGAAACCGGGAGTTGCACGAGTGCTATGCCATTCCGTCCGCGTTTTCGGCATATACGAAATATCTTTGAGGGGTTGCAATCCGGCGCGTTTTGTGATATAATAAATGTAGTTTTGAATACGGAGGCTTGCAGATGAAGCACATTTTTATTCTGAATCCTGCGGCGGGGCGCATCAATTCCTTCGGAACGATTGAGGCGGAGCTGAAGCAGGTCTACGCGGCGGGCGGATTGGATTATATGATCTATGAAACCAAAGCGCCGGGGGACGCGACCGCATATATCCGCGACTACTGCCGCGAGAACCCCGAACCTGTCCGCTTCTATGCCTGCGGTGGGGACGGAACGCTGAACGAGGTTGTCAACGGCGCGGTTGGTTTTCCGCAGGCGTCGGTCGGGTGCTATCCATGCGGCTCGGGAAACGATTTTGTCAAATACTACGGCGGGCAAAAGCTCTTTCTGAATCTGCAGGCGCAGATCGACGCAACCGAGCAGACCATTGACCTGATCCGGGTCGGAAACCGCTATGCAATCAACGCCGCGCATTTCGGGTTTGATTCCTATGTGGCGAAAACCATGATGAACATCCGCCGGAAGAAGCTGATCGGCGGAAAGAATGCTTATACATCCAGTGTGATTGCCGCGCTCTTCAAGGGCATGAAGAATCAATGCCGCGTAACGGTGGACGGAAAGCTGCTGAATCCCTCGGACAAGATATTGCTCTGCACGGTTGCGAACGGGCAGTATGTAGGCGGATCTTTCCGCTGTGCGCCGCGTTCGGTGGACTGCGACGGGCTTCTGGAGGTCTGTCTGGTTCGCCCGGTGTCACGTATCCGATTCATGCAGCTGATTAAGGATTACACCAACGGAACGCATCTGGATAACCCGAAATTCGACGGGATTCTGGAGTACTGTCGCGGGAAACGGATTGACGTGGAGGCGCCAGAAGGTTTTATCTACTCGTTTGACGGCGAGCTGGTAACGCAGAACAACTTCACCATCGAGGTTGCGCACCGTGCAATCCGCTTTGCCGTCCCGTGGGGCGCAAAGCCGATCGTTGACCCGAAGTACATCACCCCCGAGGCGGTGGAGGTTTAAGACACCATCGGAATTGTGCGGTATTGCCTTAAGCCCTTTATCCCAAAGCATATCAAAAGGTCGCGGAATTTCTCCCGCGACCTTTTTGGTTTGTTTCAGATTTGCACTTTGCGAGGTCTTAGTCTTTCTTCTCTTTCGCAAGCACGATGTTTGCAATGATACCGAGGATCAGCGCGCAGGCAACCGAAGTCAGGGTCACCTTGCCGAAGGTCAGCGTCATGCCGCCGATACCAGCAATCAGAATGATAGAGGTAACGAACAGGTTGCGGTTCTTGTCGAGGTCAACCTTCTGGATCATCTTCAGACCCGAGACCGCGATGAAACCGTAGAGCGCGACGCACACGCCGCCCATTACGCAGGCAGGAATCGAAGCGAGGAAGGCGACGAAGGGGGAGAAGAAGGAGATGATGATGCAGAGGATCGCCGCAAGACCGATGGTGCTGGTCGAAGCGTTACCCGTGATTGCCACGCAACCGACCGACTCGCCGTAGGTGGTGTTCGGGCAACCGCCGAAGAATGCGCCCGCCATAGAACCAACGCCGTCGCCGAGCAGGGTGCGATGCAGACCCGGCTCTTCCAGAAGGTCATGGTCGATAACCGTGGAGAGGTTCTTGTGGTCGGCAAGGTGTTCTGCAAAGACCACGAATGCAACGGGAACATAAGCAACCGCAACCGTGCCGATGTAACTCGGGTTGTCCGCAAGCGCCTTGAAGCCGCCGTCAAACGCGGTGAGGAAGGTGAAGTCGGGGAGTGCGATAAAGGTCTTGACGCTCACGCCGCCGTCAACAAGTGCCTTAAAGGGGGCGAAGCTGATGATCTTCATAGCTTCCACATCTGCCGCAGTTCCGATCAGGGTCAGAACCAACGCCAGCGCATAGCCGCAGAGGATACCGATGATAAAGGGGATGAGCTTGAGCTGCTTGGAGCCGTAGGTGGACACCAGCATGGTAACGAACAGCGTCACCAGACCGCAGAGAACCGCAAGGTAGCTGACCGGGTTAGCAGAGCTCGAGGTATTGGTGCTCAACTGGGTGATTGCGTTACCCGCAAGCGACAGACCGATGATTGCAACGGTAGGACCAATGACAACCGCAGGCATCAGCTTGGTAATCCACTTGACGCCGACTTTCTTCACAACCAGTGCGATGACAACATACACAAGTCCGGCAAAAATCGCACCGAAGATCAATCCGAGATAACCGAGCGCCATGGAAACGCCGCCCGCAAATGCCGCCGACATTGAACCGATGAATGCGAACGAAGAACCGAGGAAGACAGGGCTTTTGAATTTGGTAAAGAGCAGATACACAAGCGTTCCCACGCCTGCGCCGAACATTGCCGCCGCAGCGGTCAGTCCGTTTCCGACGATTGCCGGAACTGCGATGGTTGCCGCCATGATCGCCAACACCTGTTGAAACGCATAGACGAGATTCTGTTTGAACTTCGGTCGTTCATTTACCTTGTAGATGAGCTGCATTGTTTGATCCTCCCGAATCATTTTATTTATCCGCACGGTCGGTGACCGCAAAGACCAAAAGAAAAAGCTGTCGGGGAACACGGATGCCAAAAAAAGCAAAGGTTCGCCGGCAGGCTACAGGTACAGCAACAAAGGATATTCAGTTCTGTCACATACGCATCTGCCGTTTGTGTTCCGCCCGTAAGTATACCATATTTTCCGCGTTTTGTAAACCCCTTTTTCAAAAAAAAAACACATTCCCGTCAATTTATCTTTTTTTTACAATTTACGGGTCGGAAAAGAGCGAAGAAACGGTGATTCCGACGGATCGGGGCGGGAGCGCTTGACTTTTGCCGTCGGATGTGCTATAATGATAGCTCGGAAAGAAAGCGGGTGGCTTATGAAATCTTCTGTATCGCCGTATCGGTATCGGGACGGCTTGCGCGACGGTATGCCGATCGGGCTTGGTTATTTTTCGGTTTCGTTCGGATTCGGCATTTCCGCCGTCGGGCAGGGGCTGCTGGCGTTGGAGGCGGTTCTCATCTCCATGACGAATCTGACTTCGGCGGGGCAGGTTGCGGGCGTTGCGGTGATTGCCGCAGGCGGAACCGTGATCGAAATGATTCTGACCCAGTTGGTCATCAATCTGCGATACGCACTGATGGGGATTTCCATCACCCAACGGCTGGACGACCGCGCAAAGCCAATCTGGAAGAGGATGCTGCTTTGCAATGCATTGACGGACGAGATCTATGCGGTTGTCATGACAAAGCCCGATTCCGTCGGTTCGTCCTACATCCGGGGCGTGCTGACCGTTCCGTACCTCGGTTGGGTATGCGGAACACTGCTCGGCGCAGTGCTTGGCGCAATTCTGCCCGCGCGGTTGGAAGCGGCGCTCGGAATTATGCTCTACGCGATGTTTCTGGCGATCATCGTGCCGCCCATGCGGCGGGAACGGGGTGTTTGTCTTGTGGTTGCGCTGGCGGCGGGCTTCCGTTGCCTGATGACCTATCTTCCGCCCCTGTCCCGCATTTCGGAAGGCTTTGCCATCATTCTTTGCGCTGTGCCTGCGGCGCTGATCGTCTCGGCATTCTGCCCGACAGCGGAGGAGAAAGTCCATGATTCCAACTGAACATCTTCTGCTCGGCGTTGTAATGGCGCTGACAACCTACCTGATCCGTATGCTCCCGATGACCCTGTTCCGCCGGGAAATCAAAACGCGTTTTGCAAAGCGGTTCTTTCATTATATCCCGTATGCGGTTCTTGCGGCAATGCTGATTCCCGCAGTGTTTTCGTCCACGGGAACGCTGCTCACCGCCGTTGCGGGCATTGCGGTGGGGCTTGTGCTGTCCTTTTTCAATCAGTCGCTGATCGTAGTGGCGTTGGCTTCCGCGCTGACTGCGTATCTTGTCTCGTTTCTCGTGTTCTAAAACCGGATTTCCTCCCATATACTGTACCAACATCGGATCAGTTATGGGAGGTTTTTGTATGCCTGATTATTCCATCTATAAGGACATTGCCGAGCGGACAGGCGGCGACATTTACGTCGGTGTGGTCGGACCGGTTCGCAGTGGAAAATCCACATTCATCAAGCGGTTCATGGAGGCGGTGGTTCTGCCGAACATCGGCACAGGCTACTCCCGTGACCGCGCAAGAGATGAACTCCCGCAGTCGGCGGCGGGAAAAACGGTCATGACGACCGAGCCGAAATTCATCCCCGAGGAGGCAGTTCCCGTTACGTTGGACGGAAACGCCGCTCTGCGCGTGCGGATGATTGACTGCGTGGGGTATCTTGTTCCCGAGGCGATGGGTGCATTGGAGAACGGTCAGCCCCGCATGGTGCGCACGCCGTGGCAGGAAGAACCCATGCCCTTTGCCGAAGCCGCCGAAATGGGGACGAAGAAGGTTATCACCGAGCATTCGACCATCGGAATGTTGGTTACGACCGACGGAACGATCGGCGAAATCCCGCGCGCTTCCTATGTGGAGGCGGAAGAGCGTATTGTGCGCGAGCTGAAGGAGATCGGCAAGCCGTTTGCCGTGGTTCTCAACTCCGCCGACCCTGCGGGCGAGGCGGCGCACGCGTTGGCGCATGAGTTGGAGGAGAAATACGGAGTCCCCGTGGCGCTTGTCAACTGTCTGGAGTTGGACGCGGAGGACATCCGCCAGATTCTCGGCCTGGTTCTGGAAGAATTCCCGGTTTGCGAGGTAACGGTAAAACTTCCCGCATGGACAACTGCGCTGAACGCCACGCACCGCATCCGCACCTCGCTGACAGGTTCGCTCTGTACCTGCGCGGGAAATGTGACCCGCATGGGCGACGTCCGCGCGGCATATGAAGCTCTGGCGGAGAACGAGTATGTGGGGAGCGTTGCGGTCGACCGTCTGGACATGGGCACGGGCAAGGCGGAGATAACCCTTGGGTTGCGGGACGGATTGTACTATGAGGTCATCAGCGAGATGACAGGACTGACGATTGACGGTGAATGCGCGCTGATCGGGCAGCTTCGCGAACTGGCGCAGACGAAGAAGCAATATGACCGCGTTGCCGAAGCGCTCCGTCAGGTCAACGAGGGCGGGTACGGAATCGTGATGCCCGAGGTGGAGGATCTGCGGCTGGAAGAGCCGAAGATCGTCAAGCAGGCGGGCGGCTACGGTGTGAAGCTGCGCGCGGCTGCGCAGTCCATTCACATGATCCGCGCGAACATTGAGACCGAGATCAGCCCGATGGTTGGAACGGAGCAGCAGTCCGAGGACATGGTGAAGTATCTGCTGAAGGAATTTGAGGAAGATCCGCGTAGCATCTGGGGGTCGAATATGTTCGGAAAATCGCTTTACGAGTTGGTCAACGAGGGCTTGCACACCAAACTGGAACATATGCCCGAGGAATCGCGCAAAAAGCTTTCCGAAACGTTGGAGCGCATCATCAACGAGGGCAGCAACGGTTTGATCTGCATTCTGCTCTGACCCGCTTCTCCCGCTGTGTTTTCCCCACACCTTGACAAAATCCGTCGTTGGGTGTATAATAGGGGAGAGAACACAGCGGGAGATGATTTTTTATGGCACATCCGATCCGACATTTCCGAACCATTACCAAGCACCGCCACAAGGTGATTGCGCACTGTTTCCGTGCGGGCATCGGTTGGCAGGGGTTATTTCATGATCTTTCCAAGTATTCGCCAACCGAATTTTGGGCGGGCGCGAAGTACTATCAGGGAACTCGAAGTCCAAACGAGCGGGAGCGCGAGGAAAAGGGCTATTCTGCGGCGTGGATGCGCCACAAGGGGCGGAATCGGCATCATTTTGAGTACTGGACGGATCTGAATATGCAGACCAAGCTATATGAACCGGTGAAAATGCCTGTGCGTTATGTGAAAGAGATGTTTTGCGACCGTGTTGCGGCGAGCAAGATTTATCAAGGCAAGAATTATGCCGACTCGCACCCGTTGGAATACTTTCTGCGCGGCAATGCGCGCCAAAAGATGCACCCCGAAACCGCCGACCTTCTGGAAAGCTGGCTTCGCCTTCTCTCCGAACGCGGCGAGCGCGAGGCGTTTCGCTACATTCGATCGGTGAAGGGTTAAGACCTTGGGCTTTGCCCAAACCCACAAGGGGCTTCTTGAAAGAAGCCCCTTGACCGCAAGAACTTTAACCAAGGGGGATTTATCATCCCCCTTTTCGTTATGCAATTTCTGGTGTAGCCATTTGCCGTACTACGAATTCCGGCTGCTCCGAACCAAATCCCGTCGAGCTGGATTTGGGCGGCTGTCGCCTTTCTCCACTACCGGATAGAAATGGTTCAGGTTAGTTAATAACGGAAGGCGGGATGGAATGCGGGGCGCTCCCTTCGGATTGCGCCCCTGAAAAGAGCGTAATTTATTAAAAATGAGGTATTGTAGGGAACGACCCATGTGTCGTTCCGCTTTTGTTATCAAATACTTGTTGATTTACAATATAATATCAAACGCATCCTATACACCAAAGGAGTGCGATAGCCGCACTCTAAAAAAAACAGCACCTCCCCAAAATGACAAAACTTCCCCCAAGAGCACCCGCCCTATACAAAGCGAAACAATTCTTCGTTCTGTAAAGGCGGGTGCTCTTGGGGGAAGTTCTCGGAGGGTA
>OOIG01001179.1_pt1 | contig 19919 bp, 13 predicted proteins | sample 1692091 | NCBI WGS metagenome assembly OOIG01 (sample SAMN06348188, study PRJEB24527) | human gut metagenome | biome: human gut; feature: ankylosing spondylitis patient; material: feces | host: Homo sapiens | place: China | collected 2015-10 | reverse complement strand
GTGGAAGGCCTGCGGCGGGTCATCAAGTGGGCGGACTACGGCTGTGAGGTCGTGGGAACGGCCAGCGGCGCCGAGGAAGGCGCGGCGCTGATCCGGAAATTGCAGCCCCATATCCTGTTCACCGACATCCGGATGCCCGGAGCCGACGGCCTGACCATGCTGGCGGCGCTTCGCAGCGAGTTCCCGGACATGCAGGTGACGGTGCTGACCGGCTATCAGGACTTTTCCTACGCCCAGGAGGCGATCCGTCTTGGGGTCACCCGGTTTTTGCTGAAGCCCTCCAAAATGGACGAGATCAAGGAAGCCCTGGAAACCATGACCGCCCGCTTAAACGCCCGGTCTCAGATGCGGCATCCGGAGGAAGAACCGGAGGAGGAGCAGCACGGCGCGGGAAGCTTCATCGTCAACCAAGCGATGGCCTACATCGAGGAGCATTACGCGGAAAAGCTGACCCTTCAGGGAGTGGCGGATTGCTGCTATGTTTCCCAGTGGCATCTGTCGAAGCTGCTGAACCGGCACACGGGCAAGAGCTTTTACGACATTCTCAACACCGTGCGCATCCGGAAGGCCAAGGAGCTGCTGCTTGACCCCAGGCTGAAGATCGGCGAGATCGGCGAGCGGGTGGGCTACGCGGATACGGCGCATTTTGCCAGAACCTTCAAAAAACAGGAGGGCATGAGCGCCAACGAGTACCGCAACACACTAAAATAAAGAGAATAGAGATAAGGTCATTGTGACCAATAGACGGCGATCACATTTGTGCAAAATGGCGAACGCCGTTTTCTCTGTTTGCACCGAATTGTGGAAACCCACAAGCAAAAACAAAAAACAACAAGGCCGTCTCATGACAATTCCGGGCTATGCCTGTAAAATATAGATAAATGAAACGTAAATAAAACGACTGTCGGAACGGCAAGAATAGGAAAGACGGGTGAAGAGTGAATGGCTGCAAAAACCTCCGAACGTCTGGAGCCAAGAGTCAAGTCCCCGAGCTGGTTTGAGAAGAACAAGAAAACCCTGGTACTTCTGACCATGGTTGCTCCCGTGGCAATCTGGCTGCTGCTGCTGCGCTACCTGCCTATGGGCGGTATCGTGCTGGCGTTCAAAAATTACAAGGTCAATCCCCGCAATCCCTCCTTTATCAGCAACCTGCTGAGCAGTAAGTGGGTGGGATTCAAGAACTTCGAGTTCCTGTTCAAGACCGACTCCGCCTGGGTCATGATCCGCAACACGCTGGCCTACAACATCGTGTTCATCGTTCTGGGCGTCATCATCCCGGTGGCCTTCGCCATCATGATGAACGAGATCACCAGAAAGTTCTTCAAAAAAGCTTACCAGACCATGATGTTCTTCCCTTACTTCCTGAGCTGGGTCGTGGTCAGCTACTTCCTCAATGCCTTCCTGGATGCCCAGTACGGCATGATTCCAGCCATGCAGGAAGCCGCGGGACACGCCCGCACCTCCTGGTATACGACCCCCGGCCCATGGCCGTTCATCCTGACGTTTGCAAACCTCTGGAAGAATGTGGGCTACTCCACGGTTCTGTACCTTGCGGCCATCACCGGCATCGACACAAACCAGTATGAAGCCGCCGCCATGGACGGCGCGACCAAATGGCAGCAGGTGCTCCACGTCACGATTCCCCACCTGCGCACCATGATCGCCATCCTGTTTATCATGAACGTCGGTAAGATCTTCGCTTCTGACTTTGGCCTCTTTTACAATGTTCCCATGCAGAACGGCGCGCTGTTCTCCGTGACCCAGACCATTGATACCTACGTCTACCGTGCCTACATGGCCACCGGTGACCCGGGACAGTCTTCCGCGGCCGGATTGCTGCAAAATGTGCTTGGCTTCTTCTGCATCCTGACGGCCAACGGAATCGTCAAGAAAATCGATTCCGAAAGCAGTCTGTTCTAAGGGGGGATTCCAAATGGCTGAAAAGAAGAACCTCCGCCTGAATTGCGTCAGCGTGGGAACCGAAGCGGTCTTTCATGTGCTGATCGGTCTGTTCTCCGTCTGCTGCATCATTCCCTTCCTCTTCGTTATCATCATTTCCTTCTCGTCCAAGGAATCCATCACCACCATCGGCTACTCCTTCATGCCCATCGGCTGGAGCGCGGACGCCTACCGGTACGCGTTCAATAAGCTGCCCCAGATCTGGCGCTCCTACTTTAACTCCATCTACATCACGGGCATCGGCACGGTGCTGAGTACCACGATGTGCGCCATGTACGCCTACGTTCTGTACCGTCCTGACTTCAAATTCCGCGGCTTCTTCAATTTCCTCAGCTTCTTCACCATGATCTTTGGCGGCGGCCTGGTGCCGACCTACATCGTCAGCAAGCAGCTGCTGGGTCTGAGCGAGAACTATGCGGCGCTGATCGTGCCACTGCTGGTCAGCCCCTTCAACATCATCGTGATGCGCTCCTTCTTTAAGAGCAGCGTCCCCCTGGAGCTGATCGAAGCGGCCACCATTGACGGAAGCGGCGAATATTCCACATTGTTCCGGGTGGTCGTCCCCATCGCCAAGCCCGGCATCGCCACCATCGCGCTGCTGAACGCTCTGGCCTACTGGAACGACTGGTTCAACTCCCTGCTGTACATCCAGCAGAAGAAGGTGCTGCAGCCCTTGCAGGCGCTGCTGATGGAGCTGCAAAACAACACGGAATACTTAAACCGTATGGCCGGTATGCTCGGCCCGGACGCCATCGCCGAGGCGGCGAAAATGCCGTCCCAGGCTCTGCGGATGGTTCTGGTGGTGTTCATCGTCGTTCCCATCGCCTGCGCCTACCCCTTCTTCCAGCGCTACATCGTTTCCGGCCTGACGGTCGGCTCCGTGAAGGGCTGACGGTGCAAACACATGGCTAACGCAGCCACGTTTGGCTGTTTAGTAAATAACAAACTATTTGGAGGAAGACACATGAAAAAGTTACTGGCCCTGTTGCTGGCTCTGGTAATGGTGCTCGGTCTGGCCGCTTGCGGCTCCGGCAATACCACGCCCACCGCCGCCCCTGACAATGCTCCCGCTGCTGACAATGCTGAGACCGCTGCTCCTACCGCGGCTGAGCTGGAGCCTGTCACGCTGAAGATCTGGTTCCATGGCAGCACCGTCACTCCCGACGCTTCCGCGAAGGTCATGGAGTCCGTCAACGCTTATCTGAAGGATAAGATCAACGCTACCATCGAACCCATCTGGGGCACCTGGGGTGACTTTGATCAGGCCACCGTTACCGCTCTGGCCGGCGGCGACAAGGTCGATATGTACTTCACCTGCAACTGGTCCGCTGACGAGTACAACAAGTACGCCAAGGACGGCTACTGGGTCAAGCTGGACGACATGCTGGACACCTACGCGCCCGAGCTGAAGGCCACCATTCCCCAGGACATCTGGGACTGCGCCAAGACCAACGGCTACGACGGCCTGGGCATCTATGCCGTTCCCGGCCTGAAGGACACTGCTACCCAGAACTGCTGGGATGTCAACGGCACCCTGTTGGCGGAACTGGGCTACAATGTTGACGACGTCTGCAACGCCGGTCTGGACTACTACTCCGACGAGTTCGCCGAAATGCTGCAGAAGGCTAAGGATCTGAAGGGTAAGGATTTTTACCCCCTGCTGATCGAGCCTGTCGTTCTTGAGAGAATGGTCACCCATTCCTCCATCATCACCGGCGACCTGCCCACCGGCGCTGTTCTGTCCTACTACTACGACGCTGAGCATCCCTCCAAGGACATCGGCAGCACCATCGTGAACAAGTTCTCCACCGATGCGTTTGCCAAGTTCGCCGCGAAGACCTATGAGTACGCCCAGAAGGGCTTCATCTCCCCCAGCTGCCAGTCCACCGCTACCGCCAACGACTACCGCACCGCTACCCAGTCCGCCGGCGAGTACCTGTTCGGCACCCAGTCCTATGCCTTCGGCTGCGAACTGGACTTCTCCACCGCCCGTAACATCGACGTCCGCATGGTTCCCGAGACTGCTGCCTACATGGACTGCACCTCCGGCCAGGGCGCTATGATCGCCATCTCCGCCACCTCCGCGAACCCCGAGCGCGCTCTGATGTTCCTGAACCTGCTGAACACCGACTCCGAGTTGATGACCATGATGAACTACGGTACCGAGGGCTTCACCTACAACAAGAACAGCGACGGCACCATCACCTTCATCCCTGAGAACCGCGCAAACTACTCCCCCTGGACCAACGGTATGGGCAACGTCCGTATCCTGCCTCCCACCGACGCGCAGGGTGCTGACTTCTGGGATCGCTTCTCCGCTTACTACGACGCGGCTGAGCCTCTGCCCATGGGCGGCTTCATCTTCGATTCCTCCGAGCTGAGCACCGAAGCTGCTGCCCTGTCCAACGTCTACGCCGAGTACGCCTTCAACCTGATGTCCGGTGCCGTCAACCCCGATAATGTTCTTCCCACCTTCCTGTCCAAGCTGGAAGATGCCGGCATCAACGACTTTGTCGGCGCTGCTCAGGAGCAGCTGGCGGCTTACATGGGCTAATCCCCTATATAGGCTGACAAAACCATACCCCCCTTGCCCCGCGCCTTTTTAGGCGCGGGGCTTTTCCTCTTTGCGGCAAAAATTCCCATCCTACCTTAATGAATCTTTAATGGCAACATAGTTGATTTCCGCAGGTAATTTCGCTATAATATGGATTACAAAATGAAACTTTTACGTGTGGAGGACAGAATTATGAAAGTTCGAGCATGGCTGGCTTTGGCGCTGAGCCTGTGCCTGACCGTTTCTCTGGCGGGCTGCGGAAGCAACGATACGGCAGTGTATGTGCAGTCGGTTTCCGATCTGACGGGAATGGGCGGCATCGCGGCCGGCGACCGGTTCCCCGGCATGGTCGTTTCCGAAAACGTGACGGAGATCAAGAAGGATTCGGAAAAGACCGTCAAGGAAGTGCTGGTCAAGGAGGGCGACGATGTCAACAAGGGCGACAAGCTGTTTGAGTACGACACCGAGGAGTTACAGCTGAGTCTGGAAAAGAAGCAGCTGGAGCTGGAGCAGCTGAATGCGTCCATCGAAAGCTACCAGCAGCAGATCAAGGAGCTGGAAAAGGAGCGGGGCTGGGCGTCCGGCTCGGATAAGCTCCAGTACACCATCCAGATTCAGACCACCCAGGTGGACATGAAGGAAGCGGAGCTGAACGCCAAGGCGAAGCAGACCGAGGTCACCCAGGCGGAGAATCTGCTGAAAAACGCCACCGTGGTGTCGCCCATCAAGGGCCGCATTCAGTCCATCAACGAAAGCGGCACCGACAGAAACGGCAACCCCGCACCGTACATCACCATTCAGGAGGTCGGCTCCTACCGCGTCAAGGGTACCATCGGCGAATTGCAGCGGGGCAGCATTATTGAAGGCACCCGCATCAAGATCACCTCCCGGACGGATCCCTCCGCTGCCTGGACGGGCACGGTCAAGCTGGTGGATTATGAAAACCCCTCTCAGGGGAGCGACACCGACCGGTATTACGGTATGTCGACCGATTCCATGTCCGCGTCCAGCAAGTACCCGTTCTACGTGGAGCTGGACAGCACCGACGGCCTGATTCTGGGACAGCATGTTTACCTGGAAATGCTGACGGAAGGGGACGGCACGTCCTCCGGTCTGCCCCTCAGCAGCGCCTTCATCTGCTTTGAAGACGACGGCTCTGCCTACGTGTGGGCGGAGAAGAAGGGCAAGCTGGAAAAACGCAGCATCACGCTGGGCGAGCACGATGAGGCGACGGACACCTACGACGTGCTGGACGGCCTGACGCTGGAGGATTACATTGCCTTCCCCGACGAGCAGCTGTGCCATAACGGCGCGCCGACCACCCATGAAATGACGGCGTCGGAGAATGCGGACATGCCCACGGACAACATGGGTGAGGGCGGCATGGATATGCCCAGGGAGGACATGCCCATGGAGGATATGCCCGCTGAGGGCATGGATATGATGCCCGAGGAAAGCATCTCCGGGGAAACCGGGGAGATGCCCGGTGAGGATGTGGCGGCAGCCGAGACCGCGTCCACGGAAGGCGGGGTGGGCTAAGTGGCCATCCTGAAACTGACGGACATCTGCAAGGATTATGTGCAGGGCAAGGAGCCTGTCCGGGTGCTGAAAAACGTCAACCTGACCATGGAGCGGGGCGATTACCTTGCCATCATGGGGCCTTCCGGCTCCGGCAAGACCACCCTGATGAACATCATCGGCTGTCTGGACGTTCCCACCTCCGGTACCTATGAGCTGGACGGGCAGAACCTGAAGGACATGGACGACGACGAACTGGCGGATATCCGGAACAAGCACCTGGGCTTCGTGTTCCAGAGCTTTTACCTGATGCCCAAGCTCACCGCGCTGGACAATGTGGCGCTGCCCCTGCTGTACGCCGGGGTGAGCCTGAAGGAGCGACGGGAACGGGCGGCGGAAGCACTGAAGGCCGTGGGACTGGAAGAGCGGATGGACTTTTTCCCCAACCAGCTGTCCGGCGGCCAGTGCCAGCGCGTCGCCATTGCCCGGGCGATGGTGGGAAAGCCGGATCTGCTGCTGGCGGACGAGCCGACCGGTGCGTTGGACACCAAGGCAGGCAACCAGATCATGGATATTTTCCGGCGGCTCAGTGACGAGGGAATGACCATCCTCATGATCACCCACGAGCTTGCCATTGCCCAGTGCGCAGACAAGATTTACCACATTCTGGACGGGCAGCTCCGTACTTACGACGAGCAGCAGGAGGGAGGTGCCGGAAATGAAGAAGCAGAATAAGAAGAAAACCATCATTACGGTGACCGCAGTGGTCCTGGTGGTGGTCATCGGCCTTGGCGTGTGGTTCGGCGTGAGCCGGGGCAGGTCGGAGCCGGTGAAGGTGTTTGCCTTTAACTACGTCGGCATGACGGAATATTGGGGCGACTCTCAGGAGAGCTACGGCCCCGTTTCCACGGATAAAATTCAGACCGTGTTTCTTTCCTCCACCCAGACGGTGACGGAAATGAAGGTCGCCCAGGGAGACATGGTGAAAAAGGGCGACGTGCTGATGACCTTTGACACCACCCTGTCCGACCTCCAGCTGGAGCGCAAGCGGCTGGAGGTGGAAAAGCTGAAGCTGGATCAGGAAACCGCCCGGAAAAGGCTGAGAGAGATCCAGAATATGACGCCCATGTCCGCCGCGGATTTTGACGTTTCCGGTGACTACGGAGACGAGGGGGATCCGAATGCCGGCGACAAGCTGTCGGGCAGCTATCAGCTCTCCACCAACTCCGACTACGACGGCAGCATGGCGGAAAAGGCGCTGATCTGCTGGCTCAACACCGCAGCCGCCGTGGACAATGGCATTCTGGAAGCGGCGCGGCAGAAGGCGGAGGAGTACCAGAATAAAAATTACGTACCCGATCCCACGGAAGAACCTACCGTGGAAACAACGGAAGAAACGACGGAGACTACGACAGAAACTACGGAAGGTCCGTCAGAGAAGCCGTCGGAAACTCCGAATCCGCCGGAGAATCCCGGGGAAGGTTCTTCCGGCGGGAATCCCGGGGGCGAGGACGGCGAAAATTCCAGCGCCTCGGCGGCGGAAAACCCCGATGAAAAGCCTACGATTACCGTGAGCGATTACTACATGGTCTTCAAGGTCACCGAGGGCAATATGTCCCTGGGCAACCGGCTGACCTGGCAGGGGCTGCATATCTACCGGCAGGGTGGCGGCTTCGTGTTCAAGTTCTTTGACGCTTCGGTGGTTCCCGACCATTCCATCATAACGGACGACCCGGACAGCACCGATCCCACCGACCCGGATATGCCTGACCCCGGCAGCGGCTATACCGCCGCGCAGCTGGCGCAGATGCGCTCCGAGCAGGAAAAGAAGATCAAGGAGCTGGGCTTCAAGATCAAGGTAGCCGAAGCGGATTACAAGATCAAACAGACCGAAATGAGCGACGGCAATATCTACGCCGACTTTGACGGCAAGGTGGTCTCCGTCCTGACGGAGGAGGAGGCTAAGACCAAGAGCCAGCCTGTCCTCAAGGTCTCCGGCGGCGGCGGATTCTACATCCAGGGCAGCGTCAGCGAGCTGGACAAGGATAAGCTGCAAATCGGGCAGGAGGTCACGGTCAACGACTGGAACACCGGCATGACCTATCCCGGCAAAGTCGTGTCCATGGGAGATTTCCCCAGCGACAACGACAGCTATTACGGCTCGGGCAACCCCAACGTGTCCTACTATCCCTTCACGGTCTTCGTGGACGAAACTGCGGATTTGCAGGCGGGAATGTACGCCAATATCCAGTATTCCTCGGCTACAGGCGAAAGTGGCATCTACCTGGAGAACCCCTTTGTTCGCAGTGAAAAAGGACAGTCCTTCGTTTACGTCCGGGGCGCCGGCGGCAAGCTGGAGAAGCGGTTCGTGACCACCGGCAAGGCGCTGTGGGGCAGCTACACCGAGATTCTCAGCGGCCTGACCGCAGACGACCTCATTGCATTCCCCTACGGCAAGAACCTGAAAGAGGGCGCGCCCACGGTGGAAAGCGACCCGAGCGATCTGTACAGTTATTAAGGAGGGCAAATTTTATGATAGAAAATATCCGGCTTGCCTTCCAGGGAATCTGGGGACACAAGATGCGAAGCGTGCTGACCATGCTGGGCATTATCATCGGCATCGCGGCCATTATCACCATTGTTTCCACCATCCGGGGAACCAATGAGCAGATCAAGGAAAACCTCATCGGCGCGGGCAACAACGTGGTTACCGTCCGGCTGAATCAGTCGGGGTATTCCTATGACATGGGCTGGAATGCCATCCCCGAGGGCGTGCGGGTCATCACCGAGGAGACCCGGCAGGAGCTGGAAGAACTTTCCGGCGTGGAGGAAGTATCGCTGTACAACGCCCGGAACAATTCCAATTTCGTGTACTACCAGAACACGAGCTTCAACGGCGAGACCTACGGCATTGATATGCACTATCTTCCGGTGTACGGCTATCAGGTCAAGTCCGGCAGAGGCTTCACCCAGGCGGATTACGACAATTTCCGCAAGGTGGCGCTGGTGGACGCCAACACGGTTTCCACCCTGTTCGGCGGAGAAAATCCCGTTGGAAAGTCGCTGGAGGTCAAGGGTGACGTGTTCACCGTGGTGGGAGTGGTTGCCCTGTCCAAGGAGTTCACCCCGACCATTGAGACATTGCAGGACTACTTCCTCTACGCGGACACCTCCTCCGGCTGTCTGTACATCCCCAGCACGGTCTGGCCGACGGCATTTCAGTTTGACGAGCCCCAGAACGTGGCCATCAAGGTGAAAAACACCGACACCATGGCCACGGCGGGTAAGGAAGCGGCTGACCTTCTGACCCAGAAGCAGATCGTGGATTCGGAAAATACCGACTTCGATTACCGCAGTCAGGATATGCTGGAACAGGCGCAGCAGCTGCAAAAAATGTCCCAGTCCACCAACACCCAGCTGATCTGGATCGCCAGCATTTCCCTGCTGGTGGGCGGCATCGGCGTCATGAACATCATGCTGGTGTCCGTGACGGAGCGGACGGCGGAGATCGGCCTGAAAAAGGCCATCGGTGCGAGAAAGAAGCGGATCCTGCTCCAGTTCCTGACGGAATCGGCGGTGCTGACCAGCCTGGGCGGCATCATCGGCGTCATCAGCGGCGTGATTCTCGCGGAGCTGATCTCCAACATGATGCAGATTCCCGTGTCCATCAGCGCGCCGGCCATCATCGTGGCGGTGGTGTTCTCCACCTTCATCGGCGTGGTGTTCGGTATGCTCCCGGCCTACAAGGCGGCAAACCTGAACCCCATCGAGGCACTGCGCAGAGATTAAAAGCAAACGCCGCCGGTTTCCGTATCGGAAACCGGCGGCGTAATTTTTGCCTTTGTTGAGGATTACACCGCGCCCAGGTATTCCTCCAGGCACAGCCCGGAGTCCTTCATGTCCATGGAGATTTCCCTGCCCACGTACCGGAAGTGCCACGGCTCGTTGGTGATGCCGGTGATCTCCGCTTTTTCCTCGGTGTAGCGGAGGATGAAGCCGTATTCCCAGCAATGCTCCCCCAGCCAGGCGTTGGCCTCCTCGCCCACAATGTCCACGGCCAGACCCATCTGATGCTCGCTGGTGCCGGGAACGGCCACGGTTTCCAGCGCCATTTTTCGGGCCTCGTCAAAATCCAGGTCAAATTCCTCCATGTGTTCCCGGGTCCGCTTTTCCAGAATGTCCGTCTGCTCCTGGAGGGTGCGGTAGCCGCAATTGAAAATGTACTCGATTCCCGCGTCTGCGCAATCGGAGAGCATTTTCATCAGCGGCTCGTAGCACCGCCGATCCACCCGGTGCCAGTCCTCAACGATCACGGGGTCGGCGGTATAATAGTCCGGAATCGGATGGGCGGCGTTGACAAGGATGACCTCCATGCCCTTGGGGGTGAAATAGTGGGTCTCGCCGTCAATCTCCGTGGGACCCACGGCGGCGGAGCCGTCGGGCAGGAAGTAGTAGCTGTATTCGCCCTCCTGATACCAGCCGGTGGCGGCAGCGCCGTTTTCGCCGAAATAATACCGCTTTCCGCCGATCTCCTGCCAGTCCGTCGCCATGGTGCCGTCGGCCTGATAGTAGCGCATCCCGTCCTCGGAGGTGAGCCAGCCGGTGTGCATGACGCCTTCCTCGGAAAAGTGATAGCGGTTGTCGCCGATCGATGTATCCCCGGTCAGGGGCTGGCCGGCTTCGTCAAAGTAGTAAATATCGCCGTCCACGTTTGTAAAGCCGGTTCGCATTTTGCCGTCGTCGCCGAAATAGTACCGCTTTCCGTCGATCTCCTGCCAGCCCGTGGCGAGAATGCCGTCGGGGAGATAGCAGGGGATGCCGTCCAGCTGCTGCCAGCCGGTGAGCATCCCACCGTCATCACCGAAGCAGTAGGTTTTTCCGCCGATGGTCTGCCAGCCGGTCAGCATGACGCCGTCGCTTCCAAAGTACCGGGTAACGCCGTCCTGCTCCAGCCATCCGGTGGCGGGAATGCCGCCCTCCAGGAAAAAGTACCGCTGCCCGTCTATGTCCAGCCAGCCGGTGACAGGCTTGGCGTGAAAATCCCGGTAATACCGCACGCCGCCTTTTTCTGCCCAGCCGCTGCGGTCGACCTTGGCGTCGTACACGAGCCACGCGGCGCAGGCCGAAAAGGCGAGCAGCTGAAAAATCAGCGCCACTGTCAGAATGCGGCCGGTTTTTGTTTTCATATTGCTTCCTCCGCGAAAAGTAACCCAGGGGAACGCGCGCCTTTTCGGCGTAATTCCCCCGTACACCTCAGTATATCATCGGACAGGACAAAATGCAACCCGCTTAATAGAACCTTCATAATCTTCCAGCCACATTTCGGCCTGTAAGTGTTGCTTTTTTGGGCGAAATATGGTATTATGAATTGCAATTTGAAGACAGGGGGCCGCTTTGGTCGCAGACCCCGAACAGGAGGTAAGAAGCTTGGCAAAAAAAGTACTGTGGATTCTGTTTGCCGTGGTTTTGGTTCTGGCACTGGCGGTGGCCGGTGTCACGGGGTATTTCTGGTATCAGAACAACCACATTTTCGTCGAGGACGCGGTCTACCCCATCAACGCGAAGACCCTGGATCTGCGGGGGCAGGACATTTCCTTTGAGCATTATGACGCCGTCCATTCCCAGCTGCCGAACTGTGAAATTTACTGGGACGTACCCTTCCAGGTCGGCAAATATCCCAATGATACCACGAAGCTGACGGTTGCGGATTTGACCGAGAAGGATATCCGGATTCTTCTAAACTATTTCCCCAAGCTGAAAACCCTGGACGCCACCGCTTGCAGCGATTACGCGGTTCTGGAATCCGCCAAGCAGCAGCTGCCCGGGTGCGAGATTCTTTACGAAGTCAATCTGGGAGGCAAGTCCTTCGCGCCGGACGTCACCGAGCTGACGCTGGAGGTCGGGGACTATGACTACGATACGCTGATGGAGAATCTCCAATATCTGCCCGACGTGCAGCAAATCACGCTGAAAAAGCCGGAGCTGTCCCTGGAACAGATCGACGAGCTGAAAACGACCTTTGGGAACATCACCATCGACTGCACGGTGGACATCGGCGGCACGGAGTACACCATGGATACCACCGAGCTGAACCTGTCCGGAATCAGTTCCGGGGATGTGGCGGGCGTGAGCGAAAAGCTGGGTATGCTTTCCGGGCTGACCAGCGTGGAGCTGATGAAATCCGACGGTACCAGCAGCCTGACAAAAGAGGATGTCAAGACCCTGGAAGAGGCTGCCCCGGGGGCGTCCTTCCACTACGTCTTCGACTTCTACGGCGAGACCCTTTCCACCACCGAGACCACGGAGGTTCACATCAAGAACGTGAACATCGGCGACGAGGGACTGCCGGAAGCCCGTCTGGCGCTGGATTTGCTGGAAAATTGCAGCCGCTTCGTGCTGGAAAACTGCAAAATCTCCAACGAGAGCATGGCGCAGCTCCGGGAGGACTACCGGGACAAGACCAAGGTGGTCTGGCGTGTTCCCTACGGCGGCGGAAGCTGCATGACCGATTCCGAGGTCATCCGCTGCACCTACGAGCTGACGGACAAGAACGCCCAGAATCTGGTCTACTGCGAGGATGTGCGGTTCATGGACGTGGGACACAACGATGTGACCTTCCTTAAGGATTTCTCCTTCCTGAAGGGAATGCCCAAGCTGGAAGCCATCATCATTTCCAGTGCCTATGTCTCCGATCTGACCCCCTTCGCCAACTGCAAGGAGCTGAAATTCTTCGAGGCGGCCTTCTGCGGCAATATTGAAGACCTCACCCCCCTGGCGCAGTGCGAGAAGCTGGAAATGGTGAACATCAGCTTTACCAAGGTCAAGGATCTGTCCCCCCTGGACAATGTTCCCATCAAGACCCTGTTCGCCCAGAACTACAGCGCCAAGCGAATTTCGGCGGAGGAGCAGAAGCGGTTTGCCGAGGTTCACCCCGACTGCCTGACCCAGTACACCGGCGATCAGCCCTACGGCCGGGGCTGGCGGTACGACGAGCACGACAAATACCTGCCCTACTACGGGATGCTCCGGAAGGTTTTCCGTCTGGACGACAACATCATCCCCAACAGTGTCGGCTGGTATTTGAGAGAGGGCGACACCGACCTGCCCACGGCGGAGTCCTGAATCTGAATAAGCAAAGCTCTCCCGGATTCCGGGAGAGCTTTTGCTGTACGGTTGGCGGAACGCGCGGCAAAAGAAACGGCAATACTTCTTTGCAAAACCAGAATCTTATGGTATAATCGATACAAAAGGAGGGATTCCCATGAATCTGGAAGAATTAAAAAGAAAGATGGACAAGGAGCACTATATTTATGACGATACGCTCTCGACGGTGCTGTATGTGGCCTTGCAGCTGGGCAGGCCGCTTTTGATCGAGGGCGCCGCCGGTGTGGGCAAGACCGAGGTGGCCAAGGTCATGGCCGCCGCTCTTGACCGGGAGCTGGTGCGGCTGCAATGCTACGAGGGGCTGGACGAAAGCAAGGCGCTCTACGAGTGGAACTATCAGAAGCAGCTATTGTCCATTCAGGTGAACATGAACGCCCAGGACAGGGAAGCGCTGACCCGCTCGCTGTTCAGCGACGAATATCTGCTGGAACGGCCGCTGCTCAAGTCCATCCGTTCGGAGAAGCCCGTGGTGCTGCTGATCGACGAGATCGACAAGGCCGACGAGGAATTTGAGGCGTTTCTCCTGGAGCTGCTGTCGGAAATGCAGGTGACGATCCCGGAGGTGGGGACGATCAAGGCCAATTCCGTCCCCTTCGTGGTGCTGACCTCCAACCGGGCAAGACCTCTGTCCGAAGCCCTGCGGCGGCGGTGCGCCTATCTGTATATCGAGTACCCGGACATGGAAAAGGAGCTGGCCATCCTGCGGGCGAAGCTGCCCCACGTGGACGACCGTCTCTGCGCCCAGGTGGCGCTGGCGGTGCAGAAGCTCCGCTCCAACGAGATGATCCTCAAGAAGCCCTCCATTGCCGAGACCCTGGACTGGGCGGCGGCGCTGGACGCTCTGGGCATCCGGGAACTGACCCCCGACGCCCTGCGAAAGACCGCCGGATTCGTGCTGAAAAACAACGAGGACATGGCGGCGCTGGAGGAAGAAGCGAACGGCTGCCGCTGCGGCGGCTGCGAGGGGCATCACCATGGCTGAGCCGGACGTCTACCTGGAAAAGCTGTCCGCTTTTTCCCGGATGCTCCATCTGGAAAACCTAAGCGTCAGCCCTAAGGAGACGGAGGACGCCGCCCGGCTGCTGATCGCCCTGGGCATGGACGACCGGGAACGGGTGAAAACCGCCCTGCGCACCGTCTACGCCAAATCCCGGGAGGAGCAGATCACCTTCGACCGGGTATTCGACGGCTTTTTCCTGTCGGAGGAGCAAATCCGCCGCCAGGCCAAGGAGCAGATGGAGCGGGAACAGGAGCTGGAGCAGCACCGCAAAGAAGCGGAGGAGGAGCTTCAGCTGAACGGCCAGCCCATGGATTTGAGCGAAAAGCAGCGGGAGACCTATGCAACCATGCCGGAGGAGGCCAGGCAGCGTCTGCGGGGCTTCATGGAAAAGTACCGCGGCACCGCCGAGCGCAACCCCAAGCTCTACGGGGATTTCATCCACTCCGTATTCACCCGGGCGATCATGGAGCAGCAGATGCTCATGGAAAACGCCGGGGTGGGCGGGCAGGAGATGGACCCGGAGATCGGCATTCTCTACCGGGATATTTCTCAGTTCCGGGACACGGAGATTCCCAAAGCAATCGAGCTGATTCAGGCCGTAGCCAGAGAGATCAACGGGGAGCTGGCGGCCAAGGGGAAATCCGGCGGCCACATGGGGAAGCTGGATTTCCGCCGCACCATCCGCAAGGGACTGGAAACCGGGGGCAGCTTTTACCGCCTGCGCTACCGGAAGAAGCGCGCCAAGCGGAAGCGTCTGGTGCTGCTGTGCGACGTGTCCGGCTCCATGGTGCAGTTTTCGGAGTTCGCTCTGCGGTTCATCCAGAGCCTGAATCAGGTCTCGGAAAGTTCCCGGGTGTTCCTGTTCTCCGAGACGGTGGTGGAGGCGGACGCATTCCGGCTGCAAAACATGGATTTGTTCCGCAGCTATGTGAAGGATTCCGGCATCTACGGCCGGGGGACGGATCTGGGCGCGGCGCTGGAGACCCTGTGTACCATGCACCCAAGCGTGCTGGGTGCCTCCGCGACGCTGCTGATTCTATCCGACACCAAAACCATCGACCAGCCCCGGGCGTTGGCGGCGGTGCGGGAGGCGAAGCGTCAGGCGGGGAGAGTGATTTTCCTGAATCCCATCCCGGAAGGGAAGTGGAAGTATATAAGGAGCGTTCAGACCATGGCGTCCGTCTGCCCCATGGTATCGTGCAGCACCCTGCGGGAGCTGGCATCGGCCTGCCGGAAATTGACAAAGGGAATCTAGATTAAATCGGCGAGAGCTGGCGGAATCAACGTCAGAGAAAAATTGAGGCCATGACACGTCAGGAGACGGTCATGGCCTTTTTTGATTTGAAATCAGGTTCGCATTGCGCCGTCCACGGACAGAATCTCTCCCGTGATATAGCTTGCCATATCGCTGGCCAGGAACAAAAACGCATTCGCGACATCGTCGGCTTCGCCAACGCGGCGGAGCGGAATCGCGTTAATGAGCGGCTGGATCATCCTTTCCGGAAGCGCGGCGACCATATCCGTTCTTGTGATTCCGGGCGCGACGGCATTCACCCGGATGTTGCTCGGGCCCAATTCTCTTGCCAACGACCAGGTAAGCCCGTTCACGGCAGATTTGCTTGTGGGATACCCAACACCGCCCGGCTGCCCGCAAAAGCTGACCATGGAGCTTGTATTCAGAATGCACCCGCCGCCCTGCTCCTTCATGATATCGACGACGGCCAGAACGCCGTTCATGACCGCGTCAACGTTCAGCTGCATGATCTTTGCAAACCTTTCGGCAGTGTAGCCCGAGATCGGCGTGCTGTCAGAAATACCGGCGTTGTTTATCAGAATATCGATTCTTCCATAGGTTTCCCTGATCTTGCTGATTTCTGCGGCAACCTCGTCCGCGTCCACAAGATTCGGCCATGCGCCGGACACTTCCCACTCCGGATTTTCCGCCCTTAAGGAAGCCAGCGCCTTCGCTACGGTCTCTTCGCGGGAGCCGAACAGCACCACCTTTGCGCCGTTCTCCAGAAATTTCTTCACGGTTGCGTACCCAATGCCCCGGGTGCCTCCGGTTATGACTGCAATCTTTCCCCTTAACAACATAATCTGCGCTCCTTTCAATAATATAGGTTTTCCGAACCAATATCAACCTGCCGCTGTATTGGATACCAACTGAATGATAACATGCGCGGACGTTTTTTTCAATCCCTCCGGCCGCTTTCGGGACGCACCCGCCCGGGGACGCCACACCCGCTCCGCTCCCGAAAGACAGAAAGGATTTTTTGCATATTGCGCAATTTCCTGTTGACATTTTGTGCATTATGGTGGTATAGTATGTCAATAAGTATTCGGCGCACGCACAAAGGTACACCGAATAGAAACAGAAGGAGAGGATTGCATATGAAAAAAATTCTTGCTATTGTGCTGGCGGCTGCAATGCTGCTGTCCATGACCGCCTGCGGCGCTGCCGCGAAGAAGGATACATACGTTGTGGGTATCTGCCAGCTGGTTCAGCACGACGCCCTCGACGCCGCGACCAAGGGCTTCCAGGACGCTCTGACCGAAGCGCTGGGAGACAAGGTAAGCTTTGAAGTGCAGAACGCCTCCGGCGAGTCCGTAAACTGCACCACCATCATCAACGGCTTTGTTTCCAGCAAGGCCGATCTGATCATGGCCAACGCCACCCCCGCCCTCCAGGCGGCCGCGTCGGCAACCAGCGACATTCCCATTCTGGGCACCTCCGTCACCGACTACGCCTCCGCTCTGGAAATCGAGGACTGGACCGGCACCGTGGGCGGCAACATTTCCGGCACCTCCGACCTGGCGCCTTTGGATCAGCAGGCTGCCATGATTCAGGAGCTGTTCCCGGATGCCAAGAACGTGGGACTGCTGTACTGCTCCGCCGAGGCCAACTCCCAGTATCAGGTGGATGAGATGACCAAGTATCTGACCGAGCTGGGGCTGACCGCCACCGCTTACGCCTTCACCGACACCAACGACGTTGCCTCCGTCACCCAAGCGGCCTGCGATGCCAGCGACGTACTCTACATCCCCACCGATAACACCGCCGCCTCCAACACCGAGGCCATTGCCAACGTGGTGCTGCCTGCCAAGGTTCCCGTGATTGCCGGTGAGGCCGGCATCTGCGAGGGCTGCGGCGTTGCGACTCTGTCCATCAGCTACTATGATCTGGGCGTCGCCACCGGCAAGATGGCGGCCAAGATCCTCACCGGCGAGGCGGACATCTCCCAGATGCCCGTGGAGTACGCGCCTCAGGTGACCAAGATGTACAATGCCGCCAACTGCGAGGCACTGGGCGTCACCATTCCCGACGGCTACGAGCCGATGGGTTGATTTCCCTGTAAAACAACAGGCAGGGCAGGGCTTTCGCCCTGTCCTGCCTTGACGTGATTCTGTGGCTGTTTCTGCGCCCGGAGCGGGCAACTTCTTTATATTGTAGAGGTATCAAGATATGAATTTCTTCCTATCCCTTTTGAATGCCATGCCGGGCGCGATCACCCAGGGTATGCTCTGGGGAATCATGGCCATTGGCGTGTACATCACCTACCGCATTCTGGACGTGGCCGACCTGACGGTGGACGGAAGCCTTGCCACCGGCGGCGCGGTGTGCGTCATGCTCATGCGCGCCGGGTGGAATCCCTGGGGCGCGCTGCTGTGCGCGTTCCTGGCGGGTGTCCTGGCGGGGCTGTGTACCGGCCTGCTCCATACCCGGTGCGGAATCCCTGCCATTCTGGCCGGTATCCTTACCCAGCTGGCGCTGTATTCCGTCAACCTGCGGATTATGACCGGCAAGGCCAACCAGCCCATCGGCGTGGATAAGTATGATCTGCTGGTCTCCCAGCGGTACGTCCGGGAGCTGGCGCTGAATAACCCCATTCCCCTGGTGATTTTGTTCCTGGCGGTGCTGATCGGTGTGCTCTACTGGTTCTTCGGCACCGAGTACGGCAGCTCCCTGCGGGCAACCGGCGCCAATCAAAACATGGCCCGCGCCCAGGGCATCGATACCAAGTCGGGCATCACCTTCGGGCTGATGCTGGCAAATGGTCTGGTCGCCATGGCGGGCGGCCTGCTTGCCCAGTATCAGGGCGCGGTGGACGTGAACATGGGGCGGGGCGCCATCGTCATCGGCCTCGCCGCCGTCATCATCGGCGAGGTGCTGCTGGGACGCGTGTTCCGCAATTTCGCCCTGAAGCTGCTGTCCGTGGTCATCGGCGCGGTGATCTATTACGTGGTCATCCAGATTGTTCTGCAGCTCGGCCTGAACACCAATGACCTGAAGCTGCTGACGGCGCTGGTGGTGGCACTTTTCCTGGCGGTTCCCTATTGGAAGACCATCGTGCTTCCCAAGAAGAAGGAGGTATGACGATGCTGGAGCTGAAAAATATCAGCAAGACCTTCAACGCCGGAACGGTGAACCAGAAGGTGGCCTTAAACGGCCTGAATCTGACCATGAACGAGGGTGACTTCGTCACCGTCATCGGCGGCAACGGCGCGGGCAAGAGTACCATGCTCAATGCCATCGCCGGTGTTTTCCCAGTGGACACCGGAAAAATCCTCATTGACGGCGTGGACGTGACTGCTCTGCCGGAATACAAGCGGGCAAAATATATTGGGCGGGTGTTCCAGGATCCCATGATGGGTACCGCCGCGACCATGCAGATCGAGGAAAATCTTGCCCTGGCGGCGCGCCGGGGCAAGCCCAGAACCCTCCGCCTCGGCATCACCAAAGCGGATCGCGCGTTCTATCGGGAGCAGCTGCAAATCCTCGATCTGGGACTGGAGGAGCGGATGACCACCAAGGTCGGCCTGCTGTCCGGCGGTCAGCGTCAGGCGCTGACGCTGCTGATGGCGACCTTGCAGCAGCCAAAGCTGCTGCTTCTGGACGAGCATACCGCAGCCCTTGACCCCAAGACCGCGGCCAAGGTGCTGGAAGCGACCCAGCGGATTGTGGAGAAAGACCACCTGACCACCATGATGATCACCCACAATATGCGCGACGCCATTTCCTACGGCAACCGCCTGATCATGATGTACGAGGGACATATTGTGGTTGACGTTTCCGGGGAGGAAAAGAAAAATCTGACGGTGGAGCAGCTGCTGAATCTGTTCAGCAGAGCCTCCGGCTCCGACGAAGCCGACGACAAGCTCCTGCTTTCCTGACGCATAATGAACACAGGGCGCGCATTTCTGCGCGCCCTTAATTTACCGGGAGGAATAACAATGAACCCCAAAGAACTGCTGGAAATTCTGTCCGTGGCGGAGAAGCTGAAATGCAACACACGGCACTGCTATACCTCCTCCGGCCGCCGGGAAAGTGTGGCGGAGCACAGCTGGCGCGCGGCGCTGATGGCCTATTTCCTGCGGGACGAATTCCCGGAGGCAGATATGGACAAGGTAATCAAAATGCTGCTGATTCACGACCTGGGGGAGGCCTTCACCGGGGATATTCCGGTGTTCGATAAGACTGCCGCCGATGAGGAACGGGAGGAGCAGCTGCGCCTGCGCCGGGAGTATATCGACAACGTCCCGATGGGATACAATGAAAATGTCTTTTCGCTGTATCAGCCCGGATGGGGCTTTGACCGGAACGACTTTTACCGCACCGGTGTGTCCGGCGGCTGGGGAATGCCCGTCACGGTGAAGGCGGACGGGATGCCTGTCGAGGTACAGGACGCGGAATTTATCCCGAGCTATGTCACCTCGGCCTATCAG
>OOIG01001169.1_pt1 | contig 20052 bp, 15 predicted proteins | sample 1692091 | NCBI WGS metagenome assembly OOIG01 (sample SAMN06348188, study PRJEB24527) | human gut metagenome | biome: human gut; feature: ankylosing spondylitis patient; material: feces | host: Homo sapiens | place: China | collected 2015-10 | reverse complement strand
CCCCGGCGTGCGCATCGACTCCAACCTTTCCGCCGGGTACGAGTTCCCCCCGAACTACGACTCCGCCGGTTCGCTTCTCATCGCCTATGGCCGCGACTGGCAGAAAGTGCTCGGCATCATGGACCGCGCCCTGACCGAATACATGGTCGGCGGCGTGAAGACCACGATCCCCTTCTATCGTCAGGTCCTCAAGCACCCGGCCTTCCGGGCGGGCATGTTCGACACGGGCTTCATCCCGTCCGCGCCCGAGCTCATGATATACGCCGACCTCGCGCCGGAAAGCGAACGCCTCGCCAAGCTCATCGCGGAAATCTCGGCCAAGGGCTACAACCCCTTCGTCCAGCTCGGCGAATACCGTTCCCACCCCACGCCCCGCCTGCCGCGTCAGGATGTGGTGCTCCCTGCCATCCCCTCCAAAGTACGCAAAGAGCCCTCTCCCTATCCGCACGGCGACCGCGTGGCCCTGCTCGATTACGTCCGCGACAGCGGCCGCGTCCACTTCACGGACACGACCACCCGCGACAGCACCCAATCCAACAGCGGCAACCGCTTCCGCCTCGCCGAAGACCGCCTCGTGGGGCCCTACCTGGACAACTGCGGCTTTTTCTCCCTTGAGAACGGCGGCGGCGCGCACTTCCACGTCGCCATGATGGCGAACATGACCTACCCCTTCACCGAGGCGAAGGAGTGGAACAAGTTCGCCCCGAAGACCCTGATCCGCTCGACCAACGTGCTCGGCTACAGCCCGCAGCCCAAGAACCTCATGCGCCTGACCGGCGAAATGATCTGCGACAACTTCCAGATCATCCGCTGCTTCGACTTCCTGAACCACATCGACAACATGCGTCCCTTCGCCGAAGTCGCGTTGAGCCGCAGAGACGTGGTCTTCGAACCCGCCATTTCCATGTCTTGGGCCAACGGCTTTGACGTTGCTCACTACCTCGGCGTGGCCGAGAACGTCCTTTCCGTGTGCGGCGATGTGGCCGGCATGAGCGAAAAGGAAGTCTCCCGCCATATCATCCTTGGCCTCAAGGACATGGCCGGCGTATGCCCGCCCCGCTTCATGACCGAAGTGGTCACGGCGCTGCGCAAACGGTGGCCCGAGCTGGTGCTGCACTACCACCGCCATATGACGGACGGCCTTTTCGTTCCCTCCGTGGGCGCGGCTGCCCAGGCTGGCGTCCAGATCGTGGATACGAACCTCGGCGCATGCGTCCGCAGCTACGGCCAGGGCGATACCCTCGCCACCGCTGCCTATATGGAAGGCGAACTCGGCCTCAAGACCGCCATGAACAAGGATATGGTCCGCGACGCCAACTTCGTGCTCAAGCAGGTCATCCCCTACTACGACCGCTATTGCGCTCCGTACTTCCAGGGCATCGACAACGACGTGACCGAGCACGCCATGCCCGGCGGCGCGACCTCCTCGTCGCAGGAAGGCGCGCTCAAGCAGGGCTACATCCACCTGCTGCCCTACATGCTCAAGTTCCTGGAAGGGACCCGCCAGATCGTTCGTTACCACGACGTGACGCCCGGTTCGCAGATCACCTGGAACACCGCCTTCCTGGCGGTCACCGGGGCCTGGAAGCGGGGCGGCGAGGAAGAAGTCCGCTTCCTGCTCGAAGTGCTCAACGAAGTCACCCGTACGCCTGAATCCGAACTTTCCAGCGAGATGCGCAAGGCCCGCCTGAACATCTACCAGGACTGCAACGACGCCTTCCGCAAGTTGCTGCTGGGCAAGTTCGGCCGCCTGCCGCTGGGCTTCCCCGCGGACTGGGTCTACGAGAGCGCCTTTGGCTCCGAGTGGAAGAGCGCCATCGCCAACCGTACGGAAGTCTCGCCCCTGGAGAGCCTGCCGGACGTGAACCTGGCCGCCGAAGAAGCTGCCTGCACCGAATTGCTGAAGCGCAAGCCCACCAAGGAAGAGTTCGTCCTGTACCTGAATCATCCGGCCGATGCCCTCAAGACCATGCAGTTCCGCATGCAGTACGGCGATCCCAACAATCTGCCCCTGCATGTCTGGTTCGAAGGCCTCAAGCCCGGCCAGGACCTCTATTTCAATGACCGCAGCGGTAAGCCCCACCATCTGCTGCTGCTGAGCATCTCCCGTCCCAACGATGCCGGTGTCGTCATCTGCCGTTACGTGCTGGACTCCGAGATCATGAGCTGCGAAGTGCAGGTCGCCCAGCCCACCGGCCAGAAGGCCAAGGGCCTGACCATGGCGGATCCTGCCAACAAGTTCCATGTGGCGTCGCCCAGCAATGGCGACCTGTGGGTCATGTACGTCCACCCCGGCGATATCGTGAAGGCCGGCGAAGAGCTGTTCAACGTGTCCATCATGAAGCAGGAAAAGGCTGTGCTGGCTCCTGTGGATGGCGTCGTGAAGCGCGTGCTGAAGACGGCCGACTTCAAGGAAAACAAGCAGATGGTATCCGTGCGTGAAGGCGAGCTGCTCGTCGAACTGGGCCCCGTGCCGCGTATTTGCAGCAATGAAGCCTGCGCACAACCTATCCCCATGGACAATGTCTCCTTCTGTCCTTACTGCGGATCCCGCGTGATCTAGCCCTGTGGCGCATTTGCGCCGCATTGTGGACAGGATGTGCCTGCTAGGGTATGATGATTGCAATCAAAAGCTTTCTTTCCTGGTATAACGGAGGAAGTCATGGCCAAAACGGCTGCCACTAAGAAAGAGGAATCCCCGGAAGCTATCCGCAAAAAGTTGGTGCTGACCGGCGCCGACATCGTGGCGATCGGCGAAGAAGCCGAGCTGCTTGTGGGTGGCAAGAACTACAACACGGCCCTCATCAGCCAGATCGAAGGTATCCAGGCGCCTTATTTCCGCGCCATCTCTTCGCTCGCCTTCCACAGGGTGCTGGATGAGACCAAGGTTACCGGGCGTATCGTTCGCGCGGTCGTCGACCGCGAGTACGGCCGTATCGACTGGAATGATCCCGAAATCAACCAGGACCCCGACTTCCTGCAGAAGTTCGTCCGCCAGCTCGGCAAGCAGATCCATGACGCTGCCGCTGCGGAAGGGGACCAGTCCCACACCAAACTGCGCACCTTCATCAATACCATCGTGGAAGGCTTTGCTACTTCTCCCGAAGGTATCGACCAGCTGCGCAAACGCTCTGTTATGGTGCAGGCCGCCATCCTGTCCGTGGATCTTCCCCAGGACGTGGATGAGGCCGTGCGCGGTGCCTACCTCTCCATCTGCAACGAGAACGGTGACGACATGACCCCCGTGGCCGTGCGTTCCTCGGCTGCCGGTGAAGACTCCCGCAAGAAAGCCTTTGCCGGTCTGCAGGACACCTACCTCAACATGGTGGGCCCGGCCAAGGTCGTGGAAGCCTACCATTGGGACTGTGCTTCCGCGTACAACCTGCGCTCCATGACCTACCGCCGCGAGGCCATCCTCGATGCCATTGCCCGCGCTGAAGAGACCGGCGATGAAGCCATCGCCATCAACGCCAAGCAGGAATGGGCCATCGAGAACACCTCGCTTTCCGTCTGCATGATGCAGATGATCAACCCCGTGATCTCCGGTACGGCCTTCTCGGCCGATACGTCCACCGGTTGCCGCGGCACGGCCCGCAAGGACCTGGTCAGCATCGATACCAGCTACGGTCTGGGCGAAGCTGTGGTGGGCGGCAAGGTGACCCCCGACAAGCTTTATGTCTTCCAGCGCGATGACGGCAGTGAAGTCGTCATCCGCCAGATGGGCTGCAAGGACATGAAGATCGTCTATGACGAACGCGGTGGTACCCGTGAAGTGGCCGTGCCTGAACTGGAAGCCCTGCGCTGGGCCCTGTCGCTGAGCCAGGCCGAGCGTGTGGCCAAGGGCGTGCGTGCCGTGAGCAAGGCTTACGGCGGCATAATCATGGATACGGAATTCTGTATCGACGCCAATGACAAACTGTGGTTCGTGCAGGCCCGCCCCGAGACCCGCTGGAACGAAGAGCTGGAGCTGCATCCCACCACCATCTTCATGCGCCGTCGCGAAGTGGACGCCAAGGCTGCCGCCAATGCCGAAGTGCTGGTGGAAGGCAATGGTGCCTCCCGCGGTGCCGGTCACGGTACCGTGCGCTTCCTGCGTTCGGCCCTGGAACTGAACAAGGTCGCCAAGGGCGACGTGCTGGCCGCCGAGCGTACCGACCCCGACATGGTGCCCGGCATGCGTGTGGCCTCCGCCATCATGGCCGACGTGGGTGGCGATACCAGCCACGCCGCCATCACCTCGCGTGAACTGGGCATCGCCGCCGTCATCGGCATCCAGCGTCTGGATGTGCTGCGCGCCCTGGATGGCGTGGAAGTGACCGTCGACGGTACCCGCGGCCGGGTGTATCGCGGTCTGCTGCCCCTGCGCGAAGTGGGCGGCGAAATGGACGTGGCCAAACTGCCCACCACCAAGACCAAGGTCGGCCTGGTGCTGGCGGACGTGGGCCAGGCCCTGTTCCTCTCCCGTCTGCGCGAGTTCCCGCAGTTCGAAGTGGGTCTGCTGCGTGCCGAGTTCATGCTGGGCAACATCAGCATCCATCCCCAGGCTCTGGAAGCCTTCGATAACGGCGAACTGGAAGACGTGGTGCAGGGCAAGCTCAAGGAACTGGAAGACAACCTTTCCAAGGTCCTGCGCGAGCAGATGGCTGCCGGCCTCATCGTGTTCAACTTCAACCTGCGTGAATACGTGGGCGAAGTGACCGGCCTCAATGCCGAAGTCTCCGCTCTGGTGGACGCCGACCGCAGCCTCAGCGCCGAAGAAGTGCTGCTGCAGCATCGCAAGATGCGTGAGCTCGACCACAAGATCGACCAGCATATGGAAATGGCTTCCCGCCGCCTGGAGATCCTCAAGACCTCCGTGGATCTGGCCGATCATGTGCGTATCATCATGGGCTACGACGACGAGCTGGCCCTGCTTTCGCCCTCCGATCCCGAATCGGCCAAGCGCATCGCCGAGATCGAAGCCTCGGTGGAAGAGCATGTGAAGCGCATCAAGGATCTGCCCGTGGTGACTTCTCTGCTGGGCAACATTGCCCGCCTGCGTGAAGAAGTGAGCCTGCGTGGCGGCCTGAAGAAGGAAATGGACGATGTGCGCGCTCTGCCCGAAAAAATTCGCGCCATCATCAAGTCCCGCGGCTTCCGCACCGGTAAGGAACACTATGTGCAAACGCTGGCCCAGAACCTGGCCCTGTTTGCCATGGCCTTCTACGGCAAGACCATCGTGTACCGTACCACGGACTTCAAGAGCAACGAATACCGCAACCTGCTGGGCGGCAACCTCTTCGAACATCACGAAGACAACCCCATGCTGGGTTACCGCGGTGTGTCCCGCAATATCCATGACTGGGAAATCGAAGCCTTCAAGCTGGCCCGCGGCGTGTACGGCGGTTCCAACCTGCAGATGATGCTGCCCTTCGTGCGTACCCTGGAAGAAGCCCGCTCCATGCGGACCTACCTGAGCCAGGTGCACAAGCTGACCAGCGGTCAGGACGGCCTGCGCATCATCCAGATGTCGGAAATCCCCTCCAACGCCATCCTGGCCAAGCAGTTCATCCAGGAATTCGACGGCTTCTCCATCGGTTCCAACGACATGACCCAGATGGTGCTGGCTACGGACCGCGACAACGCGCGTCTGGGCCACATCTACGACGAAGAAGATCCCGCCGTGGTCTGGGCCATCCTGGTCAGCATCTTCACCGGCCAGAAGTACGGCAAGAAGGTGGGCTTCTGCGGTCAGGGTATTTCCAACAGCGTGATCCTGCGCGGCCTGGTGGCCATCGCCGGTATCGTCTCCGCTTCGGTGGTGCCGGATACCTACTTCCAGACCGTGTTCGACATCGCCGCTGTGGAAGCCGAGAACATCCCCACGTCCAAGCTGGGCGAATGGCTGGGCAAGCAGCATCATCAGTGTCTTGCCAAGCTGATGGAAGAGGCCGGTTACGGCCACATCCTGAAGAAGTACACGCTGCCCCAGGATATCCAGGAATGGTACGAAGGCGAGCTGCAGCGTCGTCACGAGCAGCTGCGTGAGCATCTGGATACCCCCAAGGAATCCTTCTACCGCACCGAGCTGGAAAGCTTCCGCTCCATGTTCCACAAGCCCGTTATCTACGCGACCTGGGATTGGAGCAGCACGGTGGAAGACGCCCTGCATCAGGCTGGCTTCGCTTCCTTCGAAGAGCAGGCTGCTGCCCTGGAAGAATACCGCAAGATCAAGTTCTAACCCGTACCGGTTCGCGAGTCGGTTCTGAGCCAGTTCGCGGATACGTTGACGATAAAGGGGGCGCCCAAAGCGCCCCCTTTTTTCTTTCAGGACTATCTTGATCCTTCCGGCGATAGGGAAAGGTCTCATAGCTGGTTGTTTTGGAAAAACTTTCAAGAGAACAGGGGAGGGTACTTTACTTTGTATTCCTTCCTTCGTATGCTCAAAATATATATGGTGTAGTATTTCTGGAGAGAATATGGATAGTTGGCGCATGCTTCTGTCTGGTCTGACCTGACGCTGTCTGTGGTGGGGCTGTATGTCCTTGTCGCCGCAGACGGTTTGCTGACGCCTGTTTTCCGTCACCTTTCTCCGGGCAAGCTCGCAACACCCCATCACTTCCGCGCAGTCTCGCGCGGTTTTTTTGTGCCCAACGGCAGGATGGCCTGCCGTTTTGCGACCATGGTGGTCGCATCATCACAAAAAGGGGGTTGCCCATGTTCGTTCCGTCCACCCTTCGCAGGCTGGCTTTGGCCGGCATCGCTGTGCTGGGTCTGTGTTCCATGTCTGTTGCCGCTGAACTGCCGGCCTTCAAGACTGGTTTCATCTTCACCACCCACCATTCCCCATTCCAGGTCGCAGCTTCACGCGGTGAGGCCTTCCGAGATCTGGGCGTCTATCTGAAACCTCTTGTGGAACGCGAAAGCTACGAGCTCATCAAGGACGGCAAGCCCATTGCCATCCTCGATCTGGTCGTGGCCAAGAGCGGTTCCGAGACCGCCACGCTTTTTGCCCAGAAGCATCTGGATATGGGCATCGCCTCCATCACGGCCATCATGGCTGGCATCGACAAGGGGACGCCCATGAAGATCGTCTGCCCGCTGCAAACGGAAGGCATGGCGCTGGTGGTGCCCAAGGATTCTTCCCTGACCAGCTGGGAAAGCCTGCTGCAGCGGGTGAAGGACAGCAAGGAGCCCGTCAAGATCGGCTTCCATTCGCCTACCAGTGCCCCCAAGATCGTGCTGGAAGGCGCACTGGTCAAAGCCGGGCTCAAGGTGACGCTTGATCCTTCGGACAGCAAGGCGGATGTCCTGCTGGTGGACCTGAAAGAGACCAGTAACCTGCTGGCCTCCCTGACCGCCGGGCAGGTGGAAGCTGTTGTCGGTCCTTCGCCCTTCCCCGAAGTGGCCCAGACGCGCGGCATCGGCAAGGTACTGGTCAACCTGGGCGAACTGCCTCCCGCCGGGCAGTGGGCCAACTTCCCCTGCTGTGTGGGGGTGGCCTCTGAAGAAATGATCGCCAAGCATCCTGAAGTGGTCCGGGCTTTCGTGGCCCTGATCTCCCGCGTGGGGGCCTGGTGCAATGCCCATCCCCAGCAGGCCGGTGAGATCGCCGCCCAGTGGATCGGTCTGCCGCCCGAGGCCGGGCGCAAGTCCAGCCTTGTGTTCCTGGGAAGCTTCAATGACAGCTGGCTGCGCGGCGCGGATACCTATCTGCGTATCCTGGACAGCATGAACAAGTTCAGCGGCAGCCTGCGCCACAAGACCATGGAACAGGCCCGGCCCCTGCTGATCAACGATTCGTTCCTTGATACCGGAAAATAGCCGGATCTCTGTAACCGCGTTCCTTTTCCTGCGGCAGGGGATGAGCCTCTGCCGCAGGCCACTCATTGCTTGCAGGTCGACTATGCCGGGACGAATCATCTTTTGGGCGGCGCCTCTTCTGGTGCCTGTGCTCTTCTTTATCGTATGGGAATCCATGGCGACGCTGGTGGGCAACAGCCTGATCCTTCCTTCGCTGGAGGAGATCGGGGCCCTGCTGGCGCACCCGCTGGACAATGTCATCGCCATGGGCACGCTGGCAGGCAATATCGGCATCAGTCTGGTGCGCGTCCTCTGCGGGTATGCGGCAGCCGTGCTGCTGGGAGTGCCTTTGGGGGTGGCCATGGGCTATTATGCCGGTCTGCATCGCCTGCTCAATCTTTTTCTGGGCATGTTCCGCCCCATCCCGCCTCTGGCCTGGGTACCGCTGGTGCTGGCCTGGTTCGGCGTCAGCAGCCTGGCAACGGCCATGGGCCTGCCGCGAAGCGAATTATATTATTATCTTAATAACTTGAAGATATCCATGCTGTTCATCATCTTCATCGGCGCGCTGTTCCCTATCCTGACCAGCGCCGTGCATGGTGTGCAGACGGTCAACCGCACGCTGGTGGATTCGGCCCGGGTTCTGGGGGCGTCCGAGCGGGACATCTTCACCAAGATCCTGCTGCCCGCCGCAGCTCCGTCCATCGTCAATGGCCTGCGCATAGGTCTCGGGGTGGCGTGGATGTGTTTGGTCTCCGCGGAGATGCTGCCCGGCAGCCTTTCCGGGGTGGGCTATCTGATCACGCATGCCTATACCGTGGGACGTACGGACGTGGTCATTGCCGGCATGATCAGCATCAGTGTGGTGGGAGCCTTGCTGGATATGGCTTTTCAGTGGATAGAGCGACGCAAGTATGCGTGGAAACAGTTTTCCCGGTAGGCGCGTATGACGGAGAGTGTGCTTTCTGCCCGAAAGGTGCGCAAGCGCTTTCGCCTGCGTGAAGGTGAAGTGCTGGCCCTGAAAGGACTGGATCTGGATGTGCGGGAGAATGAATTCATCTGCATCGTGGGGCCCAGCGGTTGCGGCAAATCGACGTTTTTGCGCATGGCTGCCGGGCTTGAACCTGTCAGTGAAGGCGAGATCCTGTACCGGGGCCAACCGGTGAAGACACCGCGCCGTGAGGTGGGCATGGTGTTCCAGGAATATTCCCTGCTGCCCTGGCGCACGGTGGAAGACAATGTGGCTCTGGGCCTTGAATTTGCCGGGAAAGGCCGCGAAGAGCGTCGCAAGGTGGCGCGCGAATATCTGGAGCTGGTGGATCTGGCCGCTTTTGCCCGGGCCATGCCCCATGAACTTTCCGGCGGCATGCGGCAGCGCGTGGCCATAGCGCGGGCCCTGGCCAACAGGCCTGACGTGCTGCTGATGGATGAACCGTTCGGGGCGCTGGATGCGCATACCCGTATCCTGCTGCAACGGGAGCTGCTGCGCATCTGGCAGCATCACAAGACCACCATCCTTTTCGTGACCCACGGGGTGGACGAGGCCGTATATCTGGCTGACAGGGTCGTGGTCATGTCGGCGCGCCCGGGAACGGTCCGCGCTGTCGTGCCGGTGGACATCCCCCGGCCCCGCCACCGTGGGGATCCTGAATATGCGCGCCTGACGGCTTCCATCCTGGAAATGCTGGATACAAGTGCCGGGACCGGGCGCGATGAGCGGAAAAATGATGCGGGAGGCTGTCCATGCCGGTAGCTGGAGTGGATGTGGGTTCTGTGGCCGCCAAGGCCGTAGTGCTGGACGAGGAAAAAAAGATCGTTCTTGGGCGGGCCGTTCTGCCCACCGGCTGGAACAGCCGTGAAGCCGGGGAACAGGTGCTGCAGGCCGCCTGCCGTGCCGCGGGAGTGGAGCCGGCGGGCCTGCGGCGTGTGGTCGGCACGGGCTATGGCCGCGTGGCCTTGCCCTTTGCCGACAAGGTCGTGACCGAAATCTCCTGCCATGCGCGCGGTGCCTCCTGGCTGTTTCCTGCCACAGGCGTGGTGCTGGACATAGGCGGACAGGACAGCAAGGTCATCGCGGTGGAAGACGGTGCTGTGCAGGATTTTGTCATGAATGACAAATGCGCGGCCGGGACAGGACGTTTTTTGCAGGTCTTGTCCGGTATCCTGGGCATGGAGCTGCCGGAGCTGGGGCAGGCCGCCGCCACCGGCAAACCCGTATCCATCTCCAGCATGTGCGCTGTATTTGCGGAGACAGAGATCATCGGGCTGCTGGCGCAGGGGACGGCCCCGGCCGACATCGCTGCGGGGGTATACCTGTCCATCGCACGCCGTATGCGGGGGCTGGCAGCACGTATCCCGCTGAAGGGAGAATGCACCTTTACCGGTGGGCTGGCTACCAGTCCGGCATTCAGCGGACTGCTTGCGGCGGAGCTGGGAGTACCGGTCAATGTCCCTGACGATCCCCAGATCGTGGGAGCTTTGGGCGCGGCCCTCGTGGCGGCCCGCTGATAACGCAACGACGCCACCGGCACGCTCCGGAGCGCATGGGAGAGTAAAGATGACATACGCAAGTCTTGAACATTTTCGGGATGTGACCAGCCGTAACGTGCTGGCCCTGCAGGAAGCCAGGGAAAAAGGTCGCAAGGTGGTGGGGCAGTTCTGCATCTATTCCCCGCTGGAGATCGCCCTTGCGGCGGGTGCCGTGCCGGTCTCGTTGTGCGGTACGAAGCAGGACTCCATCCCTGTGGCGGAAGAGGTGCTGCCGCGCTGTCTGTGTCCCCTGATCAAGAGCAGCTTCGGCTTTGCCCTGCAGGACAGCTGCCCCTATCTGGCGGCTTCTGACATCGTGGTGGCGGATGCCACCTGTGATGGCAAGAAAAAGATGTATGAACTCCTGGCTGCCTACAAGCCCGTGATGGTCCTGCAGCTTCCGCAGATCCAGGATGAACGCGCTCATGCCTACTGGCGGGAGCAGTACGCCTTGTTGGTGGCCCGTCTGGAACAGGACTTTGGCGTCCGGATAACGGAAGAGAAGCTGCGGGCTGCCATGGATCTGACGTCCCGCTTGCGTCAGGCCCTGAAAAAGGTGCTGGATAAGCTGGCGGTTCTGGTGGAGCACCACACCGCCCCGGACCTGATGATCTGCAACTATGTGTATGAGCACGTGGAGGACGGCACCAGCCATACCGTGCGCTACACCAATGTGTTCCCGCAGAACCGCCTGTTCGACTGGGTACACGTCCGGCGCTTCCGCCCGGATCAGAACCTGCTGATGCACTCGGTCATGTACCGCACCGAGGTGCTGCGTGAGTGCGGCATGGTGCTGCCCAAGCACACCTTCTATGTGGACAACATCTTTGTGTACCAGCCCCTGCCCTATGTCAAGAGCATGTATTATATGGACCTGGACCTGTACCGCTATTTTATCGGCCGTGCGGACCAGAGCGTCAACGAGAGCGTCATGGTCAAACGGGTGGACCAGCAGCTGCGGGTCACCAGGCACATGATCGACTGTCAGGATCTGGATGCCCTGCAGTATGAAAAGCGTCTGCGGGCCTATATGCTCCACTACCTGTCCATGATGATGACCGTCAGCGACATCTTCCTGCTGCTGGACGGCACCCCGGAGGCCTACACCAAAAAGAAGGAACTGTGGCAGTACCTGAAGGACCATGTGAGCCCCAAGGTGTACCGCTCGGTGGTGCTGAGCCTGGGCGGTGTGACCAATGTGAGCGTCCCCGGCGGCGACAAAGTGGTGCTGGGGTGCTATCGTCTGGCCCGGAAGCTGTTCAAATTCAACTAAGGATAGGCACTGCGGTGTCTCTTGCTCCCCCGATGTCGGGGGAGCTTTTTTGCTGTCCGCCTTGATTTTTCATAAAAGTGCGGTGAATGGTTGCTTTTTCTTTTGGCGGAGAGTATACTGGTGTAGTATGCGTTTTTTGCCGTGCAGGTTTCCCCTGGGCGCATTCCCTTTCCTGCACGGCTCTGGAATGAGAAGTTTATAAAATAAGGAGGAAATGGGGCAGGCTGCGGAACCGCTCTGCCCCAGGAGAACACACATGGAACAAATGCTTATCTGCCTGTCGATCGCTTTGATCGCAGGCCTGCTCATGTCCCGTTTGGCCAAGGCGGTAAATCTTCCGGCGGTCACGTCCTATCTGGTGGCCGGGCTGCTGCTGGGCCCCTTTGTGCTGGGGCGGCTGGGCCTCAGCGGCCTGGGCATCGGCTTTGGCTCCCTGGAGCAGGTGGAGGGCTACGGCGTAGTCACCCAGGTGGCACTGGGCTTTATCGCCTTTGTCATTGGCAACGAGTTCCGGCTCAGCTCTCTGCGGAGCATGGGCCAGCAGGCCATTACTGTGGGCATCGCCCAGGCGGTGATCACCACCGCCCTGGTGGACGTGGCCCTGGTGGGGGTGCATCTGCTGTTCCCCCAGGTGCTGTCCCTGGCGTCCGCTATCACCCTGGGTTCCATTGCCGCCGCCACGGCCCCGGCTGCCACCCTGATGGTGGTCAAGCAGTATAAGGCCAAGGGCCCCCTGACCCACCTGCTGCTGATGGTGGTAGCCATTGACGACGCTGTGGGCCTGGTGCTGTTCTCGGCCTCCTACGGGGTGGCCAATGCCCTGGAGCAGGGCCACATGGACCTGCTCAGCGTGGTGGTGGAGCCTCTCATGGAGATCCTGCTGTCCCTGCTGCTGGGTGCCGTTGCCGGTTACCTGCTGAACCTGCTGGAGGTCTACTTCCACTCCCGGTCCAAGCGCATGAGCCTGTCGGTGGCCTTTGTGCTGCTGACGGTGGGTGTTTCCCTGTTGGAGGTTGAGGTAGGCGGCGTGCGCTGCGGCTTCTCCCTGCTGCTGGTGTGCATGATGACCGGCACCGTGTTCTGCAACGTCTGCCCCACCTCGGATGAGCTGATGGATCGTCTGGACCGCTGGGTGTCCCCCATCAACATCCTGTTCTTCGTATTGTCCGGCGCAGAGCTGGACCTGACCATCCTCACCAACCCCATGGTGCTGCTCCGATAACTTCTGAACGGCATATACAAAACAAAGACAGCCCCATGGTGCTGCTCATCGGCGTGGTGTACATTGTGGCGCGCTCTGCCGGTAAGATCAGCGGCTCCTACCTGAGCTGCCGCGCCACCAGCTGCAGCCCCGCCATCCAGAAGTATCTGGGCATCACCCTGCTGCCGCAGGCCGGTGTAGCGCTGGGCATGGCTGCTACCGCTGCCGAGCTGTCGGACGGCCACATGGTGCGCAACGTGGTGCTGTTCTCGGTGCTGGTGTACGAGCTGGTAGGCCCCACTCTGACCAAGATCTCGCTGGTCGCCGCCGGAGAGATCCGTCCCGAGGGTCGCACCAGCGCCCGCGTGGAGAACCAGCCCGAAGCCCCTGTGGAGCTGAGCTGAGACGGCGAGAAAGAATTATTTGTAATTTAGGGGTTCTGAAAAGCCTGCAGGCTCTTCAGAATCCCTTTTTTCACGGAGAGAATCTCCCCCACCTTTATATGCAAAAAGTCGTCTTTTGTCGAATCCGCACGCAATCATTGACGAATGGTGTTATTTTTTGTATACTAAGCTTATCGGCGCTGGCACAATTTTCCTATTGTGTCAGTGGTTGCTAAAAAGGAATAAGGAATAGTGAAGGAGAATGACACATTATGAAAAGCACTGGCATCGTTCGCGGCATTGACTCGCTGGGACGGATCGTTCTGCCGAAGGAGCTGCGCACTAGTATGCACCTCGACACCGACACCAAATTGGAGATCTTTGTGGATGGGGACGCCATCGTCCTGAAAAAGCACCGCCCCGCCGGCAGCTGCGATTTCTGCGGCGAGGTGGACGACAACGCCATCCAGTATGCAGGCTACTGCATCTGCACCTCCTGCCGCAAGAAGATCGGCAGCATGAAAAAATAAAGCGGAGAAGGAGGGCAGCCCATGAGCCAGATGATCGACTTTACCCTGCCGTCCTGCCAGCCGGGGCGGACGCTCCACGCGTTCCGCTGTGTGCCGGAGGGAGAGGTGCGGGCTGTGCTGCAGCTCTCCCACGGGATGGTGGAGTTCATCGACCGCTATAAGCCGCTGGCCGAGAACCTGGCCGCCCGGGGCATCCTTGTCACCGGCAACGACCACCTGGGCCACGGCGGGTCCATCCGCACCAAAGAGGATTACGGCTACTTCGGCGAACCCGACGGCAACCGCGCCCTGCTGGAGGACTTGCACGCCGTGACGACCCTGACAAAGCAGCTGTATCCCGGCGTGCCCTATTTCCTGCTGGGCCACAGCATGGGCTCGTTCTACGCGCGGCAGTACCTCTGTGAGTGGGGCGATGAGCTGGACGGTGCCATCATCATGGGCACCGGCTACCAGCCCAAAGCGCTGGTGCAGCTGGCCAGGACCATCTGCCGGGTGCTGGCCGTGTTCCATGGCTGGCACTACCGCAGCAAACTGGTGGCCAGACTTTCGTTTCTGGGGTACAACAAGGGGCTGGAGGGCCGCACGGCCCACGACTGGCTCAACCGTGACCCGGTGGAGGTGGACCGCTACCGCGCCGACGAGCGCTGTACCTTTATCTTTACCCTGAACGCCTATTACAGCATGTTCAGCGGCATCCTGCGGCTGTACGACCCGGCTCTTCTGGCCCGGGTGCCCAAGGATCTGCCCCTGCTGTTCCTGGCAGGCGATGCCGACCCGGTGGGCGAACAGGGCGCAGGCGTGAAGCGGGCGGTCAAGAGCCTGCTGGATGCCGGTGTGAAGAACATCGAGGTCAAGCTGTACCCCAGCGCCCGGCATGAGCTGCTGGTGGAGCTGAACCGCGAAGAGGTCTTTGCTGACATTGGTGACTGGCTGGAACGCCGGCTGTAAAAACACGAACACACAAAAACAGAACCGCCGCCCGGAAATTTCGGGCGGCGGTTCTTTGCACACACGATCAAAAAGGAGAAGGGAGGAGAGTTTTTGTCAGAGCATGGGGGACAGGGGGATTACTCACTGCGGACGGCTGCGAAGCCTGCTTCCAGATCGGCGATGATGTCATCAATGTGCTCGGTGCCGATGGACAGGCGGATGGTGTTCTGATAGATCTGCTGCTCGGCCAGCTCCTGCTCGTTCAGCTGGCTGTGGGTGGTGGAGGCCGGGTGGATGACCAGGCTCTTTACGTCTGCAACGTTTGCCAGCAGGGAGAAGATCTTCAGGTTGTCAATGAACTTGAAGGCTTCCTCGCGGCCGCCCTTGATGTTGAAGGTGAAGATGGATGCGCCGCCGTTGGGAAAATACTTCTCGTACAGGGCGTGATCCGGGTGATCGGGCAGAGAGGGGTGGTTGACCTTCTCCACCTGAGGATGGTTTGCCAGGAATTCGACCACCTTCCTGGTGTTCTCCACGTGGCGCTCAATGCGCAGGCTCAGGGTCTCGGTGCCCTGCAGCAGCAGGAATGCATTGAACGGGGAGATGGTGGCTCCGGTATCGCGCAGCAGGATGGCGCGGATGTAGGTGACGAAGGCGGCAGGGCCTGCGGCATCGGCGAAGGAAACACCGTGGTAGCTGGGGTTGGGATCGGCGATATTGCCAAACTTGCCGCTGGCTTTCCAGTCAAATTTGCCGCTGTCCACGATGATGCCGCCCAGGGTGGTGCCGTGGCCGCCGATGAACTTGGTGGCGGAGTGGACCACGATGTCTGCGCCGTGCTCGATGGGGCGGATCAGGTACGGGGTGCCGAAGGTGTTGTCGATGACCAGCGGCAGGCCGTGCTTGTGGGCAATGGCGGCAATGGCATCAATGTCGGGGATATCGCTGTTGGGGTTGCCCAGCGTCTCCAGATAGACGGCCTTGGTGTTGGGCTGGATGGCGTTCTCCACCTCGGCCAGATCGTGAGCGTTGACAAAGGTGGTGGTCACGCCGAACTGGGTCAGGGTGTGCTCCAGCAGATTGTAGCTGCCGCCGTAGATGGTCTTTTGTGCCACGATGTGGTCACCGGCCTGTGCCAGCGCCTCGATGGTGTAGGTGATGGCGGCAGCGCCGGAAGCGGTGGCCAGAGCAGCCACGCCGCCCTCCAGAGCAGCGATGCGCTTCTCGAACACATCCTGCGTGGAGTTGGTCAGGCGGCCGTAGATGTTGCCTGCATCGGCCAGACCGAAACGGTCAGCGGCGTGCTGGCTGTTGCGGAACACATAGGAAGTGGTCTGGTAGATGGGCACGGCACGGGAATCGGTTGCGGGATCGGCCTGCTCCTGGCCAACGTGAAGCTGCAGGGTCTCAAATTTATAGTTAGACATAGTAATTAACCTCTCTATCTGTACTTAAAGTATAATTCTGACGCATAAAAAATCCCGGTCACTGACACCATTTCAGTGCACCGGGCAAAATTCGGGTTTAGCGCTTTGGCAGCTTTGCCATCACATTCGCTCACACATTCGGTCTGCAGAGGGCAATGCACAGCGCTCGGTCCCATATTCTGCCCGGGTGGTGTACATTCGCCCACAACGGAAGTTCGCATGGAGCAGGTTTTTCCAGATCAGCGTCATTTTGGTGCCCTCCTTTCAACGATTTTCCCAATCCTCTACGACCCCGGGGAATCTAGTGTCAATTTCCCACTAGGTTGGTGGATTTGTTGTCTGGATTATATCCCTATTTACCCAGATTGTCAATAGGTTTATTGCAAAAAAGTTGGAAATCTTCCGCAGGGGTCTATTTTGCGAGGTTTTGCAGATCCCGCCCGCCATAAACAATACGAACGAGAGTTACGGTACGGGTGCTTTGATCGATCAGGTAGAACAGCAGAAAATCCTCCACGGTAAACTTGTGCATCCCCATGCTCTGCCACGGTTCCCAGTCCACAACAGGGTACCGCCCGGGCAGGGCATCCAGTGAGCGAGCAGCCTTGCGGATGCGGTTGACCAGTTTTTGGGCGGTAGCTGGCTCTTTGAGCGAAAATGCGACATAGGAGTAGAGATCCCGCAGGTCGTCCAACGCCTGCGGCGCGTAGCGGACCGTATAAGTGCTGCTCATATTCCAAACTCCTGATACAATGCGGCATCGACTTCATCGGCGGAAAAACTTTTGCCATTTTGCAGAGAGGCGACTCCCTTTTGCAGCTCGGTATCCAACTCGGTACGGCTCATGCCACCCACAGCAGTGGGGGTGGCAGGGGGAAGATGCAGATCGAGCGGGAGCCCCCGGGTCAGGACGATCTGGCGGTAAAGCATCTGGATGGCGCTGGATGGGGTAATGCCTAGTTGAGCAAGGATATCCTCGGCGCTTTCTTTCAGGTTGGTATCAATGCGGGCATAGACGGCGGCGGTGTTAGCCATAACGATCACACTCCTTTTTTACAGTATAACGCAGATTGCTTGCAAATGCAATCGGTTGCAAGCAAAAATAAATGCGGTGTTTTGCGTTGACGGGAAAACGGGGATGCTGTATACTAAGTCTGTTCTTTATTCTTGTAAAGGAGGGCGGGCAGATGAGCATTGGGCCGAGTATGCCGCTGCGGCTGGAAAAGCCGGAGGGCATCGATCTTGCACAGGCGGCGCGGTACTTCGGGGCCCGGGGCGGCGCGGACGCGGCTACCCAGGCACTGCTGGAAAAATGCGCCGTGCCGCTGCTGGCGGCGGCCACGCCCCGGGCAGTCTGGCTGGAGGCCGACCCCGGCAGCCTGACAGCGGCGGGGATCCTGGCGGGGGAAGATGTGGCAAAGCATCTGGAAGGCTGCACCGCCGCCCTGCTGCTGGCTGTAACGCTTGGCCCAGGTGTGGATGCCCAGATCCGCCGGGCCGGTGTGGGCGATATCGCCGCCGGTGTGGCATCGGATGCGCTGGGCTCCGCGCTGGCCGAACAGGCTGCGGAGGCCGCTGAGGCTGAGCTGCGCCAGTGGGCTGCCCGGCAGGGCAAGTATCTGACAGGGCGCTATTCCCCGGGCTACGGGGACTGGCCCCTTGCCGTGCAGCCGCTGTTGGCGGCCGCGCTGGACACCGCCCGCCGCGCCGGGCTCTGTGTCACGGAAAACAACCTGATGACCCCCCGCAAGAGCATCACAGCCATTCTGGGGGTCAGCGATCACCCGGTCCGGGGTCATCTGGCAGGATGCGGGCACTGCGTGCTCCGCACCCGGTGCGAATATAGAAAGAGGGGGATCACCTGTGCAAGCGAATGAACTGTTTGACCGGCCCAATACCATCCTGCTGGATGGCGGCATGGGCACCATGCTGCAGGCTGCGGGCCTGAAACTGGGTGCCCGCCCCGAGGAGCTGAACATCACCGACCCGGCGCTCATCGAGAGCATCCATGCCCGGTATGCCGCCGCAGGCAGCCGCATCATCAATGCCAATACCTTTGGCGCTTCCGCCCACAAGCTGGCGGGCAGCGAGTACACGCTGGAGGAGATCATTGCGGCGGGTATTGCCAACTGCAAACGGGCCTGTGCCCCTTACGGTGCACTGGCCGCGCTGGATGTGGGCCCGCTGGGGGAGCTGCTGGAACCCAACGGCACCCTTGCGTTTGAGGATGCCGTGGCAGAGTATGGCCGCATCGTCCGGGCGGGCGTGGCCGCCGGGGCTGATCTCGTGTTCCTTGAGACCTTTACCGATCTGTATGAGCTGAAGGCCGCCCTGCTGGCCGTCAAGGAGAACAGCAGCCTGCCCGTGCTGGCCAGCATGAGCTTTGAAGCAGGCGGCCGCACCTTTACCGGCTGCACGGTCGAGAGCTTTGCCGCCACCGCCCGGGGTCTGGGAGCCGATGCCGTGGGGATCAACTGCTCTCTTGGCCCCAAGGAGATCTTCCCCATGGCAAAGCGGCTGACCGAGGCCCTGCCCGGCAGTTTCCCGGTGTTCGTCAAGCCCAACGCGGGCCTGCCCCGCGCCGATGGCTCGGGCTACGATATCACCCCGCAGCTCTACGCCATGCAGATGAAGCCCTACCGGGAGCTGGGCCTGTTTGCTGCAGGCGGCTGCTGCGGCACCACCCCGGAGTTCATCCAGCTGCTGAACGGCGTGTTTGCCGATTGCAGGCCGGGCCGCCCCGACCACCCCATGAAGTCGGTGGTGTGCAGCCCCATGGACTGCGTGGATGTGGACGGCATTACGGTGGTGGGTGAGCGCATCAATCCCACCGGCAAAAAGCGGTTCCAGCAGGCCCTGCGGGAAGGGGATATGAACTATGTGCTGGAACAGGCCGTGAGCCAGACCGAGGCCGGGGCCCAGATCCTGGATGTGAACGTGGGCGCGCCCGGCGTGGATGAGCCTGCCCTGATGGAACAGGTGGTCAAGGCCCTGCAGAGCGTGGTCAGCCTGCCATTGCAGCTGGATTCCTCCCATGCCGAGGCACTGGAACGGGGCCTGCGGGTCTACAACGGCAAGCCCATCGTCAACTCGGTGAACGGCGAGGCGGAAAAGCTGAACACCATTCTGCCCCTGTGCAAAAAGTACGGCGCGGCGGTGGTCGGCCTTGCCATTGATGAGCGGGGCATCCTGCCCAAAGCCGAGGACCGCGTGGCCATTGCCCGCCGCATCCGGGACGCGGCACTGGCGGCAGGCATCCCGCAGGAGGATATCTACATCGACTGCCTGACCCTGACGGCCAGCGCCCAGCAGGAGGATGTGCTTGCCACGGTGCAGGCCCTTCACGCCTGCAAGGAGGAGCTGGGGGTGCGCACCATTCTGGGCGTGTCCAACATCAGCTTTGGTCTGCCCTGCCGCTCCTACCTGAACACCACCTTCCTCACCATGGCCATGTATGCCGGGCTTGACCTTGCCATTATGAACCCCTCCAGTGAGGAGATGATGGCGGCGGTCTATGCTTACAACGTTCTGACCAACCGGGACCGGCAGAGTACGAAGTACATTGAGCGGTATGCCAACCGGGTGCCCGCTTCTGCCGCACTGGTGCAGGCCGTGCAGAATGCCCAGACCGCCCCGGCAGCAGCCGAAACACCGGAGGCCGCCGGCCCCTATGCCCCCTTGATGAAGGCGGTGGAAAAGGGTCTGAAGGGCGAGGCAGCTGCCCGCACCCGGGCGCTGCTGGAGGAAAAGGAGCCGCTGGAGCTGGTGGACGAGGCCCTCATTCCGGCGCTGGATATCGTGGGTGCAAAGTATGAAAAGGGCACCCTCTTCCTGCCGCAGCTGCTGCAGGCGGCCACCGCCGCGCAGGGAGCCTTTGAGGAGATCAAGACCGCCATTGCCCAAAAGGGCGAGGGCAGCGCCAGCAAGGGACGCATCGTCATTGCCACCGTCAAGGGCGATGTCCACGACATCGGCAAGAACATCGTCCGGGTCATCC
>OOIG01001168.1_pt1 | contig 20078 bp, 7 predicted proteins | sample 1692091 | NCBI WGS metagenome assembly OOIG01 (sample SAMN06348188, study PRJEB24527) | human gut metagenome | biome: human gut; feature: ankylosing spondylitis patient; material: feces | host: Homo sapiens | place: China | collected 2015-10 | reverse complement strand
CTAAACCGCCCGAGGAAAAGGAAATTTCGGAATCTACAACCGACCCTGAAAGCGGAGTATTTCACAAGGGCGAGCATAAAAAGTGTTTTGCTTATACAGCTCAGACATGCTGTGATAAAAACGGATATGTAATGGATGTGACGGTAAACCCCGGGAATGTACACGACAGCGTAGCATTTGACGGATTATATGACAGACTTGTAGAGAGAAACACCGAGATAAAGGCAATAGTAGCCGATGCGGGCTACAAAACACCGTGGATAAGCAAGAGGATACTTGATGACGGCAGAATACCCGTATTACCCTACAAAAGACCGATGAGTAAGAAAGGCTTTTTCCCGCCTTATGAATATGTTTACGATGAATATTTTAACTGTGTTATATGTCCTGAAAACCAAGTGCTGAGCTACGCTACAACCAATCGAGAAGGTTACCGAGAGTTTAAGAGTAAAGGCTATATTTGTGAAAACTGTCCGTCAAGACATTTATGCACCGAAAACCGAAAATTTGAAAAAACCGTCACCAAGCATATATGGTCAGATTACCTTGAAACGGTAGAAGACATCAGGCATACGTCAGAGTACAAGGCTTTGTACGAACGACGAAAAGAGACAATTGAACGAGTATTCGCAGACGCGAAAGAAAAATACGCTATGCGATATACTCCATACCGAGGCTTATCCCAAGTTACAAATTGGGTTAGGCTTAAATTTGCTGCAATGAATTTAAAAAAGTATGCACTGCATAGGTGGAAAAGGTCTCACCAATACAGTGCTTTAATTAGGCTATATACATTTTTTGCTAAAACAAAACTCATAACCCTAAATCTTGCTTGGAATTTAGGGTTATTCGACAGACTGAGCCGTCCGTTATCGGACGGCTTTTTTTGTTATTTTTATAATTTCAGGAATTAAAACATCAGACTGTGTTTGTAAAACAATTTCATTTCTCATATTTACAAAATCAATGTTTTCCCATAGTCCATCAGAAGTTAACCTTTCCGCTAATAAAACTTCGCTGAAAAGCCCCAACGGAATTTCTTCTAATCTATCAAATCCCAAATTGTAAATAGCACAAATCAATTCATTTTTATCCGATTTTGAGCGATATGCACGAAGGCAAATTTCCGCATCGCCTTTATACCATACATCAAGATTTTTACCTTCCGAGAGAAAATCAACAAACTCTTTTTTTCTTGATTCATTCAAATACGAAAAGGCTGTACAGTAGTGATATTCTGTTTTAGGTGTACCGCAAAAGGTAATAACCTCTCCGCCATATTTATTTTTATATCGCGTTGAACCTGGGAATAAAACCTCTTTGTATTTTCCATTGCTTATATGATATACTTCGGTTAATGTTTCAACCGATTCGTTAATCGGTATCAGTTGTTTCAATCCCACCTGTGACGAAAAGCAGTTGCCGTTTGAGACAAGTCGTTCGCCGCTTGCACATTCTCCATTCCAAGGAGCTACATTAACACCTATATATTCATTATATCCTCGCTTTATTATTTCCTCTGCGGCATCAACAGACAACACAACTTCGCCTGAAAGTATTTTCTTTAATTCGTCGTCGGAATATATGTCTGTATCATTTCCGTCAAGAAATGCCACCCCGCCAAAATCGTGTGAAAAATAAAACGGTAGTCCCATTCTTTCAAGAAAGTAACTATGCCATCCGTTCTCGTACTGATTATCACAGCCCAACTGTTTCGTCGGAGTGTTCGGAATGGGAATTCTGCATCCAACAGGAATTAAATCGGGTGATAATTCGCAAAGCTTTTTATAAAATTTTTCATACTTACTTAAAATATTTCTATATGCTTTTCCGCTGCCGGGTTCATATGCAATAGTTCGTGTTATCCAATGCTTAGCCCCGCTACAACCCTCTAAGATCGATGCTGTAAAATGAGAGTGCAAATTGCTTGCACTTGTACTGTATCTGTTTTGAGGACAAGTATCAGTTTCCGCTAAAATTGCATCTGCTTTGTCTTTGAGTAAAGCTATTTGTCTTGCAGCTCGATACATAACCGGACTGAAATTTCTGGCCCCGACAGAGGTATAGCGAGCATTGTTTATCCTTACCACAGATGGGTTCCCTTCTCCTGCTAACACATTTGCAATTTCATAAGCAAACTCAGCATTAACCCCACAAGTACAAAACACTCCGGGGATTGATGGATTGACCGAATCTATTCCCGCACGCATTACCTTAGCAGCCTCTATAAGCGATTCGCCTTGAGTTTTATAAAAAACATCATGTAAATCTTTATCACCCGAAGATATTCGCTCGTTTATTTCCGCACGGGTAAGTTTTTCACCGTATAACTCGGCAATACGCTCTCTATGAAGCTTACAAGCACATCCTCCACTACCTCTGAACATCAATCTGAAATCATCATCAACCATAATAATTTTTGGGTTATGCTTGGCTAATATTGCAAATTGATTAAAAAAATGTTTTCTAAAATCTTCGTCATACGGACAGCAAACATTAAGCATTTTTCCGTCTTTTAATCCCTCGTATTGTGTAAAAGAGAACATTTCGTCAAGAGCATAACCATGACCGATAGTAGATTGAGCCAATATTCCGCATACAAGTCCCATTTCGGCAAGTTTATTGCTAAAAAGGTCATATTTTTCACAAAATTCGGTGGCTTTATCAATAGTTGGATTGCCTTCGGGAACTAATGGCATAGAGAATAACGCACAGTCGGCAATTCCGTTTTTGTATTGAAATTTTATATCTTCGCATATTTCATCGACATGCTCTATATCAAGTGGTATTATAGTATAGTTAAACATTTTTTCTCCGTCCCATCAATAAAATATTACACTCAGTAATCTTTTTTCAGCAAATAAACATTTCCTGAATAATCAGTTGGTAATTTAATATATACCATATGATCCTTTATCTCTATGTCATTTTCATAAAGCGATGATGCCACGCCGTATTTACCGTTTAACTTTATTTGAAGCATTGCAGAATCCTTAAAGCTATGTACTACTAACAATGCCTTTTCTTCATCTTCACTATATCGAAGAACCGCTTGTGTACCTATTCGATATTGAAAACTACAAGGATTTGTACGGTAAATATAACTATTACCTTTTTTTATAATGTCGGAGACAGATTCGTAGTATTCTTCCGCCTTAAATATCTGTGATAACTGTTCATTATTCAATTGACAAATGAAGCCCGACCAACAAATTCTACCGAGGAAGCCTTGTGAAATAACATAAGAAAAACGCTCCTTTGAATATTCGGGTTTTAAGGTGCACCAAATTAAATTTTGTCTTGGCGGTGTAAGATAATGCAAATTAGCGGCGACTATTGCTGCCTCGTAAACCTCGTGGGTATCACTGGCCGAACTAATTGCAGTAATATCCATCATACTTGGCTCAAGTCTGCAACCACCGCCTGCACAATTCTCAATTACAATGTCGGGAATTTCTTTTTTTATTTCAATAAAGAAATCTCTTACAGCTTTCATATGTTGTCTTAGATTTTCGCCGGGACTTTCGTTTCCGTCAACACCTATACCAGCAGAAGAATTGTAATCTACCTTTAAATAACCAAAATCGTTATCACGCAAGAAGTCTATTACATGTTTTTTTAGATACTCAACCGCCTTTGGATTTCTGAAATCAAAGAAATCGCCTTTGCCACCATTTATTACCGTACCTACTATAACACGGTCTTTCCATTTAAGCTTTAAATCTGCCATATTTGGACCGAAAGCTTTTGAGGTGGGTGCCGTTCTCTCAAATTCCATCCATAATCCCGGAACCATTCCGAGTTCTCTTACCTTTTGAGCGTAAGACTTTAAGCCGTTTGGAAATGATTCCATATTTACAATCCAATCGCCTACTCCGGCATTAGGTCTAACAAACCATCCGGCATCCATAACCAAATATTTAGTTTTACCTTTTTTAAGAATGTTTGCAACATCAAGCATTTGGCTTTCGGTAGGCTTTCCCCATGTTGCAACGTAATCATTATAGGAAATAGGTAGGCCATCTTCGCCGTTTTGGTCGATAAGTCTATGACGCATATCAAGTATTCTATTTGAAAGCTCCGATATGCCACCAATAGTAGTAGAAATCATTGCCGTAGGTGTTACAAAGGTATCACCGCTATTTACTTTTTTGCTCCATAAACCGTTTGTAATATCGGCAAGTCCGGCTGAAAGCGAAACTCCATCCTCAACACGCGAAAGTTCCATTTGCCAAGAAGCATTATGTGCAAGATATATTCCCCAAATACAATTATTTGCTTTGTCTTCAATAGCGGAATATGGGTGATATTCTCGCACCGCTCTCGTACCTATCGCACCTATTTTAATACATTCCGCAGAAGTAGTCCATGTCCTTTCAAGCCCTAACTCGGATAAGGTGTTTTCTCTATGAAGTCCCTCCATAGACCAGCCGGCCTTAAATCTATGAAAAACAAGCTCACGACTTCCCTCGTTATCTAAAAGTGGACTAAGCGCATCAAGTGATGCGCTTGTAATATACTCTATTTCTAATGTGGAATTGCTATTATTATAAAACTCTACCCAAACTTCAAAGCCTTTCTCTCCGATATGATAACAAAGGTTATGACGAATACCGTATCCTTCATCAGATTCCTCTTCAGTAATTATTGTAACCCTATCAGATTTTTTATCAACAAATTGATTTTTATATTTAAGCAGTGATAGAGAATCACCTAATTTGAAGGTGTTTGAAAACATACCGGTATTATGCTTTGAAAGTTGTAAATGAACCAATGAAGACTTATTATATACACCGATATTTTTTTCGCTGAAAAAATCACACAATGTTGCTTTTGGAAGAATTATTAAAACCGCTCTTTCATAATCGTTTAGAATATAATCAACCGACATATCCGCAAAATCAAAATGATTTATCAATCTACTCATTTTTTTACCCCTATCACTGAAAACCAAAATTATTATTTGTTTTTACGCGTTTTTCTTTTAACAAAAATCAACAATATTGTTCCAATAACAACCAATACAGCCGAAACTGACACGACAACAATCCACCATGGGAAATCATCTTCGTTACTAATTATATTTTTCTTTTTGGAAATATCAAATTTCAATTTAACCGAAGCAATAGTGTTATCCTGTAATTGTATAGTCTTTAACACTATTTTCTTGTTACCGCCCTTTAAGTAAATCGTATAATCTCCGGCAGGGAGTGAATTGAACGAAAATTCACCGTTGGCATCTGAAACCGTGTATAAATCATCATTCAAATAAAGCTTTAATCTTGCAACTGTTTTCTTATCCGGAGTATAAACAGTTCCTTTGATTGTTGCACTACCCTTTTTCGTATCGGTATTTTCTTGATCTTCGTCGATTTCGTAGATAATTTCATCATCTTCATCTTCCATATATTCATCCAACAATACAACATTTGTTGTATCACAGCTCAAATTCAAATCATATTTTCCGTTTTTAACAATATTTATTGTTGTGATCTTATACAGTTCTCCTGATGAATCAATCGCAAATAGTTCATATAATCCTGCTACTATATCTCCGAAATTGAAGTTTCCCTTTGAATCGGTTTCAGAAATAACATCAGAATCAGTAGAAGACATCAAAAGTTTAACGCCTGACATAATATTTCCGTTGCTTTCTTTTAGCAGGCCTTTAACATTGGCAATTTCAGGCTTTGATTCCTCGTAATCCTTATCATTCCACCACTTACCATCAGAAAAATACTTGTCGTTATAGTAAGTAACCAAATTTGCATAATCGTAATCGTATAAAATAAGTTTTCCGGCGGAAGTTTCCCAACGTTGCAAATCAGTTGTATCTTGATCGTGGTTAAACCATACAGCCCAACCCCAAATCCATTCGTTTAATCCAAGTCTAAAATCAGCATTTTCAAATAGATTTTTCTTTTTAGAATCATCAGCCGCATACACCTTTGAGTCAAAAATATATGCCATTTGTCCGGAAGCAAACTGTATTCCGACAAAGACCTGGTTATCTATGGTTTCAGGAGTGGTAAATTCAAACACATATTTTTTATATTCAATCTCTCCTATTGATGTATCGACTTTAATAACCGTAGTATGTACAGGATCAATATCGAATAATCTAGACCTTTCTCCTTTATGAGAAATAAATGCTTTTAAGTTATATTGCGAAGATATGGAAACCTCATAAATATATTTAGTATTTGGTTTTATTAACTTGTAAATTCTTTGCTGGAAAGATCTATATCCAGTAAAATTCTCCAAAGAAAGAATTTTTTTAGGCCCTAAATCTTCGTCAGTTGGATATTTAAAGGTCTTTTCGTTGTATTTTCTCAGCGAAGCTTTTAATTCATAACTTGTAGAATAGAAATTGTAATATTGTTTTCCCGCCTCAATGGATTTATCCCCTATATACCAGTCTGATAAATCCTTAACAAAATTCCCGTTACTTACTAAATTCGTTTCCGAATCCGAAATCTCGGTAAGAGAAATTCTATAAAAATCAGCGATTGTTTTAGCGGAAAAATCAAATCTTAACGAATAAACATCGTCAGGAGTATATGATGTAAATGTATATTCTATATATTTGTATACATCATCCTCATACGAAGCTGTCATTTTTTTATTATCGGTCAGATTTGAGCCATAATACTTTACGGTTTTATCGTTTTTAGAGGCTATGGATATATCAACGGATTGATATAAGCCACCTTTATCAAAGTTATAATACATTGAAAGCTTATACTTTTTACCCTGCTTTAAGCTAACATAGGTTGATATTGAATCGACAAATCCGTTAAGGTCAACATGAAGCGTTCTTGCCGTAAACTTATTAAAACAAGTCTTATCACTTTTTTGAATTTCAATAAGTGTGTTTGTTAAAGAAAATGTATCAACATTGTTTTTTGCCGCAACACCATCAACATTCCATCCGTTAAGATGGTTTGAAAGGTTTCCGTTTGTAAGCAAATTTTCATTAGGCTTTGATGTACTGTTTAAGAATAAATCGGAAACAGCAAACTGATAATTACCGCTTATTCTAAATCCGATGCTGTACTCACCCGTTGATTTGCTATGAGTAAAGCTATACTTTCGGTTATACAATGTAGCGTTTTCTTCACTCAAAACTATTGTGTTATCAGAAGAATACACAATATTTTTATTTGAATCCATAACAACTACGGATATTTTTTTACCAAGTTGATTAAATCCGTCTAAATAGTTAAATGAGAAATTATAATTTTGTCCTTGTGTTAATTTGACATTTTCAGAAATTGTTGAAACAGTGTCGTCGCTATGGCTTATAGCTAAAACACTACTTGCGGGATATTCGTTTACATAGGTTACATCGTATGTGCCCGCAGGTAAAGTTATAATACCATCATTTGAATAATAGGTTATTTTGGAGGTGCGTTCTGTTGCCTCTGCAATTTTATCGCCATTAACTTTAAATTTCCCCGAAGTATCCGTAGTTGAAAGTGTTCCACCGGATTTATCGCTGAAAATGAGCCATTTTCCACCCTTAGCCGTTACACCCTGAATTTTTTCAACGATAAATTGATCGTTAATATCGTTGTTGGCAATTATTTGTAATGACTTGTTAAAAGTTACCGGTGTGCCGGAATATGTTATTGAAAACAAACCATTTGTAGAAAGGTTACCTGAATTATAAGTTAAATTAACATTTCCGTCATAAGATACTCCATCTGAGAAGAATTTTATTAACTTATAATAACCACCGTTTAATTCAATATCAACATTTCCGATAGATCTACCAGTCTTATTTCCAAAAGCACCCACATTAAACATTATGCCATTCCAATTTGCGCCACTCCAAGAATTAACAACAACTTTTTCGGATTTATCACAAGTCGAACTATTATCAGAATTTCCGATATAAAAATTTCTGTTTTGCTTTCCGACGCCCGAACCGAATATTAATTCGTTTCCGTTAGTAAGTATCGGACAACCGTTTTCATCAATAGTAAGATTTTCAAAGGTAATAGGACCGTTTAGCTGTGCCGCAGAGCCCAACTGTTCAAAAACATTTGATTTAACCGCTTTTAATACTGCTGTTCCGGTTTCATCGCCGACAATAGTAATCATTTTATCGTGCTTTTTACCGCCGTCAAATTCAACCGTACCTGAAATGCAAATATTTCTTACATTTGATGTACTTTGGTTCAAAAAATCTATTGCACGGTTAATTGTTGCTAATGGTGTTTTTGCTGTCAATCCGTCGTTAGAATCTGAGCCAATTGAGGAAACATATACTTTTTCATAATCATTTTCAGGTATACTGAATGAAACAATATACTCTCCCGGATTACTTGAAAGATCAAGAAATACTTCCCCTTCATCACCGGAAGACTTTGAATAATACTTTTCTTCGGAATTATTTACGCTTACTGCTTTTGCTTCTAAATCCCCTACAACCTTAAACTTTCCGGCGGTATCGGTTGTTTCAAGATGAGCTGCTTCTTTTTGACAAAGCATTATCCACTTGCCGTTTTTGACAGTTGCATTTCTTACCGCAGAACTAACATTAGCTTGTGTAGCATTATTGTCGATAATAATTTGAAGAGTTTTATTAAATGTTGAATTGTTAGTGTTATTATCAAATTCTATTACAGGTACATCGTTAGATTTAATGTCTGCCTTCCAATCAATTACAACATCGCCGTCATAAGTGGTTTCTGTATCTGTAAATACTACCCTATTTGCATCTCCCGAATTGATGGTAATATTTACATCTCCCAATGATTTACCGCAATCCTTTTTACCGTTTTCAGGCAAAGTTCCTACAAAAGTTTTAAGACCGGATGATGTGTTTTGTTTTCCACTGCAAGAAAGAGAATTAACCTCTAAATCCTGATTAAAGGAAGCATCTCCGTATTCTATTGCTTTGCCTGCAAAAACGCTCAAAGAGTTTTGGTCAAATGAAACGCCTTTTCCGAAAACAAGCTTTTTTCCCTGAGTAACAAAGAGGTATTTTATCGGCTTGTTTTCGTTGTCAAGGGCTGAAAGCAATTTAATATTCTCGAACTTTAAATTCGTTTTCAACAAACAAGTCTTTGAGTTGATAGAATTCAAACTATTATTTGATTTTATTTGAAGAGAAGAGTCCGAACTCTCCGATTCACCGCAAACTGTAAGCAAACCGTCGAATCCAACACTACAATCAAAATCAGCAGAGTCTAAAACAACTACAACAATATTATTGGGATTTGAAGCCTTTGCTTTTTCGACCGCAAACTTAATTGTTAAATAAGGCTTTGCTTTTGTGCCGTTTCGATTCCCGTCTGTTCCTTTACTTGAAACATAAACGGTTTTTGAAGTTTCTGTTGCCGACATTACTCCAAAGCTTATTTGTAATAATCCGCAAAGCATACTCAAAACCAGGATATACGCAAGTATCGTTTTTGTTTTCATATTGTAAACTCTCCTTTTGGTTAATCATTTACGGTAAAAACAAAATTCTTTTTATTCTTACCGTAAATGACAACGAAAAAATTTTTTCCTAAAGTAATAACCATCATTACGGAGAAAAAATCTCCGTAATGATGAAATTTAATTATAAATCAATCTATTGCGAACTAAAAATATCAGTCAATCCAGGTGACCGTAGTTGCGTTACTGTCAACACTGCTTATTGCACTTTCAAATTCAGATTGATTTGTCGGAATAACGCTTGATCCCTTTACAATCGGGAATGTGCCGTTTGCACTCTGATAATATTTATTTCCCGAGAAAGTAATAGCATTAACAACATTATTAGCATAGAAGAAATATGAATTTGCACAGTCAAAAATGTTATTTGCAATACTGAACTGAGAAAATTCTTTACAGGTTGTCGAATCAAATTCCCACGCCAAAACAAATGCTTGGTCATCCTTTGAAGGACGTTGCTGACCACCGAATCCGTATCCAGAGAAGCGGAAGATATTATTGTTAAGGCTAATATTCTTTACAACAGCATTTGTATCTGCAATCGTTGCACCGCTTCCGTCGAATTTAGATGCCCAGAACTCAAAATTCATTGAAGCATATTCAATTAAGTTATACTCAAATGTAAGATTTTGATAATCGTTTGTTGCTTTTCCTTGGAATGTAAATGCAGCATCATAAATCTGATAGAACTTACATTTGCTTACCGATGTATTTTTAGCGGAATTCCAAAATTGAATTGCATTTCCGTATCTTAAATCGGTTTCGCCAACGCCGCCGCCTATCCAGTTAAATTCACATCCTGTTACATTTAGATCGGTAACCACACTGAAATTCAATCCCATATCTGTGCCATACTCAAATACTATATTTTCAATTTTAATATTTGAACCATCGGTAGCATTTGCAAGATAGTTAACAGTAGAGATTTCAATTGAACTGAAATATTTGCTTGGGTTTACTTGGTCTAAATACAAATACAATACATGATTTTCTACATCAAAATAATAATCACCGTTATTTTTAACTGACGATTTGATGAGTTTTCTGTTTCCTTCATAAGCACCGTTATTAAACACGATGATACCAGCATCTTCTGCATCTAAGCTAAGTTGCCATAATCTACCGTCATCGGAAATCCAATTTGAATTTTTAGCATAATTCTTAGCAGAACCGGAAATTACGGGCTTATTACCTGTACCGTATGTACCATAGCTAACACCTGACACCAAGTTAAGTGCTACACCTGTGCGGAAAACGTCTCCTCTACTAAATAAAACGGCATCTCCGGCATTTAATGATAAATTATTAACAGCAGCTATTGTTTTAAGTGGAGACTGTGCTGAATTGCCGGTGTTTGAATCATTACCGTTTTCTGCAACATAGTAAACTGTACCGGTAGCAGTAATTGTATCCGGATTAGAAGAAATAGTGTTCTTTAATGTAGCAGTTTCAGAACTTGCCCCGCCAAAGCTTAAATTAGCTACATTCATAAGAGAAATTTCGCTGTTTGCTTTCCAGGTTATTACTGTTTTTCCAAGTAAATGTCCCATTAGAATGGCTAAATCGTCTGCATCAATATCTAAATCCTCGTCCATATCGGAAGCCCAGAAATAATCAGCATTATTTGCAATAGACTTCTTCTCAGCAACTAAGTCAAGAATATTGATAATACCGTCTGCGTTAACATCACCGAAGTGAATGCTGTCATAGAAGCTTACATTGCAAAGTCCTGAGCTACCTCCTGATAAATCAAGCTCGCCGTTGTATGAATATACAACACCAATTTCGTCTCCTGTTGCTTTTGCATAATTTGCATTGTTGATTGTATAATATCCCGGTGTTTCGGTAAGAGACAAATAGCCGTTGGAACTATCACAAATTACAAGCCATTCACCGTCTTTTGCCTCAACGGAAGCAAAAGCATCACCTAAAACAGCATTTCCGATATTGTTGTTTGCAATAACCTGGAATACACCGTTAAACACTGCATCGGTATCTACACTTGTCGAGTAGCTTGATTCGTTTGAAGAAGCGAGTGTTCCGCCGTTCCAAACAATGTTAACATCGCCGTTAATTATCGCTTTGTTAAATTTGATTTGCTTAATAACTCCGCCGTTAATAATAACATCAACATCGCCCATTGCTCTTGTATCAAGATTTCCGTATGCACCGATTTCAATAATTAGACCGCACCACGATTTAGCATCCCAATCGTTTATTGTTATTTTTTCGGATTTTATGCAATCTGCCTTGTTATCAAGATTACCTACAAAGAATTTAGCATTGCCGGAGGGTGAGCATACACCTTCGTTAATGACAAGCTCATAACCGTTTGTAATAATCCTCTTATTAACAGATTCGGTATCGGGTAAAGTAATTGTTTCAAATGTTGTCGGGCCCTTTAACGGAACAACAGAATTAACTTGATTATAATATTCTGTCTTAAAGATTAAAACAGCAGTGCCGTCGCCCTTAATTTTTATCATATCGCTATGAGCTTCGCCACCGTCAAATTCAACCGTACCGCTTACCATTACTGTTTTTTCGGTAGCTGTACTTAAATCAAGCCAATTTTCAGCACAGTCAATTGTTGCAAAAGCAGTTTCAGGTGTAAGACCGTCATTTGAATCGCTTCCGTTTTCCGAAACATAGAAAACAGCTGTATCAGTAACCGCATAGCCGTATGAAACATTATACTGACCTGCCGGAACGGTTATTGTTCCGTCTGTTGACGAATACTTAACGCCCGTAGAAATATTTGTAGCCACCGCCGGCTTTCCGCCGTTTACTGTAAATGTTCCGGCTGTGGAGGTTGCTGAAAGTGTTCCGCCTGTGGTATCAGAATACATATACCAGCATTTTGAAGCATCAAATTTACCCATTCTGTCAGCATTAAAATTGATACACGATTTTGATACACCGTTATTAAGTATTACATTAAGACCTGCTCCATCTGCTATTGTAGGTGTTCCTGAAACACAGGTTATTTGTCCACCAATAGATGCGTTCAATGTAATATTTACATTCTTTTTGAATTTTGATTCAAACGGGAAATCTATTCTTTCAACATTTTCGCCATTGATATTAACATCGATTTGTGTATTAATTTCAGCGGTAGAGTTACCACCGATATGAACATAAACTGTTTTGTTGGTTGTTAAGGAATCAATTGTAATAGAAGCTTTTCCTGCGGTCATTTGGGAATAGCCGTTTCCGGCTCCGATTTTTACTTGGCTTTTAGTTCCGTCAATTACAACTCCTGTTCCGAAAATTAAATCATTATTATCGGTTACAGGGGCTTCAACATCAACTGTATAATACAACTTAATATTTTCAAACTTAGTTGCACCGTTAATTTGTAAACGACCGGCATTAGCAACAGCATTAAGATTTAGCTGTGTGCCTTCTTGACCGTCACCGGTAATTGTTATTAAACTGTTGTGAGTTGCACTTGAAAAATCTACTGAACCGCAAATTACTATTGTTTTGGTTGTGGCTGTACTTAGATTCAAGTATGTTTCTGCGGCACTTACTGTTGCAAATGCGGTTGCGGCTGTAAGACCGTCATTTTCATCGCTTCCGGTTTCAGATACATAAACAACCGAAGTATTATTAAGTTCGGGTGCATATGTAACATCATACTGACCGGCAGGTACAGTTAAGGTGCCTTTTGCCGAATAGTAAACCCTACTACTGTCACTTACATCTGTTGCAATAGCCTGTAAGTTTCCGTTTACATTAAATGTTCCTGCAGTCGATGTTGCAGAAAGTGTTCCGCCTGTGGTATCGGAATACATATACCAGCACTTTGTTGCATCAAATTTACCCATTCTGTTATCGTTGAAATTGATACATGATTTTGAAATGCCGTTATTAAGTATTACATTCAAACCTGCTCCGTTTGCGAACAAAGGAGCGGTATTATCACTTATCGATGTTATTTGACCTGTAATCGGTGCGTTTAATGTTATATTAACATTCCTATTAAATGTGAGAAGATATGGGAAGTCGATTCTTGCTATATTTCCGCCGTTGATTGTTATATCAAATTCGGTATCTACTGCCCACTTTGTAGCGGTGTAACCTTCGCCTGCTACATGAATATAGGCATTGTTAGCACCTGAAAATGAATCAACAACAATTTCTGCTTTTCCTGAATGAATATCTCCCCAACCGTTTCCTAAACCGAATTTGACTTCGTTTACGGTAGATTGACAGGTTACTCCTTGACCTAATACAAGTTTTGTATTATCAGTTTGAAATGATGCAACGCCTGATGTCCAATAAATCTTGATGTTTTCAAGCTTTGTGTCACCATTTATATTTAAACGAGCCGCAACATTAAGCTGTGTGCCTTCTTGACCGTCACCGGTAATTGTTATCATTTGGGTATGTGATGCAGAAGAAAAATCTACGGAACCGCAAATGATAATCTTCTTGTTTGTGGCAGTTGCTCCTTCAAGAACAGTTTCTGCCTTTGAAATTGTTGCATAAGGATTTGCTTGCGTACCATCGCCTGTGCTATCGTTACCGCTTGCCGATACATAGTAAACCGCATCAACGGTTTCAGCGCTTACTGCAAAAAACGGAATCTGCAATGCACTGATAACCAACAAAAGTGATAATAGAATGCTTGTGAACTTTTTCATAAAAATCTTCCCTTCAAATCTTTTGATGAATATTTTTAAGCTGAAATGGCAAATCTACTCCCATTTTTTAACACAAAAACGATTGAACAAAACAAAAGCTGTGCCTATAAAAGCAATGACTATCGAAAAATAAAGCCAGAGCATTGCCGAACTTTCACCGAATTTTTGAACGACCATAAGACTGTATGCATTGGTAACAACCATATTATCCGAAGCGGTGAAAAGCTCAATCATAGTAAATATCATAACCAATGATATGATGTTTCTTAAGCTCGGAACAGTGATAAGCCAAAATTCTTCCCATTTGTTTGCACCCTCAATTTTAGAAACCTCATATAGTGATAAGGGTATGCTTTGAAGTCCAGCCAAAAACAGTATTACCTGAACACCGCAATTCCAAATAAGACTCATAGTGCTACTTAACATAAAGGAGATAAAAGGCATTATTACCGACGGAATGTCAAGATTTTGAATTATAGCTTCGTAATTTATCATTCCCTCTCCCGATGCAAGATTCATATAGATAGGTTCTTTAGTCAAAATATTCAAAACCGCCGAAGAAGAAATCAAAACCGGAAGAAAAAATATTGAACGAATTATTGCTCTGCCCTTAAACTTTTGATTCATTAAAACCGCCAATATAAGACTTAATGCTATTATTATCGGTAAGGAATACAAAAGATGAGCAATGGAATCTCGTAAGTTATCAACATAGTTCGGGTCCTCTGTTAGTATTTTTTTGAAAAATTGCAGACCGACAAATTTGTTTTTAATTCCGCCGACTTCGATAGTTACATCGCTGAATGCATAAATTACCGAACTGATAAGCGGATATGCAAAAAACAGCAATAATCCTATGGCCCAATGTGTTACGAAAATATAACCATATCTTCTTTTTATTGCATCAAGACTTTTCATTTTTGTCTTTTTTTTCATTTTTCGCTTTCCCCTACCTTAAATTCAAATGCCGAAAGCTTACCAATCGGCGAATCACACGACTCTGAACTATGATTCGCATAAAGTTTTAATCCATTTGAAAATGTTGAAGTGCTTACACCGTTTTCATCAATGTCATAACGGATAAGCGTTGCACCTGAAATTTTATCAAAATAATCTAAAAATCCTTTCTTTATTAAAATATTTTTTACAAGCTTTTCATTGTTTTTATATGGCATTGCATACAGTTTACAAATATCTAAATCGTTACTTTGCGAAATATATTCCCCGGTAAATGTAAAGCCTACTCCTATTCCGCTTGAAGCTATCATTGCCAAAGACTTATCAAAATTTTCCGAAGTATTAAGGCTATTGCTATACATTGGAATGTAACCGCTGAAAATCATTTGATAAAACGGAATCGTTGTGCTAAACGCCGAATCATCACTGCTTTCGACAGATACATCAAACATAATATCTGATATTACGGCAGAATAAGCATTAGGTGATGATGAAGCAAAAAGCTTTTTGCTCTTTTTAACATTTTTAATGTGTTTTATGGCTTCATATTCCATATACGATTTTGCATTTTGATCTTCTAAACTATAATCAGAATACAAGCTATTTGATAGTGTTGATAAACTCAATCCGTTTAATCCGTATTTTTCGGCTTTCTTTAATGCCATCTGAACTCCGTCGTTTAATTTATCTCGGGAAATAACCTTATACGGTAATGTGTCTTCAAATACACGAATAGGTGAAACATTATATTTTTCAGAAGAAAAGTTGACAGCTGTTTTTGCCGAATCTCTTTTCTTAGCAACCCCATTTCCGCCATTTCCGTAATATACCAAATCCATATCAAAGAACAAATGCGATTTATCATTTTTAATAACATTGAGAAGATTGCTTAATTCGGATTTTTTTCCATATACTGAAGGAATAGATTTTCCTCCTAAATATGTTGCGGGAATTAATCCTCCGTCTGCGAAATTTAACAGTCTAACAAGTGGTGTAATTCCAACCGACTTCTTCAAATCTTCAATGCTATCTTCAATTTGAGAAAAATCCGTCAATGCTACTAATTTAGTTTTCGGAATACCTAAAATAGATTTATTGATTGTAGTTCCGCCTATATAAGAAACCGCATACGGCTTTGAGTCAAGTTGCGATTTCTCTAATTTTTTCGTATCTTTAAGATAATTTCGATAAATTTCAGCCATTCCGTTATAGTCGGCTTTATCACCGGTTAAGAAATAATATCTGATTACCGCATTAAATTTATCAATGCTTTTTACATACTGTGTAAGCACAGATTTTCCGTAAAAACTGGATCCCTTTAAGTATGTATCATATCCACGAACAAAAAACTTAGGTCCTACTGACGAAACGCCGATTTTTTTATTTCCGGCCTCAGCGGAAATAAAACAATTTCCTGCGGCATTTTCTACGATGCCGAATATGGCATTGTTACCGTCTTTTGCTCCAAAAACCGGAAGTCTTACGGGCTGTTTATTTGTGAACTCCTCTGTTCGCTGCATAGACACATCATTGGAATAAACCTCACCCGTCCACGTTCTTGCACCGTCCGGTGATACAACTGTATCCATTAAAGCCCCTTGACCGGAAGGAACAAAAAGATAACCATTTTCACTGTTATTTTCAGCAGCACACAAAAGCGGAGTTGGCGAAACATCGGCAAGAAAATAAGTATCGCTTCCCTCAACAATTTGTTTTGTATTTACAGAAACCCTTAAATAATCTTTACAAAGAATGTAGTTTACCGGAATTGATATTTTTTGAGCATCAAAATAATATGTTACCTGAACGCCTCCCTTGATTTGCTTTGCAACAATATTGCCGCCGTCAAGAAATGCCGCATAAGATGTTACTGTATCCGTTACAAGTGTTGAGGAATCAACCACCTTGATTGTTAATGAAGAATTGGCATATACACTCGTACTTCCATCCAAATATTTATCATAAGAAATATTTGACCATACTTTTCCGGTTTCTAAACATTCAAGTTGAATGCTTTTTGCATCGTTATCCCAAAAAAGTGCATATTTGTCACTACTTACAACCTTACAGCTTAAAAGTGAGCCACCGTGTGATTCGTTGTATTTCTTGACTACTGTTTCGGATTCGCAACCCGAGAAAATAGACATTACAAATGTTAAAAGCAGAACAAAAGCAGCGATGCGCGCAAAGTAAACTCTGTCATTTCTTTTGTTTTTACTACTTAATTTGTTTTGCAAATAAATCGCCTCCGTCTGGCTTTATACTCTGAATATTATCTATAAACTATTTCGGTATAAACTGATTCTATAAAGGTAATTGCTTGTTTAGACATCAATGCACAAATAAAGATAACAAAAACTACCAAAATCATTAACATCACTGTAACTATACCGGTAATCAAAAACTTAAAGAAATCATATTCATGAACCGTCATTGTTCCTACGATAACCAAGAAAATTGTCAATATCCAAACCGCAGTATCAATTCCGGTAATAATTCCTGATGCAGATAATGGAAGCAGGTTTGTTGCTATGATTCTAATAAATGTATAAATTATTAAAGGAATCAATGAATAGACAACCGAAATAAATACTTCGCTTAATTTTCCTTTACCATCTGCCATCGAACAAACAAGCCAATTACAAACACACCAAAGAATAACAAAACCTATTGTTTTACCTAATGTATAAATTGAATTATATGTTCGCATATCTATCGACGAATATAAAAATCCCGATGCAGTATCACGAAGGAAAAATGCCACATAAAGCAGTACAGTAAATACAAACGCAATCTTTAACGAGCCCATTTTTTTATACTTAATATCATTAAAGGTATCAAATGGGTGAATAACTGTATTAAAAGCAAGTTTAAGTTTTTGATTTAAAATAAGAACTATTTTTTTCTTTTTTAAGGTTACAATAAGATAAATAATTAAAGCAATTAACACAATCAACGCCAATAAAATATAAGCAAAATTATCGGCCGTCCTTTTTTTGAAAACTTCTTGCTTTGCAAGATCATATACAGAATAATCAGAACTGATTTTCGCATACTCCATGGCTTTTTCGTAATTGCCCTCGTTATAAAACACCATGGCAAGCCCTCTATATGCCAACTGATTATCGCTATCATAGGACAAAACTTCATTCCACATCTTCTGTGCATCGTCATAATTGCCTTTTAGATAAAGCGACTGTGCTTTTTTCAGCAAAGCACCATACTCAGTTAACTTAAAAACGGTAATAGAGTTTCTCGTACTATCCGCAACAAGTAATGAGTCTCCGTTTAATTCAAGCGAAACCGGTGAAGCAAAAGTACCGACTTGCGTTCCTTGTTTATAGCCACCGCCAAATGAATTAAGTAAATTTGACTCATTATCATAAACATATATGTAACCATTTACTCTATCCAGTGCATATATGAAATTATCTTCATCAACAGCTATTGACACCATATCCTGAGCAAGAAGGTCGCCGGATTTGTCTTCTCTTAAAACTAATTGATCCTCCAAATAGTTAAAGGAATCCGCAGAATCATATGTACCGTCTAAATTTCTCTTGTAAAGAATAATAGAACCGTTATAGCTGATTTTTTTGATTTGTCCTTTTCCGTTTTCTTTTGTATCAGTCTGTCCTGTACAAGTAACCAAATAGTCATCCGAATCAAAATCTAAATCAACAAACGAATAAGGCAATGTTTTAACCGAAGCTTTCTTTTTTACCTGATTACTTGTAAGCTTTTCCCACAAAAACTGCAATGTATCAAGGGCATTCGACTCTACACTATTTGAACCGTAAAAGCCTATAAACTCGCCATCGGGATTATACATAAGGGCACCATAATAGCAACCCCAACTCAAAATATATAAATAACCGTTCGAGTCTTTTGCTAATTTTGTCGGCTGGTATAAAAAGTCTGTGGGAATAAGCTTTGATTCCGGCTTATTAAGCACGGATTTCAAAATTCCGTCTTTGTCAACTATCAATACTCTGGTATTTTTAGTATCTGAAATATACAATGTGCCGTCATTATCTACATAAATACCTTTTGAGCCATTGAAATCAAGTTGAGCGCCGTCTTTATCCTTTATTGTAATTTTTTTACTAAATGAATAATCAGAGTTTAACACCAATACAAAAGGTAACTCCTCAAACACAATATAAAGCTTACCGTCACCGGTGCAAAAAATATCTGATATCCCCGTTAACTTTTCATCGATTCCGAGAGAACGTGCATCAATATAATCTGATGCGTAATACATTTCTCTTGCAAGATGTAATTCTCTTTTGCCACCCGGAACCTCAACGTGAGTATAGGAATCGCTTGGTGTTGCGCCAACCGGAAATGCCATCGTAATAAATAAAAGGATTAGTAATATAACTGCTGTTATCTTTTTCAACAATTTTGTCCTTCCTTTCATTACTTGATTCCTGAACTACTCATTGTTTCCATAACATTGCTTTGAGTAATCAAGAACACGAACACGGGTGGAATAATTAGTATTACAGTAATTGCCATCGCACTTCCCGAACGAGCAATTCCGCCCGAAGCAATAGAACTCATAACATAAGGCAATGTCTTTAATTTTTCGGTAAAAACGGTTCCCCCGGGAACAGCCGACCACATAGCTTGGAAAGAAAATAACAACACTGTCATCCATGCCGGTTTTAGAATCGGCATAACAATTTTCCAATACATCTTAAACACTCCGGCACCGTCAATTCTTGCCGCTTCGAGCAATGCATCGGGAACACTTCCGTCAAGAAACTGCTTCATTAAGAAACAATTTACCGCAGAAGGTATAGCAGGTAAAATATACACAAGATATGTATCAATCAAACGGGCTTTACTAAATAGCAAATACTGAGGCACTGCCAATGTTACAGTATTATAAAGAAGCATCATCTGAACTATTGTAAATAAAAAATTCTTAGATTTTAAGTGTGATTTTGAAAAAGCAAATGCAGCTAATGAACCTGCAATAATAGATAAAGTTGTAGAAGTTATTGTTATAAATAA
>OOIG01001164.1_pt1 | contig 20136 bp, 17 predicted proteins | sample 1692091 | NCBI WGS metagenome assembly OOIG01 (sample SAMN06348188, study PRJEB24527) | human gut metagenome | biome: human gut; feature: ankylosing spondylitis patient; material: feces | host: Homo sapiens | place: China | collected 2015-10 | reverse complement strand
GATCTCGTTGATGTCCTTCAGATAGCACAGGGTCGGAATGTCGATATGCGCCGCTTTTGCGGCTTCGAGAACCGTGGCGCCTTTTTCGACGGCATATTCCCTGCCGTTGATTTTTACTTTGATCATATCCATGTCCACAATCCCCCTTCTTAACCCTTGGAAATAGCCTTGAACTTACAGGTCGACATACAAGCGCCGCACTTCACGCACTTTGCGGGATCGATTTCCATCGAAGCCAGCTTGTGCCCGGGAGCTGTATAGTCGGTACGGTTGATCGCGCCTGCAGGACAGCTGCGCGCGCACATTCCGCAACCGATGCATTTCTCGCGGTCGATGTTATAGCGGAGCAACTTCTTGCACACGCCCGCGGGACATTTCTTGTCCACGATGTGCGCAATGTACTCGTCCTTGAAGTAACGCAGGGTGGAAAGCACGGGGTTCGGAGCGGTCTGCCCCAGACCGCACAGGGACGCGGACTTGATGTAGTTTGCCAGCTCTTCCATCCGCTCGATGTCCTCCATCTCGCCCTTGCCCGAGATGATCTTATCAAGAATTTCAAGCAGGCGTCTTGTGCCGACGCGGCAGGGCGTGCACTTTCCGCAGGACTCGTCCACCGTGAAATCGAGGAAGAACCGCGCGATATCCACCATGCAGTTATCCTCATCCATAACAATCAGTCCGCCCGACCCCATCATAGATCCGATGGCAATCAGGTTGTCGTAGTCGATCGGCGTGTCGATCAGGCTTGCGGGGATACATCCGCCGGAAGGTCCGCCGGTCTGCGCCGCCTTGAACTTCTTGCCGTTCGGGATACCGCCGCCGATTTCCTCGATGACCTCGCGGAGCGTGGTTCCCATCGGAACTTCGACCAGACCCGTATTGGTAATCTTGCCGCCGAGCGCGAACACCTTGGTGCCCTTGGACTTCTCAGTGCCCATTCCCGCAAACCATTCCGGACCGTTGAGGATGATCTGTGCGACGTTCGCATAGGTCTCCACGTTGTTCAGAATGGTCGGCTTATCGAACAGACCCTTGATTGCCGGGAACGGCGGACGGGGTCTCGGCTCGCCTCTCTTGCCCTCGATGGAGGTCATGAGCGCGGTTTCCTCGCCGCAGACGAACGCGCCTGCGCCGAACCGCAGAGAGATATCGAAATTGAAGCCCGTCCCGAAGATGTTCTCGCCAAGCAGACCCGCTTCGTGTGCCTGCTCAATCGCGATCTTCAGACGGTGAATTGCAATCGGGTACTCCGCACGGACGTAGATGTAGCCTTCGTCAGAGCCGATTGCATAGCCCGCAATCGCCATCGCTTCCAGAACCGAGTGCGGGTCGCCTTCCAGAACCGAACGGTCCATGAATGCGCCGGGGTCGCCCTCATCGGCGTTGCAGCAGACATACTTTTTGCCCGTAGAGCCCATCGCGAACTTCCACTTCAGACCCGTCGGGAAGCCTGCGCCTCCGCGCCCGCGCAGTCCGGAATCCAGCATGGTCTGCACCACATCCTCGCGGGACATGGAAGACAGAACTTTTGCCAGCGCCTGATAGCCGCGGCGGGCAACGTAATCGTTGATGTTCTCGGGGTCAATCACGCCGCAGTTGTGCAGCGCAACGCGGTGCTGCTTCTTGTAGAAGGTCATCTCGCCCAAAGAGTTGACCACATGGTGGTCGCCGCTCTTTTCATGATACTCAAAGCGCGCAACCGGCGTACCGCCGACAATGTGCGTTTCCACAATCTCGGGGATATCGTCGGGGGTCACGCGGGAGTAGAACGTGCCGTCCGGATAGACGATCATAATCGGACCGAGTGCGCACAGACCGAAACAACCCGTGGTTACAACCTTGACTTCCTTTTCAAGATCATGCGCCGCCAGTTCCTCTTCCAGTTTCTCGCGCAGTGCGTGCGAGCCGGACGAAGTACAACCCGTACCGCCGCAGATCAGGATATGTTTGCGGTAGCCGTCGATCGTTTCGTGAACGCCCTCGCGGATCGCAACCGTGTTCTTCAGAGATTCGTAAGCTGCCTGAAGATCAGCAACCGATGTAATTTTCATCTTGGGTTCTCTCCTCCTCAATCCATGTACTTTGCAAGAATGGTGGGGACATCCGCCTTGGTCAGTCTGCCGTAAACCTCACCGTTGACGGTAAGGACAGGCGCCAGACCGCAAGCGCCGATGCAACGGGTCGCTTCGATGGAATACTTTCCGTCCGAGGACGTGCTTCCGACCGGAACGCCGAGCTGTTCGGAGATCGCCTCAATGATTTCACCCGATCCCTTGACATAGCAAGCGGTACCGAGACAGACCGCGATGCTGTACTGTCCGTCGGGATTGAGCTTGAACTGCGCATAAAACGACGCGATGCCGAAGATTTCCTCCAACGAAACGCCCGTTTCCAATGCAATGATACGCTGAACTTCAACAGGCAGGTATCCGTAGATTTCCTGTGCCTCCTGAAGAATCGGCATCATAGCGCCCTTTTCCCCGGCGTGCTTCCGGATCACGGCGCGCAGAGCAGCTTCCTGCTCGGGCGTTCCGCGAAAAGCAACCGTGGTCAGTTTCTTTTTCATAACTTCCAAAGCCTCCTGTGTTATATGGGATTTTACACAACCAACATATATTATACTACATAACCGACAAAAAGTCTATAGTTTTTCCGAAAAAAGCGCATTTTTTCTGTGAGAATTTTGCAAAAGGACGCGAAAAGTGGCGCATTTTTAACATATGCTTGAAACCTCCGCAACTGCCGCAAAGTAAATGTTTCAAATGAGACAAAATCAAACCGTTTCCTGTCGAAACAGCCACTTTTTTTCGGACAGCAAAAAGATGCCGACGCAATGTCGGCATCTTTTTGCATGATGAAAACAGCCCGGATCAGTGAACGATGCAGCGCTCGGTGTCCTTGTCGAAGATGTGCAGTCTCGTCATATCGAAAGCGATCTTGATCTTATCGCCTGCTCTCGTGGTGGAACGGGACGAAACGCGGGCAGTCAGCTTGCCCTCTTCGCCAACCAACAGATAGAGATAGATTTCCGCGCCCATCAGCTCGGTAACATCCACATCGACTTCCAGCGTGGATTCCGGATATTTTTCCAGCGCATCCGCACTGTCAAAGATACATTCGGGACGAAGACCCGCAACCACTTCCTTGCCGATGTATTCCTTCAGCGCCTCGTTGGTCGCCTTCTCCTCGGGAACAAGCAACTTGTTGCCCTCGTAAATGAAGTACAGCTTGCCGTTCTCCTCTTCCAGTTTGCCGTCCATAAAGTTCATCTGCGGCGTTCCGATGAAGCCCGCGACGAACATATTGACAGGCTCGTCATACAGCTTCTGCGGTGCGTCGACCTGCTGAATCAGACCGTCCTTCATAACGACGATACGGGTTGCCATGGTCATAGCCTCGACCTGGTCGTGCGTAACGTAAATAAAGGTGGTTCCCACGCGGTTGTGGAGCTTTGTAAGCTCGGTTCTCATGGTTGCACGAAGCTTTGCGTCCAGGTTGGAGAGCGGCTCGTCGAGCAGGAAGACCTGCGGGTCGCGGACGATTGCACGTCCCAAAGCGACACGCTGTTTCTGACCGCCGGACAACGCCTTCGGCTTTCTGTCGAGCAGGTGCGTGATATCCAGAATGCGCGCGGCTTCCTCAACCTTCTTCTTGATGACTTCCTTCGGAACTTTGCTCAGCTTCAGACCGAACGCCATGTTCTCGAACACCGACATATGCGGATACAGAGCGTAGTTCTGGAACACCATTGCGATCTTACGATCCTTCGGTGCAACATCGTTGACCAGACGGTCGCCGATGCGCAGTTCTCCTTCGGAGATCTCTTCCAGACCTGCGATCATACGCAGGGTTGTGGATTTACCGCAACCGGAAGGTCCGACCAGAACCAGAAACTCCTTGTCTTTGATCTCCAGGTTGAAATCGGAAACGGCAGTTACGCCGCCCGGATACTTTTTATAGATATGCTTCAAAGATACGCTTGCCATCTTTTTGTGATCCTCCTGTGCCCTGTGTGGGACAATAAAATAACCTCTATTATTGTACCAGATTTTTGCCCAAAAAGAAAGAGTTTATTTCTCCAAATTTTCCGTCTCGATTTTGTGCAACACTGCCAAATCGACTCATTTTTCTGTGAACAAAACGCCGATTTGGGCTTTTCGACGCCTTAATATATTAAGATCAGCTCTTCTTTTGCTTCATCGTCAGCGCGATCCGCTTCTTCGGAACGTCCACGCTCAGCACGCGGACCTTGACGATATCCCCGACCTTGACCGCCTCGGAGGGATGCTTGATATAACGGTCCGAAAGATGTGAAATGTGAACCAGTCCGTCCTGATGCACGCCGATGTCCACGAATGCGCCGAAATCCGTCACGTTGCGGACGGTTCCCGTCAGCTCCATATCAGGCTTGAGATCCTCCATGCTCAGAATATCGTCGCGCAGCACGGGCGGCGGCAAGGTGTCGCGGATGTCGCGCCCGGGCTTCTCCAACTCAGTCAGAATGTCGTTCAGCGTCGGCAGACCGATGCCGAGCTGTTCACAGACTTTGGCGCTCCCCGTCTTCGTCACCTTTCCGCGCAGTTCCTTCAGATTCCCTTCGCGCACATCCTCTCTCGTATATCCGAACAGGGACAGCAACTTTTCGGTTGCTTCATAGGACTCCGGGTGCACGCCCGTGTTGTCGAGAATCTCCCTGCCTCCCGGAACGCGCAAAAATCCCGCCGCCTGTTCGTAAGCTTTTGCTCCGATGCGCGGAACTTTGAGCAGCTGCGCGCGGTAGGCAAACTCCCCGTTCTCTTCGCGGTACTTGACAATATTTTTCGCCGAAGCGAGATTGATACCCGAAATGTAGGACAGGAGCGAATAGGACGCGGTGTTGACGTCTACGCCGACCGCATTCACGCAATCCTCAACCACGCCGCCGAGCGCCTCGTCCAGTCTCGCCTGCTTCATATCATGCTGATACTGTCCGACGCCGATGCCCTTGGGGTCAATCTTAATCAATTCCGCCAAAGGATCCTGCAGGCGTCTGGCAATGGAAACCGCGCTTCTCTGCATGACGTCGAAATCAGGAAATTCCTCCGCCGCCAGTTTGGACGCGGAATAGATCGAAGCGCCTGCCTCGCTGACCACAATGTATTTCACATCGGCATCGATCTCCTTCAGAAGTCCCGCAATGAAGATCTCGCTTTCCTTGGAAGCAGTTCCGTTTCCGATGGCAATGACATCCACATGATGCCGCGAGATCATCCGCTTCACCACCGCCTTGCTCTTCTCGGTTTCCTGCCGCGGCTTGACGGGATAGATCACACCCGTGTCCACCACCTTGCCGGTCTTGTCCACAACCGCCAGTTTGCACCCGTGCGCATAGCCGGGGTCGAAGCCGAGAACGGTTTTCCCTTTCAGCGGAGACTGCATCAGAAGATGGCTCAGGTTGTCCGCAAAGACCTTGATCGCCCCCTCGCAGGCATTGTCGAAGATGTCACTCCGGATTTCCCGCTCGATGGACGGCGCAATCAGGCGCTCGTAGCCGTCGGTCAGCGCTTCGGCAACATGCGGCGTTGCGGGGCTTCCGTTGGTTTTCAGTAGCTTCGCCCGCAGACCGCGCAGAACGGTGTCCTCGTCCACGGTCAGGGTCACCTTGAGATATTCCTCCTTCTCGCCGCGGTTGATCGCCAGAACACGGTGCGGCGCAATCTTCTTCAGCGCCTCGGAGAAATCGTAGTACTGTGAATAGACCGAGTCCTCTTCTTTCGCCCCCTTGGTGACCAGCATGCCGAGATTGAAGGTCAGCGCGCGCAGCTCCTTGCGGTATTCCGCATTGTCGGAGATGTCCTCCGCAATGATGTCCCGCGCGCCCTGCAACGCGTCCTCAACCGTCGCAACGCCTTTTTCCTCGTTGATATAGGCTGCCGCCTGTTCTTCGATGGAGGGCGTATAGGTCTTTTCCTGCGCCATCAGGAGTTCCGCAAGCGGTTCCAAGCCCCGCTCGCGCGCAACCGACGCGCGCGTCTTTCTGTGCGGGCGGAAGGGTCGGTAGATGTCCTCCACCTCCGTAATCGTCTTTGCCGCGTCAATCGCCGCCTGAATTTCGGGAGTCATCTTCTCCTGTCCCGCAATCAGCGCCGAAACTTCCTCCTTGCGCTTCTGCAGGTTGCGCAGAAACGTCAGACGGTCAAACAGGTCGCGCAGAACCGTGTCGTCCAGACTTCCGGTTACCTCCTTGCGGTAACGCGCGATAAACGGGATGGTATTTCCTTCGTCAATCAACTCCACGGTTTTCTCCACCTGTTCGGGCTTCAGAGAAAATTCCGCGGCAAGCGTTTCATTGATATTCATTCGATTCTGTCCTTTCCGTTGTAATGGATATGGTTGGATCGCCCGTTTGCAGGGCGCGGATCTCCGCCCCGGTCAGCTCGCGCCATGCGCCGCGTTCCGAGGCGGGGTCAAGTGTCAGCGGTCCGAATGTCAGCCGCTCCAGCGTGAGAATGCGGTTGTTCACCGCTTCCATCATGCGTTTGATCTGATGATATTTACCCTCGCAGATTTTTATTTCAACAACGGGCTTTTCACCGTCGGCAAGGACAGTCACCTTGGCAGGCAGACATTTTGTTCCGTCCTTTAGCTCGATACCGTTGCGAACCGCTTCAAGCTGACCCTCCGTCACACTTTCGGCAAGCCGTGCCTCATAGGTTTTTTCAATATGATTCTTCGGGGAAAGGATTCTGTGTGCAAAATCACCGTCATCGGTAACAAGCACAAAGCCGGTCGTTGTAATATCAAGACGGCCGGCAGGAAAAAGATTTCTTCCTTTAAACTCCTTCGGAACAAGGTCGATAACAGTCTTTTCATTTTTGTCGTTTGTTGCACTGACAACGCCCTTGGGTTTGTTGAGCATGATATAAACAAAGCGTTGAAAATCAAGCTGTTCGCCGTTCACGCAGATAATATCCTTTTCGTCATCCGACTTGGCTCCCCTGTCGCGAACCGTTATTCCGTTGACCTTGACAGCTCCGTTTTTAATAAGCTCCTGAACCTCTCTGCGGCTGAATCTGCCCTGCGAAGCGATCAATTTATCAAGACGTTGAAGCATTTTTTACTCCCTGTCAAGATAATCAAGGCTGACCCAGCCCTCATTACCGTCATAATATGTATGGCCCCAGCCGTCGGACACACGGTCGATTTTAAGAACCGTACCTTCGCTGAGCTCTAGAATGATGTCGTTCTGCGTACCCGCATCCGTTCTGAGTTTGAGTCCGTCCGTGTTGACTGTATAATTTCCCGCTCCCTCTGCTGTTGTTGTTTCGTCGGAAGAGGTTTTTTCGGTCGTTTTCTCGGTCGGCTTTTCAGTCGTTGTTTCCGGTTTGGTTGTCGTTGCCGCTTCAGTCCTTGCGGAAGCGTCCGAAGAATCACCGAACGAAGCAAGACCCCATTTGCCGTCATTGCAAATATAAGCTCTGCCGCTTACAACGGGCGTTGCCCAATCATAAATCATTTGAGTGACAGCCTTGCCCTCGCTTGAATATATTCCGAATTTACCGTCTTTTGTAACGGTTACATATCCGTCAAAGCACTCATACGGAGTATCCTCGCCGCCGAAAGCGCTGTATCCCTTAACGGCATTGAATCCGAACGGAAGAACCGTTTTTCCGTTTGAATCAATATAGCCCCAAACTCCGTTTGACTCGAAAGCAGCCATTCCGTTGGAGAAGCAGCCTGCACCGGAATAAATCATACCCATAATGTTCCTGCCGTTGATATACAATCCGTATGTGCCGTCAGAAACATATTTTCCGTCAACGTCCTTAACGCCGCGTACTGTCTCGGGCAAGGAGGCCTTTAAATCGTCCTTGTAAATTTCGCCGTTATCATTCTGAACAAAAACGGCGGAATTATCCGTTGCGCTCCAAAGATATTCATATCTGAGCGTATTATATTCTTTATAAGCCGTCTCGGTCGAAAACGTCTTGTAATCAATATAGGTCTGCACGGTCTCACCGTCGGAAGACTTGCTAAAGCCGAGAAAATCCTTGCTGTTTCTGATAGCAACAATGCTGTCATACTTAGGCTTTATAACCGTCTTGCCGTTATAATCAATAATTCCGTACTTTCCGTTTTGCTTGATTTTAAAACAGTCGGCATAGCTTATATCATAGTGTCTTGTGCTGTCATTATAATCTGCTCTTACAAGCGGTTCAATCGCTTCATATTCCATAGTAGGGGCTATGATCCATTTAAGCGAAACAATTGAATTGTTATTATCCGAGCCAACTTTGACAGGTTCTCTTTTTGACGAGCAAGCCGAAAGCACGCCGAGCATGCTTGCAGCGCACAAAAGTATTGATATCAGCTTTATGAAACCTGTGTTCTTCATCTTTTACACCTCTCGGAGAAGCATGACGACCTTTTGAAATAAAATCAATACATACTTTCTCTTTTTTTCTTCCTTATCGTCCTATAAATAAAATAGACAACAACGATAACTGCGAAAGTAATCAGTCCGATATATACGGACATGACGTCATTACCTTCTATTTTAAGATTATCCCAAAGCGAGGTCATGAGCATGAGCGTCTCGGAATCGAGATTGTGGAAATACTCGGTCGTCGGAGTGTGCTCCTCGTCGGGATAGAGCATTTCGTTATCTCTGAGCGAATAATCCTCATTGTCAAGAACCGCTTGGTTAGGAGTAGCATAACACAAACACTCGGCATTTGCAAGTGCAATGTCGCCTCTGAGCAAGAAATTGATGTAAAGCTCGGCGGCGTCCTTGTTCTGACAGCCCTTGGGGATACAGATGGAATCGACGAAAATATTCGTGCCCTCTTTAGGATAAACAAACGCAAGGTCGGGATTGTTCTCTGCCATGCCGATACAGTCGCCTGCGTAATATGCGGCTATTGCAGCCTCTCCGCCCTCCATCTTGTTAAAAACGTCGTCCATAACATATGACTGAACGACAGGCTTCTGCTCCTTGAGCTTTTGATAAGCCTTTTTCCAATCCTGTTCGCTTGTTGTGTTGACATCAATTCCCAAAAGGAACTGTGCAATACCGAAAGCGTCGCGGGAGTTGTTGAACATGAGCACCTGACCCTTGTACTTTTCATCCCACATAATGCTCCAGCTATCGGGTGTGCCCTCAACCATTTTGGTGTTATAGACAAGTCCGACCATACCGACATTGTAGGGAACGGAATACTCGTTCTTCGGGTCAAAGTAAAGATCTTTGTACTTCGGAATGATATTTTTATAGTTCGGGATATTGTCAAAGTTTATTTTTTCGAGCATGTCCTCGTCTATCATGCGCTCGATCATGTAGTCCGACGGAATAATTATATCATAATTTGCTCCGCCGCTCTTGATCTTGTTGTACATATTTTCGTTGGAATCGTAGGTTGTGTAATTGACCTTGATTCCTGTTTCTTTTTCAAATTCCTTGTTTACGTCGAGGGTATCCTCTGCGCCGTCTGAGATATATTCGCCCCAGTTGTAAACATTGATTTCCGTTCCCTTGAGCTTGGAAACATCAATCTGCTTTGCCGCAACACCGAACGAGGTGGAACAGCTCAGGGCGATAACGATAACGGCAAACAAAACCGAAAAAATCTTTTTCATAATTTTGCCGCACCGCCTTTCTTCTCCTTCCTGTTATCTCCCTGTGCCTGAAGAACATTGACAAGAACGAGGAGAACAAGGATAACAATAAACATAATGGTTGAAAGAGCGTACATATCGGGAGTAACACGCTTCTTCGTCATGGAGAAAATCCTTATAGGAAGCGTCTGGAACTTTGGTCCGCTAACAAAATAGCTGATAATAAAGTCATCAAACGAAAGCGTAAATGCCATAATAAGTCCTGCGATAACGCCGGGAAGAATCGACGGAAGAACTACCTTGATAAACGCTTTAACGGGAGGACAACCGAGATCCTGCGCCGCCTGAGAAAGGTTTGCGTCCGTTTGTCTGAGCTTGGGCAATACGTTGAGAATAACATAAGGCAGACTGAACGTTACATGAGCTATGAAAAGCGTCCAGAAGCCGAGAACTCCGCTTGCGCCGAGAATAGAGCCGATGAATACAAACAAAAGCATCATCGAAACGCCCGTAACGATTTCCGGATTCATCATCGGAATATTAGTAACGGTCATAACGCTTGATTTAACAACGCCTTTTTTCATTTTGTCAATTCCGACCGCGGCAAGCGTGCCTATAACTGTCGCTGTAATTGCCGAAGTAACAGCAAGAATGAGCGTATTTGTCAAGGCGTTTATCGTTGCGCTGTCTTTAAAAAGCTCAACATACCATTTTGTTGAGAAACCCTGTATAACGCTTGTACTGTTCGTTCCGTTGAATGAAAGCACAATGAGCATAATAATCGGCAGGTAGAGAAAGAGCATGACCAAGGCAAGATAAATGCCTGATGAGGGGTGAAGCTTGCTGTTTTTCATGCTACAACACCTCCCGCTTCCTCGGTATCGCCGAATTTATTCATAACAGCCATACAGATAAGTATGAGAATCATAAGAACAAGTGAAAGTGCGGCTCCGAAATTGAAGTTGTTTGAAACCTGGAACTGCATTTCGATTATATCGCCTATGAGCGCAAAGCTGCCGCCGCCGAGCTTCTGAGAAATATAGAATGTGCTGACCGACGGAACAAAGACCATTGTAACGCCCGAGACGACACCCGAAAGCGTTGACGGGAAAATAACGTCCTTGATAACATGGAATCTGTTTGCGCCGAGATCCTGCGCCGCTTCGACAAGGCTGTTGTCAAGCTTTGTCATAACGGAATAAATCGGCAGAATCATATATGGCAGGAAATTGTAAACCATTCCCAATATGACCGCACCCGAGGTGTTGATCATGTGGAAGGGTCCGATATTTATTTTTGCGAGTATGTTGTTGATAACGCCCGAATCCTCAAGCAAAGTCATCCATGCGTAGGTTCTGAGAAGAAAGTTCATCCACATGGGAATCATGACGAGCATTACCATTGTGCTCTGAGCTCTGAGCTTCATTTTTGAGAGAATGTAAGCCAAAGGATAAGCAATCAAAAGGCAGATGATCGTTGCAACGATACCGAACCATAAAGAACGCAGAAACGTGCTTGTGTAATTGGTCAGGCGTGTAACATTGTCAAGAGTAAATGCGCCCGACTTATCTGTAAAGGCATAGTAAAATACCATTATAAGCGGAACAACGATGAAAATTGCCGACCAGACTATATGGGGTGCGGCACACAAACGCTGAGTTAAAGTCCTTTTATTCACGGCTCATTCCTCCTCAACGATGTCGGAAAGATGCTCCAGTTCATCGCTGAAGGAGCTGTAATCTCCGTACAGTCCCGAATATTTGGATTTTTTCATAATATGAATAGCGTCGGGTTCGATTTCAAGGCCGATTTTTTTGCCGACAGGCTCGTAATCGGTCGTCTGGATCATCCATTTGAAGCCGCCGATATCAACAATAATTTCAAAATGAACGCCCTTGAACGTAATGGAAGTAACCGTTCCGCTGAGCATACCCTTTTCGACGGGAACAATATCAACATCCTCGGGTCTTACGACAACATCGACGGACTCGCCGATGCCGAAGCCCTTGTCAAGACACTGGAACTGTGCGCCGGAGAAGGAGCACTTGAAGTCCTCAAGCATCTTGCCGTCAAGAATATTACTCTCGCCGATAAAGTCGGCAACGAAAGCGTTCTTCGGTTCATTGTAAACGTCCTGCGGAGTGCCTATCTGCTGGATAACGCCGCCGTCCATAACAACGACCGTATCCGACATTGAAAGAGCCTCCTCCTGGTCATGTGTGACATATATAAACGTTATGCCGAGTCTCTGCTGAATGTTTTTAAGCTCCACCTGCATATCCTTGCGGAGCTTGAGATCGAGCGCTCCGAGCGGCTCGTCAAGAAGGAGGACTCTCGGCTTAACGGCAAGCGCACGGGCAATTGCGACACGCTGCTGCTGACCGCCCGAAAGAGAATTGATATTTCGTCTTTCAAAGCCGTTGAGATTGACAAGATTAAGCATTTCCTTAACCGTCTCGCTAATTTCCTTTTCCTTCATCTTCTTGACACGAAGTCCGAACGCAATGTTCTCGTAAACATTCAAATGCGGAAACAGCGCATAACGCTGAAAAATGGTGTTTACCTGTCTCTTGTGAGGCGGTACACCATTGATAACTTTATTCTCAAAGACAACCTCTCCGCTGTCCGGTTCAAGGAATCCGGCGATGATACGAAGTGTGGTTGTTTTTCCGCAACCCGAAGGTCCCAACAAGGTAATAAATTCCTTGTCTCGAATGTACATGCTGAGATTTTCGAGTATCTGAGCATCTCCCAGCTTGACCGAAATGTTTCTGAGGTCAATAATAACGTTGTTTTCCAATTATGCAGCCCCTCTCTTTACCGAATACGGTATAAATATCAGTCGGAAATATGCAAATAAATTTTTCCTTTCGATATTGATATATAATATAGTGCAGAAACTCGCAAATGTCAACATTTTTTTGCAAATTTTTAGGATGAAATCATCAGTTTTTTTGAATGGTTTTTGAAATACTCTTTTTTGCTCCGTTTTGCTCTGTTTTACTCGTTTCAGCTCGTTTTTTATCGACGTAAAAATATTGACAACCGGAAAACTTTTTAAAGCTTTCCGGTTGAAAATTGTATAAAAATTCAGTGATACAACACTTTTACAATGATTTTAACGCACCAGTCGGACAAGCATCGACGCACTTGCGGCAGTTTTTGCAGAAGTCAACAGTCTCCGCCGAATCAAATTCCGGCTTGATGACTGTTGTAAATCCTCGTCCCACAAGACCGAGAACGCCCTTTCCGACCTCCTCATCACAGACACGAACGCAAAGATTGCAAAGAATACACTTGTTCTGATCTCTTTCAATGCAAACAAGCTTCTGCTCCTTGGGGCAGTTATGCTTATCGCCTGCAAAACGTTCGGGGTGAATGTCATATTGATTTGCATATCTTATCAGCTTGCAATCGTGATAATCGTGACAGCCGCACTGTAAACAGCGCTTTGCTTCGTTCATTGCCTGCTCGGGAGTAAAGCCGAGATTTATCTCGTCAAAATCATGCTTTCTCTCCTCGGGAGAGCGCTGCGGCATTCTCACTCTTGCGCACTTTTCTCTGTCGGCAAGATCGGCTGCCGTGACGGTCTTTTCAACAACGAACGGTTTTTTATAGCTGACGTTTTCTCCATGAAGATACCTGTCAACGACCTCGGAAGCCTTCTGCGCTTCGCCTATCGCTTCAATTGCGATTGAGGCGCCCCTGTTAGTTGCGTCACCGACGGCAAACACACCGTCAAGAGAAGTTCTGAATGACTTTTCGTCGGCGGCAATATTGCCCCTGTTTGTCAATTCAAGCTGTTCAAAACCTTTGATATTTATCTTTTGACCGATTGCCATGATAACAGTGTCAAGCTCAATCGTTTCAAACTCGCCCTCAACGGGAACGGGTCTGCGCCGTCCGCCTGCGTCAGGCTCGCCAAGCATCATTTTCTGAAACTTAACAGCCTTCACTCTGCCGTTTTCACCTATGATTTCAGACGGATTACATAGAAATTTGTAGATTACTCCCTCTTCCTCCGCCTCGTCAATTTCAACCTTTTCTGCCGGCATTTCGGCTCTCGTTCTTCTGTAGATAACATAAACCTCTTTTGCACCGAGCCTTACAGCCGAGCGGCAAGCGTCCATAGCGGTATTTCCGCCGCCGATAACAGCTACTTTTTTGCCGATGTCAACGGGATTTCTCATCGCAACTGAACGTAGGAAATCAATTCCGCCGAGCACGCCGTCAAGGTTTTCGCCCTCAACACCCATTGAGCTGCTCGTCCATGCGCCGATTGCAGCAATAACCGCATCGTGGCTTTTCCTTATCTCGTCAAGCGTAATGTCATTACCGATTTTTATATTATTTTTCATCTCGACGCCAAGCTCCTCAACCGAGCCTATCTCGGCGTCAAGAACCTCTTTCGGAAGTCTGTACTGCGGAATTCCGTATCTGAGCATACCGCCCATCTTCGGCATTGCATCGTAAACCGTGACCTTGTGGCCCTTGACGGCAAGGAAGTATGCCGCCGTCAGTCCTGCGGGACCTCCGCCGATTACAGCGACTGTTTTTCCGCTTGCTTCATTCACTTCCGGCATAAACTTATTGCCTGATTTCAAATCCTCATCGGCGGCAAAGCTCTTGAGAAAAGCGATTGAAATCGGCTCTTCAACAAGCTTTCTGCGGCATGCAGTCTCACACGGATGCGGACAAACCCGTCCGATCGAAGCCGGGAGAGGAACTCTTTCCTTGACAAGCTCAACGGCTTCTTTAAATTTACCCTCTGAGATAAGCTTGACATAGCCCTGACAGTCCGTTCCGGCAGGACAGTTGAGAGAGCAAGGGCCTTTACAGTCGCCCGTATGGTCGGAAATAAGCAATTCAAGGGCAATTTTTCTCGACCGGCGCACTCTCGGAGTATTTGTATTGATAACCATTCCGTCCGATGCAATCGTAGCGCAAGCTCTGAGAAGCTTAGGTATATTCTCGGCTTCAACAACGCAAAGTCCGCATGCGCCGTATGCCTTTACCTCGTCAATATAACAAAGCGTCGGGATCTCGATATTATTATCACGGGCAATTTGAAGGATGGTCTGACCCTTTTCGGCGGTCAGCTCTTTGCCGTCTATCGTAACCTTAATTCTATCCATTCAAATCACCTCTCAATCAACATTAACGGCACCGAATCGGCAGATGCTTACGCATGAGCCGCACTTGATGCACTTATCCCGATCTATCTTGTGTGCCGATTTTACCTCGCCCGAAATCGCATTGGCAGGGCATTTCTTTGCACAAAGAGTGCAGCCTCGGCACTTGTCGGCGTCAATCGTATATTCCAAAAGGTCGGGACAGCTCTTTGCAGGGCACTTCTTATCATTTATATGAGCCTCATACTCATTTCTGAAATACTTGATCGTTGTCAGAACGGGGTTCGGAGCAGTCTGACCGAGACCGCAGAGAGCACCGTCCTTGATTGAATAGCAAAGCTCCTCAAGAAGCTCGATATCGCCTTCTCTGCCCTCGCCCTTGACTATTCTGTTGAGAATTTCCAACATTCTCTTTGTTCCGATTCGGCAGTGAATACACTTGCCGCAGGACTCCTTGGCAGTGAAATCAAGGAAGAACTGCGCCATGCTTACCATACAGGTCGTCTCGTCCATTACAACCATTCCGCCCGAACCCATGATCGCGCCCGTAGCGCCGAGCGCCTTATAGTCGATTACCGTATCAAGCAAATCGGCAGGTATACAACCGCCTGAGGGGCCGCCCATCTGAACAGCCTTGAATTTTTTACCGTTCTTGATTCCGCCTCCGATGTCAAAAATAACATCTCTGAGCGTTTTGCCCATCGGAATTTCAACAAGTCCTCCCCTTTTGATTTTGCCCGTGAGAGCAAATACCTTTGTGCCCTTGCTGCCCTCTGTTCCCATTGCGGCAAAGGCCTCGCCGCCGTTGAGAATGATCCACGAAACATTGGCAAAGGTCTCAACATTGTTGATATTCGACGGTTTATACCAGTAGCCCGACTGAGCCGGGAACGGCGGTTTGAGTCTCGGCATACCTCTCTCGCCCTGAAGAGATTCGATAAGAGCCGTTTCTTCGCCGCAGACGAATGCGCCTGCGCCTGCCTTGATTCTCATCTTGCAAGAAAAGCCTGTTCCCATTATATTTTCTCCGAGGAAGCCCTTTTCCTCGGCCTGTTTAATTGCTTCTTTCAATCGCTCAATCGCAAGCGGGTATTCGGCACGGACATAAACAACGGCTTCCTTTGCGCCGATAGCATATGCGCCAATGAGCATACCCTCAATCAAATTATGAGGATCGCTCTCAATAACGGCTCTGTCCATGAATGCGCCCGGATCACCCTCGTCGGCATTGCAAATAAGATACTTTGTCTCGCCCTGCGACTGTCTTGCCGCATTCCATTTGAACCACGTCGGGAAGCCTGCACCGCCGCGACCTGCGAGTCCCGATATCTTGATTTCTTCGATAACATCTTCGGGAGTCATTGTTTTGAGCACCTTTTCGAGTGCTCTATAGCCGTCAAAGGCTGTGTATTCGTCTATAATTTCCGGATTTATAATTCCGCAGTGACGAAGAGCAATTCTTGTCTGTTTTTCAAGAAAAAGCTTATCGTCATCGGATATTTCAATATCGTTAACGGCATTTTCGTCACCGTTTACATATGCGATAATCTTTTCGGCGTCCTCGGGCTGAACCTTGACAAGACGCTTTTTAAGCTCGCCGCCGTCATAAATATCGACAATAGGTTCAAGGAAACACATTCCTATACAACCGGTAACGGTCAGCGTAGAAGCCGTTGAACCGATAAGCTTCCCAATTGCCGAATAAACCTTTGCAGCACCTGCGGCTATTCCGCAGCTTCCCTCGCCAACAACAATCTTCATTTTCAGCCCTCCTCTTTAAGCTTGCGGAGGATCTCAACCGTCTTTGACGGAGTGAGACTTCCGTAGGTTTCGCCGTTTATCATCATAACGGGAGAAAGACTGCAGCAGCCGAGACAAGCAACGTTTTTAAGAGTAAAAAGTCCGTCGTCGGTCGTTTCTCCGTCGGCAATTCCGAGCTCCTGAGTTATGGCTGCCTCGATTCGCTGAGAACCGTTGACATGGCACGCCGTACCCTGGCAGAGCATGATAAGATATTTGCCGACAGGCTTGAGTCTGAACTGAGAATAGAACGTTGCAACACCCATAACCTTAGCAGGAGAAACACCTATTCTCTCGGCAATACAATAGAGCACATCGGTCGGAAGATAGCCGTAGATATCCTGAGCCTGCTGAAGAACGGTTATAAGGCTGCCTTTAATATCGCCGTACTCGTCAAGCACGGGTTTAATAAGCGACAAATCGCTTTTTTTGCAGCAGCAATTCATTTGCACAACCCCCATTTTATAGCTGAATTTTAATAATTCTAACATATTTAAGGATAATTATCAACAATGTTTAATTAAAAAATATAAGCAAAAGCGACCGTATTTTAACAGTCGCTTATAAGCTATAATAATTATTGTTTATTATAATTCTTCAATAATCTTCTTTGCAACATTCGGAACATCGGTAATAACACCGTCTACGCCCATTTCAACGAGTCTTTTTATGTCTCTCTCCTTGTTGACAGTCCAGGGATTAACCGTCATGCCGTTTTTATGGGCATTGTCAACCAGAATTTTATCGACAAGCCAAAGATACGGGTGCAAAGCGTCTGCGCCGATACATTTTGCAAAATCAACCTCTTTGCCGTAAATTCTGAAAAAGTTCGGACTGTTCGGACTGTAAAGAAAGCCTGTCTTGCAGTTCTCGTCAACATCCTTGCATATTGCCAATGCGATAGGGTCAAAGCTTGAAATAAGAAGCTCCTTGAAAAGTCCGTGAGCCTTGACCATATTTATTGTTTTCGGCACAATCGAATAATCCTTGTTCTTAGGCGGCTTGATTTCAATATTGAGCACCTTGAGCTTAGCTTTTTCGCAAAGACGAAGAAATTCCTCAAGTGTGGGAATTTTTGTCCCCTTGTAGGCCCTGTGGAAATACGAGCCGAAATCAAGAGTTTTCAAATATTCAAGTGTCTGATTTGCAATACGACCCTTTCCGTTTGAGGTCTCGTCGATAGTATAGTTATGGCAGATAACCGGAACGCCGTCAAAGGTTAAATGAACGTCCGTTTCAAAGCCGTCGGCATTAAAATCAATGGATTTTCTGAAAGCGGGAAGAGTGTTCTGCGGTGCGATTTTATTTGAACCGCGATGTGAAATAACATTACAAACAGCCATTTTCATTCCTCCGTAGCAAAACGAATTTTATTTAAAAAATATTATACCACATTAAGGAAAAAAATCAAATATTTATTTGACATATAACTACTCGGCTGATAAAATGTATATTTGTGAGTTCAGTCTCACGCGGCAGTTCAAATTGAAAGGAATCCTATCCAATGGCAAACAAGAAGAAAATAATCGGTCCGATTCTGCTGATCAGCGCCGCAATGATATGGGGTCTCTCATTCGTTGCACAGAAACAGGGTATGGAATTTGTTGACGGCTTCACATTTAACGGAATAAGAAGCCTTTTGGGCGGAATAGTGCTTCTGCCGATCATCATTTTCAGAAGCATAAAGAATAAAGACAGCGTCAAGCTCTCCCCTGCCGAAAAGAAATCGAACCGAAAAGACGTAATAAAAGGAATTATAATCGTCGGCACAATGCTTTGCATCGGCTCAAACCTCCAGCAGTTCGCCTTTGACTATATCGAGCCGGGCAAGGTTGGCTTTATCACAGCTTTATACATGCTGCTTGTGCCGCTGATTTCGTTTATAATATATAAAAAGAAACAGCCCGTCACGACATGGATCGGAGTTTTCCTCGGCGTCGGCGGACTGTATATGATTTGCATGGGCGGCTCATCCTCGTTCGGGCTCGGCAAGGGTGAAATTCTTGCATTGCTTTGCTCGATCGCTTTCGCCTTGCACATAATCGTTATCGACAAATATGCTTCGAAGATTGACGCTATAGTTCTTTCATGCGGTCAGTATATGGTAACAGGCATTGTTTCCTGCATTCTCATGTTCATTTTTGAAAAGCCGAGCATGGACGGAATCATGCAAGCCGCAGTTCCGATTCTCTACGCCGGTATAATGAGCTGCAGCTGCGCTTTTACATTTCAAATCATCGGTCAGAAATATACCGAACCGACGCTTGCGAGTATGCTTCTCTGCACCGAATCTGTTTTCTCGGTCATATTCTCTTTCATCATTCTCGGAGAGCGTATGACGGTTGTTGAGTATATCGGCTGTGCGGTCATGTTCGCGGCAATAATCATTGCCCAGCTTCCCGCGAAGAAACATTCGGAAACTCAAAGCCCTGAATAAAGCCGTTTTGCTCAATCGACGAAATATCGCCACCGATTACGGCTCCGTCATAAACCAATAAAGTTGCCCTGATATATCCGCTGTCGGCTGGATATTCAGGGTAGTTTTTTACCTCAAAAATCCATTTTTTTGCTCTGAATCCTTTATACGGTTCAAGGTCAAGTCCCTGATTTTTTTGAATGACGTTGTATGCTTCATATGTATCGTTAAATTCGGACGGGATAATCACCTCTCTGACTTCCACGGGTTCCTCATTTACAGTCCATCCGAACTGAGACAGAAACGTGATACATTCCGAGGCTGTTTTTGCCTTGTAATTGATCACCTTATCATTGACAACCGGCTTTTTTCTGCCTCCGAGAGCAAGTGTTCCGGCAATCAGCACACAAATAACAACGCAAAGAGCAATAATCAGCTTAGGCTTGTTCGCCTTGAAAGAAAATACAAACATATAATTAACCTCCGTTTATCAGCTAATTTAATCTATGCTGATTTGCGGAGGTTTATTACTTCATTTATACAAATCGCAGAGAATCGGCATGATCCCCTTGTCCGTTATATCGACCATTGCATATTTGCCGACAGAAATCGAGCCGGGATTGACATAAAGGATTCCGTCCTCATATTTTGTATCAGGGACATGCGTATGACCGTATAATGCTATAGAAGCGGAACAGTTATGCGCCTTTTGCATCAAAACGGCAAGAGAATACTTGACGCTTTCATAATGTCCGTGAGCGGCATAGACTGTCCTCCCGCCGAATTTTTCTATCAGAAAAGGCGGCAAAGACGAGTTGAAATCGCAATTGCCGCAGACGGCATAAAGCTTTATTTCGGGATGAATCTCTTTGAGAAAATCAATATCTCTTTCACCGTCGCCGAGGAAGATCACGGCATCCGCTTCCGGGTGCAGCTCAACGGCTTGAAGTAAAAGATTTTTCCTGCCGTGGGAATCGGACAAAACGAGCAGGCGCATACATACAACACCTTTCATAATATAAATTATATAATCATTATAAATCATTGGAGAGTGAGTGTAAATGGCAAATAATAATTTTCCGAATTTTTTCTCTGCACCGACCGATAAAGCAGACGCCGAAAAAAAGGCAAGCAAGCTGATTAGCAGACTGAATGCAGATGAAAAAGACGAGCTGCAGGAGATTCTCGGCGACA
>OOIG01001161.1_pt1 | contig 20181 bp, 19 predicted proteins | sample 1692091 | NCBI WGS metagenome assembly OOIG01 (sample SAMN06348188, study PRJEB24527) | human gut metagenome | biome: human gut; feature: ankylosing spondylitis patient; material: feces | host: Homo sapiens | place: China | collected 2015-10 | reverse complement strand
ACTTGGTGATGTCCAGAACCAGATACGGCAGGAGGTAGTCGTTCCAGACCCACATGATCTCCAGAACACCGACGGAAATGAAGGTCGGCTTCATCATGGGCAGGACAACCTGGAAGAAGGTCTGCACAGGGGTGCAACCGTCAATCACAGCAGCCTCTTCAATGGAGCGAGGGATGGACTTGACAAAGCCGGTGAACATAAACACAGCGAGGCCCGCACCGAAGCCGAGGTAGACAATGGGAATTGTCCACGGGCGATTGAGCTTCAGAGTATCGGCGGTCTTTGCCAGCGTGAACATGACCATCTGGAACGGGACAACCATGGAGAACACGCACAGGTAGTACACAATGCGGCAGACGAGGCTGTCGACACGGGAAATATACCACGCGGCCATGGACGTGCAGATGAGGATCAGAGCTGCGGAAAGCAGCGTGATCATCAGGCTGTATTCGACGGATTTATAGAACGGGTAGTTGCCGAAGGTCATACCCTTGATATAGTTCTGCAGCCCCATGAAGGTGTTGCTTGTGGGAAAGGCAAACGTATCAAGGTTAATAGCGGCGTTGGTCTTGAGAGAGTTGACCAGAACGATGAAGATCGGGTAGAGATACGCAACGGCAATGATCGCAAACACGACCGTCAGGACGGTATGCGAACGGCGCTCTTTCTGGAAGCCGGTATTTTTCATTACTGATCGACCTCCTTCTTTCTGGTGGACACAAGCTGGGCAATGCTGATGATCGCAACCAGGATAAAGAACACAACTGCCTTGGCCTGTCCGGGGCCTTTGGAGTTGGAGGTGTTGGAGTTGACGATGTTCAGAGCCAGCATTTCCGTGGTCTTGATGACGTTGCCGTCAGCCAGCGTCTTAAAGGGTGAGCCGCCCGTGAGGGCCAGGTTCTGGTCGTAGAGCTTGAAGCCGTTGGTCAGGGACAGGAACGTGCAGATGGTGATAGACGGCATGACGTTCGGGATTGTGATGTTCCAGAGCGTTTTCCAGCTGGACGCACCGTCGATCTTTGCGGCCTCCAGCATATCCTCCGGGATTGCCTGCAGGCCTGCGATATAAATGATCATCATATAGCCTATCTGCTGCCAGCACATGAGGATGATCAATCCCCAGAAGCCGTATTTGGTTTCCAGCACGACGGCTGTGTCGAAGTTGCTGAGGATGCCGTCGAAGATCATGAGCCAGATATAGCCCAGAACGATGCCACCAATGAGGTTCGGCATGAAGAAAACGGTACGGAAGATGTTCGAGCCCTTGATACCCTTAGTCAGAACGTAGGCAACAGCAAAGGCCAGAACGTTGATGATGAGCAGGGATACGAGCGCAAACAGTGCCGTATACCAGAACGCGTGGAGGAAGCCCTCATCCTGGAAGATGGTCTGGTAGTTTTTCAGTCCCACCCACGTCCATTTGCTGGTCGTCTTGAACTTGCAGAAGGACAGGAACAGCCCCTTTGCGAACGGATACAGGAAGCCTACGCAGAATGCAGCGAACGTCGGCAGCAGGAACAGCCAGCCCCAGCGCTGGATCGGGCGGCGGATCAAGCTGCATGACAGAGCCGAATCGTCATGTTTTTTCTTCTTCATCATGCTTCTCCTTTATTATTTATATACTTTCTTGACAATTTCACAGACAAGCGCCCGGCCTCCGGGCGTTTGTCCGCAAAATCTTCGGCTGCGGCAGTTTCTTTTCTGTAAAAAAGGGGGCTTTGCAGCCCCCTCTTTACTTTTGGTCACGCCTTATTGCTTATGCGTTTTCCTTTGCATACTGGGTCGCCCAGCCCTGCACGAATGCAGTCTCGACAGCAGACCAGTCGCCGGTACCGGCAGTGTACTGAGTCAGAGCGTCGACAACGGCAGCACGCCAGTCGTCAACAGCGGGAGTCCAGTTGAATGCCCAGGTCACAACGTACTTGCCGTCGGCAGTGTACTTGTTGGCATCCTGGAAGAAGACGTTCTCCGGCTCCTTGGCGTCCTTGAACGGGCAGGGGCCAAACTCTTGTGCCAGCATTGTGGTGCCTTCGTCAGAGGTAACAACCCAAACGAGGAAGTCGATGGTAGCCTGAATGTCTTCTTCAGAGGATTCGTTGTTGATAGCCCAGCAGTTCTCAGTGCCAGCGCACAGGCCAGCTTCTTCTTCGCCGTCAACGCCGCAGTAGATGGGGATCATAGCCAGATCGTCGGGGTTCATGCCGAACGTGCCGGTCAGGTTGGAATATTCCCAACTGCCATTCTGATAGAACGCAGCCTTGCCCTCGCCGAATTCAGCCTCGGACTCGTCGCCGGTCGCGGTAGCCAGAGCAGCGCCGGTGGTAGCGGAATCAGTGATGTAGAGATCCCAGATGTTCTTGAAGTTGTTGAGGTAAGCGCCGGTGATGGTGGCGGGCTGCGCGGTCACGCCGTCATCACGGAACTCGTAGAACAGCGGCATGTTGGCCAGATGGCCGGAGAAACGCCAGCTGGAGGAGCCGTCGAGGCCGGCGGAGGAGAATGCGTCGAAGCCGAGCTCGTCAGCGCGGGCATGGATGTCGTCAGCGACAGCCTTCAGGGAATCGAAGTTGGTGATCTCGTCGATGGAGTGGCCAGCCTTCTCAAGCAGAGCCTTGTTGACGATGATGCCGAACGCCTCGTAGCAGTAGCCGATGGAGAGGGTCTGGCCGTCTTCACCCTTGAGGTTGAAAGCATCGGTGGTCATCTGATCCATGATGGCAGTGCCGTCGAGCGGATAGCAGTAGTCGCCGTAGGAGTTGATGGCGCCCTGGTTGCCGCACTGGAACAGGGTCGGAGCGGAGCTCTTGTCGAGCTCGGCTGCGAGGGTGGTGTCATAGGTGCCGGAAGCAGCGGTGACGACCTTGACGGGAACGCCGGTCTGCTCGGTATAGGTGGCGGCGAGCTTCTGCCAGGCTTCGTCAGCTTCGGGCTTGAAGTTCAGGTAGTAGACAGAACCGCTCGCTTCGGTCGCGGCGGGCTCTTCCGTCTCGGTCTCAGCAGGGGTGGGCTCTTCGGTGGCCGGGGTATCGGTCGTCTCGGCCGGGGTGGTCTCTTCGGGCTGTGCGGGCTCGGTCTTGGTTGCGCAGGCAGCCAGGCCAAGAACCATCACGAGCGCCAGAAGCATTGCGATGATCTTTTTCATGGTATTTCCTCCTGAATGATTTTTGAATTCTGGAAACGTTTCCATTTCCAATGACCATATTATACTACATTTTTCTGATCTGAGCAATCAAAATTTGTTCCGAAAAAATTTTCAGCACTTTGCACGATTTCAAGGCTACAAAATTGTGCAGTTTGCTTCTATCCTCTTTCCGGCTTGCGTTTTTTCTGTTCAGTCGATATAATATTCTATATTCTTTCCTGAAACGAGGCGCGCTATGAAGTTCTTCAATTATGATTCCCCTTTTTGGTCGTTTATGTCGCGGATCGCAGACCTTGTCATTGTAAATATACTGTGGCTGGTTTTCTGCATCCCCGTGTTCACCATCGGCGCATCAACGGCGGCAATGTACCGCGTGACGCTCAATCTGGTGCGCGGTGAGGGCGGCGGTGTCGTCCGCAGCTTCTGGGCGTCGTTCAAGCTCAATTTCAAGCAGGGCGTTCTGCTGTTCCTGATCCTTCTGATCCCGACGCTGCTGGTGATCGTTGAGGTTGAGATCTATCTGTCCGGTGCGGTGGCACAGTCGGTCTGGATGGGCGTGATTTTCTGCTTCCCGGCGCTGCTCGTTTCGCTGGTCGGCGCATACATCTATCCCCTGCTGGCGCAGTTCGACAATACCATCAAGAACACACTCAAAAACGCCATTCTGCTTTCGATCGGCAACCTCCCCTATTCGCTCGTGATGGCGGCGCTGAATCTGTCCGCGCCGCTCCTGCTCCTGTTTGCGACAAGCTTTTTCCTGCGGACGTGCATTTTCTGGATCCTGATCGGCGGTTCGCTCGTCGCGATGCTCAATTCATATCTGCTGCGGAAAATCTTCAAAAAGTATTTTGAGCTGGATTAAATGCGCGCCCGGTGCAAGGCTGCACCGGGCGCATACTTTTTATCTTCTCAATGCCGCGATCAGTTCCAGAAGGCCGTAGACAATGGGCTGGTGGAGCAGGTAGATGAACAGGGACTGGCGGCCGCACCAGCAGAAGAACCGCGCGATCGCGCTTTCCCGGAACGTGCCGGGCAGGCGCGTTTTTTTGTCCGCGTAGACCGTCCTGCCGAGAACTGTGCCGAGCATATACCAGCCGAGGTGCGGCAGGAGCGGAAAATAATCGCTGGACGCGAAGCCCTCATAGGCAAAGCCGAACGGGAAAAGGAATTTTGCCTCCACGACCGTGCCGGAAATGAGATAGCCGGTCACAACGAGCACAACGCCCATGGCAGCAAGCGCCTGCGTGGGCAGCTTTTTATAGGCGGGATAGAGCATCATGCAGATGCCCAGCAGATGCAGTACGCCGAACCAGACGATCACATCGCGCGAAGTCATGCCGAGGCGGTACATCCCGAAGGTCACAAGCGAAATGAGCATTCCGCAGGCAAAGACGATGCAGCCGCGGCGGAAGCTGCGCGAACCGAGCGTAGCGCAGCAGCCGGACAGGACGACGAAGATCACGCCGCCATACTGCTGGATGAATACGTACCACGCGGGCAGGTGCAGATCAAGGCCGATAAAATAGATCAGATCAAAAATCAGATGGATGAGGATCACGCAGAGGATGCAAAGGCCGCGCAGCGCGTCCAGCTCCCCGGCGTCCTTGACGCTTTCCAGCGCGCCGAGCGCTTCCTGCCGGATTTTTTCGAGTTGTTCCTTCATAAACGAATGCTCCTTTTCGTGATAATACAAAAAAATAAGCCCTCCGCCCGGAATCGGGACGAAAGACCATGCTTCCGCGGTACCACCCGCTGTTCGCAGAAAAATCTGCGCTGCTTTCTGCCCGGTAACGGCGGCAATAACCGGCGCGTCCTAGTAGGGGAGTGACCCCCGTTCAAACGGCAGCTCACGAGAGAAAGCCCTGCGGCCCAACCGGGAGGCGGCTTCCAGCAAAACCCGCCCTCTCTGTACCCGGCCCTATCGGACAGGACAGCTCGATCCTCGCTTTTTCCAGATATCAGATGCATTTTAGCACAACAACCGCCGTTTGGCAACAGCTTTTTCGGAAAAAGCACAGAAAACCCGGCGGCTGCGCGCCGCCGGGAGAAATTTCTTATTGCAGTCCCTTGCCCGCTTTGACCTTGTCGAATTCCGCCTCGATCTGTGCGTCAGGCTCTGCCGTGAGCAGGGAGACGGCGACGATCACGATCACGCTGAAGACGAACGCGGGCAGCAGCTCATAGATGCCGAACATCCCGCCGAGGGGCTTCAGAACGAGCTTCCAGAAGAAGACCATTGCGCCGCCCGCGGACCATACCGGCGATCGCGCCCTGATATGTCGTGCGCTTCCAGAACAGGCACAGGAGCATCAGCGGGCCGAAGGCCGCGCCGAAGCCCGCCCACGCAAACGACGTGATGCCGAAGATGGTCGAGTTGGAGTTCCAGGCGATTGCCATGGCGACGATGGTGATGAGCACCAGCGTGATGCGCGAGCACCACATGACCTGCTTCTCCGTCGCATCCTTCTTGAACACGCCGCGATACAGGTTCTGGCTGACGGCGCTGGCCGAGATCAGCAGATACGAATCGGAGGACGAGATTGCCGCGGCCAGCACGCCCGCGCAGGCGAAGCCCGCGAGGATCGGCGGCAGATAGGACGTCGCCGCGTCAATGAAGATATTTTCCGCATCGTTGTTGGACAGATAATCAAGCCCCGCGACGCTGCGGCCCACGACGCCGATGAACACGGCGGCGGCCATCGAGATCACGACCCAGATGATCGCCACGCGGCGGGAGCGGCCCAGCTCATGCTCGGAGCGGATGCCCATGAACCGCAGCAGCACCTGCGGCATACCGAAATAGCCAAGACCCCACGCAAGGCAGGACGCAATGGACAGCGCGCCGTAAGGACGGCCTGCACCAAAAACGTTGACCTCTGTGGTCGAGGGCGTCGCCGTGCGCACCATGGAGAAGAAGCCGTCAATGCTCTTCGCGTTTTCGATGACTGTGTTCAGTCCACCTGCGGAAACGACCGACAGGATCAGGATCAGCACCAGCACCGTGACCATCACAATGCCCTGCATGAAATCGGACGCGCTCTCGGCCAGATATCCGCCGAGGAACGTGTAGGCCAGCACAAACACCGCCGCAACGATCATCATGCCGCCGTAGGAGAAGCCGAACAGATTCGCAAACAGCTTGCCGCACGTGGACAGGCACTGCGCCGCGTAGACGCTGAAGAAAATGATGATAATGAGTGAGCAGATCGTCATGATGATCTTTTTCTTCTCATGGAAACGGTTTGAGAAGAAATCCGGCAGCGTGAACGCGTTCACAGCGATGGAATACCGGCGCAGCCGCTTCGAAACGATCAGGAAGTTGAGGTACGTGCCGATGGCAAGCCCGATGCACGTCCAGCCCGCGTCCGCAAGGCCCGTCCAATACGCAAGGCCGGGCAGGCCCATCAGCAGATAGCCGGACATATCGGACGCCTCCGCGCTGAACGCCGTGACCCACGGGCCGAGGCTGCGTCCGCCGAGAAAATACGACTCGGCGTCCTTATTTGCGCGTCCGGCAAAATAAATGCCGATGCCGACGACGGCAGCCATATACAAAATCATGGCCAGCAGATGCTGCAGATTTGCTCCACTCATAACGCATTTCTCCATTTCTTTCTCTTGACACATTACAAATATTCATGTATAATATCAAGGAACTTCATAATATGCGCGTATGATAACACGTTAAAGTGAAAAAAGCAAGAGGTTTTTCAGTATGGATACGAAAAAATATGAGGCTTTTGAAAAAACAGTGGAGCTGCAGTCTCTGACAAAGGCCGCGCAGGAGCTGGGCCTTACGCAGTCCGGCGTCAGCCATATGCTCTCCGCCATCGAGGCGGAGCTTCAGCTGCCGCTTTTGAAGCGCACGCGCACCGGCGCACGCCTCACGCCGGAGGGCGAGCAGATGATGCCCTATATTCACGAGATCGTGCGGCAGGAAAGGCTGCTGCGGCAGGCGGCGGAACGCCTGCATACGCTCGTTACCGGCAAGATCCGCATCGGCACGTTCACCAGCGTCGCCACGCACTGGCTGCCCGCCATGATGATGCAGTTCCAGAAGGAGCACCCGCAGGTGGATTTCCAGCTTTTCAACGGCGACTATCATGATATCGACACCTGGCTCGGCGACGGCAGCGTCGATCTTGCGTTTACAACGCTTCCCGCCCGTCCTGGCTGCCGCTGCACACCGCTGTACGAGGATGCGCTGGCCGCCGTCCTGCCGAAGGGGCACCCATTGGGGCAAAGTCCGGTCTGCCGGGTCGAGGAGCTGGCAAAGGAGCCGTTTATTTCGCTCCTGGAATCCTCCAATCATGACGTGCGCCGTGCGTTTCATGCAGTCAAGGCCCGGCCAAACATCCGCTTTGAGACGAAGGATGATTATGCCGTTATCGCCATGGTCCGGCAGGGACTGGGCGTGAGCATCATGCCGTCCCTGCTGCTGCGCGGCAACACAGACGGCGTGGAGATCCGCCCCATCGACCCGCCCGCCAGCCGCACCATTGCTCTTGCCGCTGCGACCGATGCCCCTGCCGCCACCCGCTTCGCGGACTTCGCAGTCCACTGGGTCAGAGAGAACACATAAAAAACCGGGCCGCTGCGGATTTGCAGCGGCCCGGAGCATTTATTTCCGGCTCAGTCGGGCTTCCATATAGTTGTGCGCGTTAGTTTCAAATTCGTCGGCAAGGGGCGGAAGCTCCACTTTGCCATATTTGCGTTCGAGCGCAAGCTTGAGGATCAGATCGGCCAGCTTCGGGTTTTTGGGCAGCAGACAGCCGTGAGAATAGGACGCGAAGACGTTTTTGTAGCGTGCGCCCTCCGTCCCGTCCTCGCCGTTGTTGCCGTATCCCTCGAGGACTTTGCCGAGCGGCTTCACGCCGGAGCCGAGATACGTCTTGCCGGAGTGGTTTTCAAAGCCGACAATTTTACAGTCCGCCTCGTCGCACGTGAACATATAATTGCCGATCATACGCTGCTCGGAGCCGACGGTGTAAAGATCGAGCGCGCCGGTAAAGTCACACTGCTTGCCGTCCCAGGTCTTGTAATACTGGCCCAGCATCTGATACCCGCCGCAGATGGCGAGCACGGGCACGCCGTCCTCGATGGCGGCTTTCAGCTCTGCCGTCTTTTCGCCCTTCAGATCGTGCATCAGGATCTCCTGCTCAAAGTCCTGTCCGCCGCCGATGAAGAGCAGATCGCAGTCCTTCGCGGCAAGTTTCACCCCGATGGGGACCGGGACAATGTTTGCCTGCATCCCGCGCCATTCCAGCCGACGCTGCAAACACAGGACATTTCCGCGGTCGCCGTAGAGGTTCAGAACGTCGGGATATAAATGATAGATGTTCAGTTCCATAGCTTACTCCCAGAATTGCTTGTAGCCATACGTTTTGCTGATCGTGCCGCGCAGAGCCAGCATGGCCGTGTACGTCGGCATGACAAAGACCGGCAGCTTATGCGCCGTCGCCTCCGCCATCAGCGCGCCGTAGTCCTTCTGCACGTGCAGCTTTTCCTTCGGGAATCCGGCGTAGAGGAAGCGCAGGGCCATATCCTCCGCCCGCTTGCCGGACAGATAGACCTCACGGAGCGTATCGCCCATGTCTACCAGACGCTCAAAGGAGACGTCCCAGATCCAGCTGACGTCGCGGCCGTCCTGCGTCCGGTCGTTGAGACAGGCGGCGAAGACGAACGGCTCGGTCCGCTGCGTCAGGAAGCTCAGCACCTGGTTGCAGCCCGCCGGATTCTTGATCAAAATCATGCGCACGTCCGTGCCATTGATCTCGAATTTCTCCATGCGCCCAAAGCCGCAGGCAAAGCGGGACAGCGACTGCGCCGCCTTCGGAAGCTCCAGCCCCATGGCCTTTGCTGCCGCCATGGCCGCGCAGGCGTTATAAATATTGTATCCGCCCGGCAGATTGACCGTTGCGGGGATCTCCGTTTCGCCGTCGCGGAAGACGACCTCGGAGCGCTCCTCATCGCTCAGAATGACCTTGCTGACGCAGATATCCGGCTTCGGACGGGCATAGCCGCAGCGCGGGCAGCGGTAGCCGCCCAGATGGCCGTAGGTCACAAAGTCGTATTGATATTCGCTCTTGCACTTGATGCAGTACGGCGCGTCGGAGAGATCCGAAACCTGCTCCTCATAGAGCGGCGTGCTGACGCCGTAGAAAATAACGGGGTTCGGCACGTCGTCGTGCAGGCTGGTAATGAGCGAATCGTCCGCGTTCAGGCACAGAACGGCGTTCGGACTGTTCTGTGCACCGACGCGCAGCTTGCTGAGCGTATGCGTGACCTCGCCGTAGCGGTCGAGCTGGTCGCGGAAGACGTTCGTGTAGACGATCACCTTCGCGTCGACATATTTGCTGATGAATTTCAGCGCCGCCTCGTCCGACTCAATGAGCGCGTGCGAATATCTGCAGCGGCCCGTGAGCGTGGAGTGGACGGCGAATTCCGCCGTGACGCCGGACAGGAGGTTTGCACCGGATTTATTTGCAAAGTAAGAGATTCCAGCGTCCTGCCACGACTGCTCGATCATGCGCGAGGTCGTGGTCTTGCCGTTGGTGCCCGTGACGATCACGGTCGTCACGTTCCTTGCAAGTTCACCCAGCAGATTCGGGCAGAGCTTGAGCGCCACGCGCCCGGGAAAATCCGTGCCGCCTCTGCCCAGCAGGCGGATCAGGGCCCGGCAGAGCTTGCAGGCAAGCACTGCGGTCATCACTCGTAACTTCATATCACACTTATATCATATTTTTTCGCAAAACTCAACTGGTTACGAAAGATTTACAAAATTGTGCTTGTAATGGTTGTCATAATCTGATATAATGCAGTCGAATTGTCTCGAAAATGTGCCGTTCCGGTCCGGGAACGGAAAAAAGGAGTCTGTAAACCATGCGAAAGGCAAGAAAACCGCTGTGCCTGCTGCTGTGCGCCGTGCTGCTTCTGTCCATGAGCGCGGCCGCGCTCGGCGCGAACAACAACTATAGCAGCTGGTTCCAAACAAACTATGACGAGATCAACAAGCTCGGCCTGATGCCCGCGTCCTTTAACGGCCTTGATCTGACCAAGAACATCACGCGCGGCGAGATGTGCGAGCTGGCCGTCTACGCATTCGAAAAGGCCACCGGCAACGACATCGATATGTCGAACGAAACGTTCACCGGCTTTACGGATACGTCGGATGAGAATATTGTCAAGGCCCATCTGTACGGCATCGTCAACGGCTACGAGGACGGCTCGTTCCGCCCGAAGCAGCTGCTGACGCGGCAGGAATTCTTCAAGCTCATCGAGAATTTCTGCACGGCGGCTGCGTTCTCCCCCAAGGCGAAAGACGGCGCGCTGAACGGCTTTGCCGACGCCGGATCGATCTCCGCATGGGCGAAGGAGGCCGCGCAGATCTGCGTGAGCTATTCCTACGTGCAGGGCACGAAGCTTGGAAACGGCACGTATCTGAACCCCAAGGACAACGCCAGCCGGCAGGAAGCCATGACGATGTTCCTGCGCTGCTATAAGACCATCCAGTGGTTCTACGATGAAAACGTCAAGAGCGCGACGGTCGTTGTTGACCAGATCAATCTGAACGTCACCGTCACGAGCATCAGCAAGACCATGTACGTCTGCCAGACGGGTTATATCAACGTCCGCGATTCCTGGACGACCGGCAGCACGAAGGTCGGCGAGCTGAGCTACAACGCCGCCGTCACCGTCACCGGCATCACGACTACGACCTCCGACGGCCACCAGTGGTACCGCATCAAATATAACGGCATTACGGCCTATGTCCGCGCAGACCTGCTCGCCGATAAGAAGGACAGCACCGTCACGCCGGGCGGCGGCTCCGGCTCCGGCAGCGGCGGGACCGTCTCCGGCTCCGGCACAGCCAGCGAGATCGCGAACTTCGCCATGGGCTTCGTCGGCTACAGCTACGTCTGGGGCGGCTCAAGCCCGTCGACCGGCTTTGACTGCTCCGGCCTCATGTACTATGTCCTGACGCAGTACGGCTACTCCATGAAGCGCGTCGCCAACGACCAGATGACGCAGGGCACCTATGTTTCCCGCAGCGACCTGCAGGTCGGCGACCTCGTCTTCTTCGGCTACAGCGGCTACGCGAACCACGTCGGTATGTACATCGGCGGCGGCAACTTCGTCCACGCCTCCACGCCGTCCACGGGCGTCCGCGTCAACTCGCTTGACGAATCGTATTACAAGACCCGCTTCCTTTGCGGGCGGCGCATCATCTGACGATCAAATCATGACATACCGGCCCCCGGTCTGCTAAAAAAGCGCCGGGGGCTGCGCATATCAAAAGGAGAATGTATGGAGCGAAATGAATTGGTGCTTCTGCGCCTGTCCAATCAATATCTGCTGCGCACAGGGGAGCGGATGGAGGTGCTCCGCGCTATGAACGGCTTTCAGGCGCAGTTCCTCTCCAACGCGCTGTATGCCATGCGCCTGCGCAGTACAGCGTATGACACAGCACATGCGGCTGACGGCCTCGTAAAGAGCTGGACGCTCCGCGGCACAATGCACATCTTTGCAGAAGCCGACCTTCCGTTGTTCCTGCACACTGGCTGCCGGTACCGGAGTCGGGACTGGACTGTTCCGTCATTCTGGAACCAGCGCCCGAACTGGGCGCTTACACCGAAGCGGCAGGCATACTTTTCGGACCTGATCATCGATGCACTTGCGCAAGGGCCAATGACGCGCGAGGCCCTGAAAGCCCGCTGCCGCGCTGCCGGAATGACGCAGGCGGAGGAGGGCAGCATATTCCATCCCTGGGGCGGCGGCATACGCGAGCTCTGCGAGCGCGGCTTTCTCTGCGGCACGGTCAGCGAGGAAAAGGCGTTCCGCCTCTGTCCGGCATTCACACCGATGGAGGAGCAGGACGCACTGCTGGAACAGACGCGCCGGTATTTCACGAATTATGGCCCGGCTTCCGTCCGGGACGCAGCCTATTATTTCGGTTCCTCGCAGGCGGAGATCAAAAAGCGGCTGGCCCGGCTTCCTGTGGAAGCAGCCAAATACGAGGGGCAGCGGCTGTTCAGTCTGGATTCCGGAAGAGCACCAGGACAGTCGCTTCCGGACTGCCTGCTGCTGGCGGGCTTCGACCCGCTGATGCTGGGCTATGAGAAAAAGCAGAGCGTATTTCTCCCGCCGGAGTATCTGCGCGGCATTTTCAGTCTGTCCGGCATCGTCATGCCGCCGGTGCTGCTGCACGGCAGCGTAGCGGGCCGCTGGAAGCACAGCGGAAAGCGCCTGCTTATCACGCAGTTCCGCCCATTTTCGCAGGAGGAGCGTGGTTTTGCAGAGGCAGCCGCGGCGCAGCTTTGGGGCGAAGCCGTACAGCCTGTCTTTCAGGACGCATAATCGACCTTTTCAAACCGAAAAATCCATGCTATACTTTTCTTGTCCCTCATACGCTTGTATGGGGTGATCATATGAAAAAATGGGTAGAGATCATGATGCCGGTCATGCTGTTTGCGACCGTTCTGTATTTCTGCGTCTTCGCCGTTCTGACACATCGAAGCGCGCAGACGGCGGCCATGCAGCCCGGCGGAACGACCGTCGTGCTCGACGCGGGGCACGGCGGGGAGGACGGCGGCGCGACCGGCGTTTCCGGCACGTCGGAGGCGGCGCTGAATCTGGATATTTCGCTGCGCCTGCGCGACCTTCTGCGCCTGTGCGGCGTGCGGGTCAGCATGATCCGCGAGACGGATACGGCTGTCTATTCAGACGGCTGCCGCACGATCTCGGAGAAGAAAGTTTCGGACATCAAAAACCGGACTGAGACAGTGAACCAGACGGAAAATGCACTGCTTCTTAGCGTACACCAGAACTTTTTCACCGAGGGCAAGTACCACGGCGCACAGGTCTTCTACGCGAAAACGCCCGGCAGTCAGGCGCTGGCCGAGCAGCTGCAGGCCAATCTGGCCCTGGGCCTCGAGCCGGGCAACCGCCGGCAGTGCAAAAAATCGGACGGCGTGTATCTCATGGAGCATATCGGCTGCACCGGCGTGCTGGTCGAATGCGGATTTTTATCCAATTACGAGGAAGAACAGCGGCTCTTGCAGCCGGAGTATCAGAAAAAGCTGGCCGCCGTGATCGCGGGAACGCTGTCCGTGTGGCTTTCAGAGGAGCATCCGAATGAAATCTAAAACCGTTTTTGTCTGCAAGCAATGCGGCAACGAAACGCCGCGCTGGCAGGGCCAGTGCCCCGCCTGCGGGGCATGGAACTCCATCGTGGAGTTTGAGGACAAAAAAGTGCCTGCCGCGAAGGCGGCAGGCCGGGCAGGCATCGCGCGTGCCGTTCCGAAAAAGCTCAAAGAGGTGACAGGGGAGCAGGAGATCCGCTTCTCCACCGGTATGCAGGAGCTTGACCGCGTTCTGGGCGGCGGCGGCGTGCGCGGGTCGCTGATTCTGGTGGGCGGTGCGCCCGGCATCGGCAAATCGACGCTTCTGCTGCAAATTTGCGCCTATCTCGGAAAAACGCTCCGCATCCTCTATGTTTCCGGCGAGGAATCGGAAAAGCAGATCAAAATGCGTGCCGACCGGCTGCAAGTCGCGTCGGACGAATTATATATCCTCTCGGAGACGGATCTTTCCGAGATTTTAAGCGCTGTCGACGAGGTGCAGCCGGATATTCTCATTGCCGACTCCATCCAGACGCTCTACAGCCCGGAGAATACCTCTGCCCCCGGCAGCATTTCACAGGTCAAGGACTGCACCATGGCCCTCATGCAGCTGGCCAAGAGCAGCGGCGTGACCGTCTTTGTTGTCGGCCATGTCAATAAGGAGGGCGCGATCGCGGGGCCGAAGGTGCTCGAGCACATGGTCGACTGCGAGCTGTTTTTCGAGGGCGAGCACGCCAGCAGCTACCGCATCCTGCGTGCGGCCAAGAACCGCTTCGGCTCGACAAACGAGATCGGCGTGTTCGAAATGGAGGGCAGGGGACTGCTCGAAGTCCCGAATCCGTCCGAAATGCTGCTGGCCGGACGGCCATTAAATGCCCCCGGTACATGCGTGGCCTGCGTGATGGAGGGTACGCGCCCGGTTCTGGCAGAAATTCAGGCGCTTGTCGCGCGGACGAATTTCAACGTCCCCCGCCGCACGGCGGACGGCTTTGATTTTAACCGGGCAAATCTCATGCTGGCCGTGCTGGAAAAGCGCGGCGGCGTGAATCTTGGGATGTCGGATGCGTATGTGAACGTCATCGGCGGCTTGCAGCTGGACGAGCCTGCCGCCGATCTGGCCCTTGTGCTTGCCGCCGCGTCCAGCTTCCGCGATAAGCCTATTGACCCGGCGACCGCCGCCATCGGCGAGGTCGGCCTGACGGGCGAAATTCGCGCCGTGACCGGCTTGCAGCAGCGCCTGTCCGAGGCCTCCCGCACAGGCTTTAAAACCTGCATCATCCCGCGCCACGGGACGGGCAATGTCACTGCGCCCGACGGTATGGAGCTGCTGCGCGTGCGCAATATCCGCGAAGCGATCGAACTGGTTCTGTCATAAATCAAAAAGGAGAAATCGATATGGAAGTGCGTGCATTACTGGATGTTTTACATATTGCTGAGCGCCTCAAGGACGAACTGCGCCATTGTGAGACGAGCAGGGGCCGCCGCGAAAGCGTCGCCGAGCACAGCTGGCGGCTTGCGCTGATGGCATTCTTTATGAAGGACGAATTTCCCGCGCTCGATATGGACAAGGTCATCAAAATGTGCCTGATCCACGATCTTGGCGAGTGCTTCACCGGCGATATCCCGACGTTTTTGAAGTCCGCAAAGGACGAGAAAAAGGAGGATACCGCGCTGTTCGATTGGGTCGCGTCGCTTCCGGCCCCGTATAATACGGAGCTGGCCGCGCTGTATACCGAAATGGGCGCGCTGCAGACAGACGAAGCGAAGCTCTATAAGGCGCTGGACAAACTCGAAGCCGTCATCCAGCACAATGAGTCCGATATCCGCTCGTGGGAGCCGCTGGAATATGACCTCAACCGGACATACGCCTATGACGCTGTCGCGTTCTCACCCTATCTGACGAAGCTGCGCGAGGCTGTCCGCGAGGATACGGAGGAAAAGATCAAAGCAGCGGAAAAATAAGCGATTTATTGCAAAAAGTATTTGACACGAAGAAAAATCTCTGCTATAATCCATAAGCCGCATTAAAGAGGTCAGAAGCTGCTCCGGCACACCTCAAGAGCGAGTCTACGAAAGAAAAGGTAGGTGCAAACGAATATGCAGGCTATTATCGTTACCGGCGGTAAGCAGTACAACGTCAAGGAGGGCGATGTGATCTACATCGAGAAGCTCGCGGCGGAGGCTGAGCAGACCGTCACCTTCGATCAGGTTCTGGCAGTTGTCGACGGTGCTGACTCCAAGTTCGGTACCCCCACAGTTGCAGGTGCTAAGGTTGAGGCTAAGGTGCTGAAGAATGGCAAGGGCAAGAAGATCCGCGTCTTCAAGTACCGTCCGAAGAAGGACTCCAAGTCCCTCCAGGGCCACAGACAGCCGTACACCAAGGTGCAGATCGAAAAGATCGCGCTGTAATTTATGACGCGCGTCGAATTTTTCGATCACGAGGGCAGAATCACCGGATTCTGCTGTTCGGGCCACAGCGGCTATGCAGAGGCAGGCGGCGACGTTGTGTGCGCAGCTGTTTCCACAGCCGTCAAGCTTGCGGAGTGCACGATCAACGATGTGCTCGGCGAGCATGCGAAAACCAGGGTGAATGAAGACGAGGCCCGGATCACCTTAACCCTTCCCGCAGCGTGTGAAAGCGAAGAGGCCGTACAGGCGGTTCTCTCTGGCATGATGCTCACATTGTGTTCTCTGCGGGATGACTATCCTGATTATATCGAAGTTTTGGAGGTGCAAAACGATGCTTAATATGAGTTTCCAGTTCTTCGCACATAAGAAAGGCGGCGGCTCCACCAAGAACGGCCGTGATTCTGAATCGAAGAGACTCGGCGCGAAGCGCGCTGACGGTCAGTTCGTTCTGGCTGGCAACATCCTCGTTCGTCAGAGAGGCACGCACATTCATCCGGGCAACAACGTTGGTATCGGCAAGGACGATACGCTGTTCGCTCTGATCGACGGCAAGGTCAAGTTCGAGCGTATGGGCAAGGATCGCAAGATGTGCTCTGTCTACGCAGAACAGTAATTTTGTTGTAAAAACCCCGAACGAGTCCCGTTCGGGGTTTTTTCTTAAAAGGGGATACCGCTATGATATATTATCACGCGTCGCCGGCCGGCGGTCTGCGAATGCTCGAACCGAGAAAATCCCCGTATTTTGACAAGCCCACGCAGGTCTGCCTGACGTCCCTGCGCGCCATGGCGCTGTTTTACCTCATCCGGAACTATGAATACGCATACGGCTATACCCGGCAGGGGAAGCTGTATTTTGACGATCCATTCCCGGACGCGCTGAAAAAGCTCTATGCCGGAAGATCCGGCTGGCTCTATATCTGCGAAGACGGTGATTACAAGAAGACAGAAATTCCGAACGAGTTCGTGTCCGCGCAGCCCGTCCGCATCACCGGCGCGGAATATATTCCGGACGCGTATGAGGCGTTTTTACGGGAACAGGCGGAGGGAAACATCCAGCTGCTCGATTATGCGCATTTTGCGTCCGACCCGGAGAAATTTGCAAAGAAGCGTGCCTGGCTGCAAAAGGCCATCTCCGAAGAAATTCGGAAAAAGGAGATCTGGAAAGCCCCGGATTCCGACCGCGCGCACTATTATCAGGAGAACTATCCGGAAATCTGGACAAAGACTACGAAAACCTTACTGACAGAGGAGGAACCTCATGTTTATTGATAAAGTACGCATTTCGGTCAAGGCCGGTGCGGGCGGCAACGGCGCAGTGGCCTTCCACCGGGAAAAATACGTGGCCGCAGGCGGCCCGGACGGCGGCGACGGCGGCAACGGCGGCTCCATCGTCCTGCGCGTCGATGATAACCTGTCCACGCTGATGGACTTCCGCTACAAGCGCAAATATACCGCGCCGAACGGCGAGAACGGGCAGGGCAAGCGCTGCCGCGGCAAAAATGGCGAAAACCTGATCATCAAGGTGCCCAGAGGCACCGTCGTGCGCGATCTGGCCACGAACGAGATCATCAAGGATATGTCCGATTCCGCCGATTTCGTCCTCTGCAAGGGCGGCAGAGGCGGCTGGGGCAACCAGCACTTCGCAACGCCGACCCGTCAGGTGCCGCGCTTTGCCAAGGCGGGCCTCCCGGGCGAGGAGCACGACGTCATTCTGGAACTCAAGCTGCTGGCCGACGTGGGTCTTGTCGGCTTCCCGAACGTCGGTAAATCGACGCTCTTGTCCGTCACGTCCAACGCACACCCGAAAATTGCAAATTATCACTTCACCACGCTCTATCCGAACCTCGGCGTGATCTACGTCGCCGACGGCGTGTCGTTCGTCATGGCCGATATCCCCGGCATCATCGAGGGCGCGGCGGACGGCGTCGGTCTCGGCCATGATTTCCTGCGCCATATCGACCGCTGCCGCCTGCTCGTCCACATCGTCGACGTCTCCGGCAGCGAGGACCGCGACCCGGTCGACGACTTTGAAAAGATCAACGAAGAACTGCGGCAGTATTCGCCTGAGCTTGCCGAGCGGCCGATGCTCGTCGCGGCCAACAAGGTCGATCTTCTGCCGCCGGACAGCGATAATCTCGAACGCCTCCGTGCCCACGTCGAGGCCAAGGGGTATGAATTCTACACCATCTGCGCCGCCACGACGCAGGGCACGCGCGAGCTGATGAAGACCATCGCAGGCAAGCTCGCCGCGCTCCCGCCCGTCACGATCTATGAGCCGGAGTACGTCAAGCCTCTGGCCGAGGCGGGCGACGCGGACGAGCTGCAGATCGAGCGCTACGACGATCTGTGGGTCGTGTCCGGCAAGTGGCTCCAGAAGCTCCTGAACGATATCAACTTCGACGATTACGAGTCCCGTATGTACTTCGATCGCCAGCTCCGCAAAAGCGGCCTGTTCGACCGTCTGGAAGAGCAGGGCATCGAGGACGGCGACACCGTCAGCATCTACGATTTTGAATTCGACTACACGAAATAAGCAAACAAAAACCCGCAGCCGTTCGGCTGCGGGCCTTTGTTTGAAGAAAGAAAAGAAAAAGAGAAGAAAGAGAGGATTGGGTAAATCCTTGATTATGAGTATACGGGCAAATCATGTCCGAACTGTGAACGGCAGGAAAAGGAATTGTGAACATTTCACCGCCGCCCTGTATTTTCACGGAAAAATAAAAAAACGAAAATCACCACTTGACAAATCCCGACTTTATGCTATAATAACGGAGCGCTCTTGAGAAAGAGACTTGCTGCTGTAGCTCAGTCGGTAGAGCGCGTCATTGGTAATGACGAGGTCGGCAGTTCGAATCTGCCCAGCAGCTCCAGAAAAATCCTTGAAACCGCAATGGTTTCGAGGATTTTTTCTATTTTTTGTAAGCGGCTTATTTCTGAGGTTTTCCAACAAATCTTCCAACAAAACTGCCTGCGCAGCGGCTACATGGCGGCAAGCAGCCTGACAAGCTCTGGTTTTTCGGCAAGAATCTGAAGAACTTTTTGCATCTCGCTGGTCGGTGCAAACGCCCCCGGTGTCGGCGTCTGAAAGAAGTTTTCATCCACCTTCTGTGCCAGAAGCAGCCGCTCTTCGTTGTTCGTATGCGCATATACTTCCGTTACCATGCGAGCCTGTGCGTGGCCGGTGTCGCCCTGAACCGCCTTGATGTTGCCGCAGCTGATCTGAAGCTTGATGGAGGTGCTGCTGTGCCGCAGGCTGTGAAACACAACGCTCCGCAGCTCGTTTTCCTGAATAAACGTCGACAGCATTTGGTCGATCTGCCGCGGCTCATACGGGCGTCCGCCCGACTGTGCAAGAACCAAATTAAAATCCTTGTAGTCAGAGCCAAGCAGCATCTTCTCTTCGTCCTGCCGATTCTTCGTCTCGATCAGTGCCAGTGCAACGGTTTTCGGAAGGAAGACCGTGCGGACGCTGCTGGCTGTTTTCGGCGTTTTTAATGTGAGCATTGTCTTGCAGTTTGTCCGCTTCCACTCCGGAAACGTAAAAAAGACTTTGCTCCGACCGCGCTTTTCCAGTGCCTCCACGCTACTCTTTTCGCAGCGTTTGAGTTCCTTGTTAATAAACAGTGAGGCGTTTCCAGAAGCAAGGGTTTCCTCCGACAAGTCTACGCAGTCCCATGTCAGACCGAGAATTTCCCCGATCCGCATGGAGCAGCCGAGCGCCAGAAGCATTGCCAGCTTCAAAACAGGATTTTCGCAGATCGCCAGCGCATATTTGACCTCGCTGGCTGACCATGAATCACGCTCTTTTTTTACACGTTGCGGGAGCGTTACGTTTTCTGCCGGATTGATAGCAATGTACTTCCAGCCGATGGCCTTTTTGAAAGCGCCGCTCATCAGCGCATGGATCTTGACGATGACGGACGGCGAAATTTTCTTATCCGTCTTCTTATGTCCCTTGAGTACGACAGCCGGCTGATCCAGCAGCTTGTCGTAAAAGACGTCCAGACCGTGTGTCGTCACATCTTTTACTAAAACATCTCCGATCGCCGGCTTGATATAATGCGCGATGAAATGCTGACTGCTGGATAGGTAAGAATCTCCCCAGTGCTTCAGTCTATAGAGCTGCACATATTCATCCAGCAATTCTCCCACCGTCACATAGTGATCCTTTTTCGGCGCAATGATTGTCTTGTTTTGGCGGCTCAAATACACCGAGGCTTCTTTCATATTCAATTTGTGCAATGCGCAGCTTCGCCGCTTCATAAGAATCAAATCGTTCTGAGAACGGCTTTTCATAATTTGGACAGCGATAGCTGATTTCATATTTTTGACCTTTTTTCCTTGGTACCATACTCTCACTCCTTTGGACGAACTGGAGCGACTGCCTCCTTCCTGTGCCTGCAAATCTGAAAGTACGGTATCCGTTCGTACTGCCAGTATAGCATGAATGTCTCCTTCAACGCGGCAACTTCTTCATCGCTGATATGCACCATCCTGCCAAGCCGCTGT
>OOIG01001156.1_pt1 | contig 20205 bp, 16 predicted proteins | sample 1692091 | NCBI WGS metagenome assembly OOIG01 (sample SAMN06348188, study PRJEB24527) | human gut metagenome | biome: human gut; feature: ankylosing spondylitis patient; material: feces | host: Homo sapiens | place: China | collected 2015-10 | reverse complement strand
GCTGAAGTTTGGGGCAAAACCCCGGGTGAAACTTTGGTTGAAATCTTGGTCGCGACGCGATTAAGCCCCCGCCAAGGCGGGGGTTCGGGGGCGGGTCAAACCTGTATACACGGCGTTCCGCCGTGGGCCGGCGTCCGGAGCGGCAGGGCGATCCGATCGTCAGGCATTGTTATTTTCGTCCTGGTCCTGCTTGTCGATCAGCTTCACCTTCTCGATCGTCGAGGCCATCTCCTCGCGGGCGCGCTCGATCTTCGCACGCACGTCGGCCACCAACGCCTCGGCGTTCTTCGACTTGGCGAAGAAGCCGATGTTGTTCTCCAGGAGGCCGATCTCCTGCTCCAGCTGACGCACCTTGTTGTAGAGGCGTTCGCGTTCCGAGCGCAGGCGGCGGTCGCCCGACGCCTTGAACGACGAGACTTTCTCGCGGAAGCGGCCCATCGAACGGTCGCGCTCCGAACCGCGCAGCGTGTTGAACAGCTCGTCCACGGCGGCCTTGTACTTTTTCTGGATGGCGTCCTTCTGCTTGATGGGCACGAAACCGATCTCGCCCCAGCGGCGCTGGAACTCGCGGATCACCTCGTAGCCCCCGGCCTTCACGTCGGCCCCGGCCATTTCGGCCAGCAGGGCGAGTTTCTTCTGCAGGTTCTCCTCGTGCTCGCCGTCGACGCTCGCGAAGTGCGACGCCTTGCGCTCGAAGAACTTGTCGCAGGCAGCGCGGAAACGCTTCCAGACGGCGTCCGAATGACGCCGCGACACGGCTCCGATCTGCTTCCAGCGGGCCTGGAGGGCGATCAGTTCGTCGGTGGCCTTCTTCCACTCCTCGCTGTTCATCAGCGACTCGGCGGCCTCGCAGATCTCAATCTTCAATTGAAGGTTGTGCTCCATCTCGGTCTTCATTCCGGCATAGAACTGCCGCTTGGCCTCGAAGAAACGGTCGCACGCCGTGCGGAAACGTTCGTAGATGCGGTTGTTATCTTTCTTCGGCGCGAAACCGATGGTCTTCCAGGTCTTCTGAATCTCCAGCAGACGGTCGCTCGCGCGGTTCCACTCCTTGCGGGTGGTGAGCGGCTGGGACGAAAGTTCCTCCGTGGCGACGCACAGCCCGGTCTTGAGTTCGAGGTTCTTCACCTGCTCGCCCTTCAGCGTTTCGAAATGCTCCTGATGCTGTTTGTTGATGCGGCTCGACGCGGCTTTGAAACGCTCCCAGAGCGTCTCCTTGTACTCATTGGCGACGGGACCCGTCTCGCGCCACTCGTCATGGAGTTTTTGCAGCTTGTGGAACGCCTCGACGACGGAAGGCTCCAGCACCAGCGCCTCGGCCTGCTCGCAGAGGGCTACCTTCTGTTCGTAGTTCTTCTTCAGATCAAGGTCGCGCAGCTCCTTGTTGATCTTGATGAAGCTGTAAAAATTCTCGACGTGCAGATTGTAGGTCTCCCACAAATCCTTGACATGCTGCTGCGGCACGATGCCGGTATCCTTCCAGCGCTGCTGCAACTCGCGGAACTTGTTGAACGTATGGTTGAGCGTCTCGTCCGAATTGACCAGCTCCTTCAGCTCCTCGATGATCGCCTGCTTGACCTTGAGATTCGCCTCCTTCTCGGCTTCGAGGTTGGCGATGAACGCGTCGCGGCGACGGCGGTACTCCTTGAACTGCTCCTTGAGCTGGATTTCGGCGCCGTCCACCGAAGGAGCGAAATCCTCCTCGGCGCCGCCCTCCTCGACGAAGCGGCGGCGTGCGGCCTCGACCTCGGCGCGGCGGATGCGGTAAAAGGCGATCTTCAACGCCTCCACATCCCGGCGGATCGACTGCACGGGCTGCTCTTCGAGCATCCGGGCGAACAGGGCCACCAACTCCTCCTTGCCTTTTCCGGCGAACTTGTCCTCCTCGGGCTTCTGCGCGGCGAGTTCCTCCGCGGCCTCCTCCTCGGGCGTCGCGCCCTCGATCTCCAGCCCGGCATTCTGCGCCGCGAGCGCAGCCTCCTCATCGGCAAAGTCCACCTGCACGTCCCGGGACGCGTCCTCCTCCGATTCCGCAACCTCCTGCCCGGCGGCAGGCCTGATCCGGGCACGTTTGGCGCGCGGCGCAGCCTCCTCGCCGGAAATCCGCTCCGCAGCGGCCTCCTCCGCAGGCGTTTCTGCGGCAGGCGCTTCGGCAACCCCGGCAGACGCTTCGGCGGCGGGCGTCTCCGTCACGGCGGATTCCGCGGGCGCGTCCGCAACCTCCGCAACGGGTTCTTCCGCAGCGGCGGACGCCTCCGCAGCCGGTCCGGCGGCGGGCATTTCGGGTTCAGGGACTCGGGCAGTCACGGCAGGATTCGCTTGCGCATCTTCAGCCGCAGGGCTGACTTGCTCCTCGGGAGCAGGAAGTGTCGGTTTTTCAGTAGCCATTTCAGTACACGTTTTTGGTTCCCGCATATGCGGAAGCATATAAATCTCGCAAATATAACCATTTTATGCGGAACGCCGAAAAGATTTCGTCAAAACATGCAACAACGCCGCCCTGCGGAAGCGCGAAATCGCTGCATCCCGGCACGGCGGCGCAATTTTCCGGTCTGTTCCGGCCCTTCGTCAGCGCTTGCGGCCCTTTGCGGCAATGCGTTTGGGCGCAGCCTGACGGCCCGTGGTGACGGGACGGCCGCTGCGGCGGACGCTCCTGGTCCCGCCGCCGCGCTTGGGCTTCTCCCATGCCACGGCATCGTCGTAACGCTGGAAAGCCTCCCAGTCGAACCCGTCGTTGCCGCCTGCCGGAGACGCGTTCCAGTCGTTCTCGGCCTTTTTCCGGCTCCGCGTCACGGGACGCCGCTCCCCGGCGTCGTCCGCCGTTTCCGCGGTTTCCCTGCGCGGCCGCCTTTCGGAGCGGAACTCCTCCGCGCCCTCGGGCTGCCCGGCCTTCCTGCGGCCCCGCGTCTCGGAACGAGGCTCTCCGGCCGATTCGCTTCCGGACGCGCCTTCGCCGCCGTTGCGACCCTCCGTAGCCGGCCGGCGCCGCTTTCCGCCGCCGTTCTCCGCATCGGAACCGTCAATCTTGGCGATGCGGCGACGGCCTCCCGAGGCGTTGAGCTGCCCCACGACCGCCTCGGCGTCGCTGAACGGCACGCTCACCAGCGAATAGTTCTCGAAGACACGCACGTCGTCGATATTCTTGTCCCGCAGTCCGCACTTGCGCTTGAGCATCTCCACGATCCGGCGGGCCGTGTAGCCGTCGCGGCCTCCGAGCGCCAGGAACAGCCGCGCCTTGCCCTTGCGGTCGACCGAGAACGAACGGATTTCGGGATAATTGCTCTGATCCAGCTCACTGCGGAAAGCCAGCCGCAGCAAGGCCCCCAGCGCCACGTCGGGCGCATAGCTTTCGAGCAGTTCGGCCGCGATGTCGGCGTAGTCGCCGTAGCTCTCATTGGCCACGATCTCCTGCAAATCGTCCTTGATCTTGGCGCGCTTCATCGCCACGATGTCCTGCGGCGAAGGCAGCGTCTCCCGCTTGATGTCGGCCTTGATGTCGCGCATCATCCAGTTGAAACGGCGCAGTTCGGCGCCCGAAATGAAGGTGATGGCCGTACCCTGGTTGCCGGCGCGGCCCGTACGGCCGATGCGGTGGACGTAGCTCTCCGAATCCTGCGGCAGCGAATAGTTGATCACGTGCGAGAGGTTCGACACGTCGATACCCCGCGCAGCCACGTCGGTCGCCACCAGGATGTTGACCGCCTTGTCGCGGAACTTGCGGAGAATCTTCTCGCGCTGGGCCTGCGACACGTCGCCGTGCAGCCCCTCGGCCGAATAGCCCTGGGCCACCAGACGCGTCGCCACCTCGTCCACGCCGATCTTCGTGCGGCAGAAGACGATGCCGTAAAAGTCCGGTTCGATGTCGATGATGCGCGTCATGGCGTCGAACTTGTCGGCTTCGCGCACCTCGAAATAGATCTGGTTCGTGAGGTCGGCCGTCAGGTGCTGCGACTCCACGCGCAGCACCTCCGTATTGCGCATGTAAGCCTCCGAAAGACGGATGATCCGCTCGGGCATCGTGGCCGAAAAGAGCAGCACGCGGCGGTCTTCGCCCGTATGGCCCATGATCTCCTCGACATCCTCCACGAAGCCCATGTTGAGCATTTCGTCGGCTTCGTCCAGAACCAGGAAACGGACCTTGTCCAATTTGAGCGTACCGCGGCGGATGTGGTCCAGCACGCGCCCCGGCGTGCCGACGACGATGTCGACGCCCCGCGACAGGCGGCGCAGCTGCTCGCTCATCGCGGCCCCTCCGTAGATGGCCGTGATCGAGAGCCGCCGCTCGCGGTTGTAACTCAAAAGTTCCTCGGCGGCCTGCACGGCCAGCTCGCGCGTCGGGACGAGGATGATGGACTGCACGCCCTCTTTCGAAGGCTCGATCTGCTGGAGTATCGGCAGCCCGAAAGCCGCCGTTTTACCCGTGCCGGTCTGGGATTGCGCGATGATGTCGTTCTCTCCCGAGAGCAGACGGGGAATCGTAAGTCGTTGGATGGAGGTGGGTGTTTCGAACCCTTTTGCCTGGACGGCCGCGAGCATCTCCTCGCTGAGGCCTAAAGCGCTGAAATCAGCTTCGTTGATCATATATGAATAGTTGAAAGGCCAAAGGTACGACAATTTATTGAATATTCGCCGGAAAATCATTATCTTCGCAAAAAGTTACGCACACACGGCCCCTCGCGGGCCGCCTGACCGAAAACCGACACCATGAGTCACCGTATCCTGCTGGTCGACGACGAGGTAGACATCCTCGAATTCGTCCGTTACAACCTCGTACGCGAGGGTTACGAAGTCTTCACGGCCGAAAACGGCGCCGAGGCGCTGAAAGTGGCCGCCGAATGCCGTCCGCACCTGATCCTGCTGGACATGATGATGCCGGTGATGGACGGGGCGCAGACCTGCCGCGCGATCCGCCAAAACCCCGTGCTGAAGGACACGATGGTGGTTTTCCTCTCGGCGCTGGGCGAGGAGGGGCAGCAGCTGGCAGGGTTCGACGTGGGAGCCGACGACTACCTGACCAAGCCTATCAAGATGAAGCTGCTGGTAAGCCGCGTGCAGGCGATCCTCAAGCGCATCGACGCCGACAGACCTCCCGAGAAGGCCCCGGCCCCGGGGCTCACGGTCGACCGCGAGCGTTACACGGTGATCCGCGACGGACAGGAGATCACCCTCCCGCGCAAGGAGTTCGCGCTGCTGGACCTGCTCCACTCGTCGCCCGGGAAGCTGATTCCCCGCGAGGAGATCTACGCCAAGATCTGGGGCACGGAGGTCGTCGTGGGCGACCGCACGATCGACGTGCACATCCGCAAGCTGCGCCAGAAGATCGGCGACGAACGCATCGTCACGGTCAAAGGCGTGGGATATAAATATGAACCCTGAAACGAAAGGTGAAAATTGGATTGTCATTCCGTGGAGAGCCGAAGGACCGACGTGGGAATCCGCTGGACGCGTTGTGAGGTTACGACCTTTGATCGGATTGCCGCGTCGCCACGCTCCTCGCAATGACGGGAGAGGGGGGGGGCAGGCGACCGAATCCGTTTGTCCGGACGAAGCGATTTTGAATTGTGAATTATGAATTGTGAATCGAAAAAATACCGCCGCATCGTCGTCAAGATCGGCAGCAATGTGCTCACCCGCGAGGACGGACGGCCCGACACCACGCGCATCTCGGCGCTCGTGGACCAGTTGGCGCGCCTGCACCGGGCCGGCACGGAGTTCATCCTCGTCTCGTCGGGCGCCGTGGCCTCGGGCCGCAGCCTGCTCGAAACCCGCGTCGGACGCATCGACACCGTTTCGGCCCGCCAGCTCTTCTCGGCCGTCGGGCAGGTGAAACTGCTGAACCGCTACTACGACCTCTTCAACGAATACGGCATCGCCTGCGGGCAGGTGCTCACCACCAAGGAGAGCCTCTCCACGCGGCGGCAGTACCTCAACCAGCGCAACTGCATGGAGGCGATGCTCGCGGCGGGCGTCGTCCCGATCGTCAACGAGAACGACACGATCTCGGTCACGGAGCTGATGTTCACCGACAACGACGAACTTTCGGGTCTCGTGGCGGCGATGATGGGAGCCGAGGCGCTCGTCATCTTGAGCAATATCGACGGCATCTACGACGGTTCGCCTTCGGACCCCGCCTCGCAGGTCATCCGCCGCGTCGCCCCGGGCCGCGACCTCTCGCAGTACATCGACACGGCGCGTTCCTCGCGCGGCCGCGGAGGCATGACGACCAAGAGCCGCATTTCGTCGCGCGCGGCGGGCGAGGGCATCGAGGTCGTGATCGCCAACGGCCGCCGCGACAATATCCTGACGGATCTGATCCTCACGGACCGCGACGTCGTATGCACGCGTTTCGAAGCGGCTCCCCGACCGGCTTCGGGGGTCAAGAAGTGGATCGCCAGCAGCGAAGGCTTCGCCAAGGGCGCCCTGCACCTCGACGCCGGGGCCGCCGCGGCCGTCTCGCAGAGCAAGGCCGCGAGCATCCTCGCCGTGGGCGTCACGGCCGTCGAAGGGGATTTCGAGCGCGACGACATCGTACGCATCCTCTCGCCCGAAGGCGCCCCACTGGGCGTGGGCCGCATCTCGTGCGACAGCGCGACGGCCCGCCGCAACCTCGGCCGCAAAGGTCTCAAACCGCTGATTCACTGCGATTACCTATATCTGGAATAAAAATGGAATACGATACGATCTTCGCCGCCGCCCGGCGCGCCGGCAACGAACTGGCCCTTGTCGACGCCGGGCGATTGAGCCGCACCGTCGTGAAAGCCGCCGCCCTGCTGCGGGAAAACGCCGGAAAAGTGCTCGCGGCCAACGCCCTCGACCTGGAGGCGATGGACGCCGATTCACCCATGCGCGACCGCCTGCGGCTGACGGCGGAACGCATCGCCTCGATCGCCGCCGACATGGAATCCGTCGCCGGACTGCCCTCGCCGCAGGGCGAAACGATCGCCGAATGGACCCGTCCCAACGGCATGACCCTCCGCAAGGTCCGCGTACCGTTCGGCGTGGTGGGCATGATCTGCGAGGCGCGCCCCAACGTCACGGCCGACATTTTCTCGCTCTCGATGAAGACGGGCAACGCCTGCGTGCTGAAGGGCGGCAGCGACGCCCGCCGCTCCAACGAAGCCATCGCCGCCCTGCTCCGCGAGGCGCTCCGCAGCGAAGGCGTCGACCCGGCGGCCTTCACCCTGCTGCCCGCGGGCCACGAGGCTGCCGGAGCGCTGCTGAACGCCGTGGGTTACGTCGACGTGGTGATCCCGCGCGGCGGCGCGGGACTGATCCGCTTCGTGCGCGAAAACGCCCGCATACCCGTGATCGAGACCGGGGCGGGCATCGTCCACACCTACTTCGACCTCGACGGCGATCTGACGAAAGGCCGCGCCGTGGTCTGCAACGCCAAGACGCGGCGCGTCAGCGTCTGCAACGCCCTCGACTGCCTCATCGTCCACCGCGAACGGCTCCGGGACCTCGCGGAACTGTGCGACCCGATGGCCGCCGAACGCGTCACGGTCTACGCCGACGCGGAGGCGTACGCCGCACTCGAAGGCCGCTACCCCGCGTGCCTGCTCCGCCCCGCCGCGGAGGAGCACTTCGGGACCGAATTCCTCGACTACAAGCTGGCCGTGCGGACCGTCGGCTCCCTCGACGAAGCTCTGGCGCACATCGCCCGCTACTCCTCGCGCCACAGCGAAGCCATCGTCACCGAAAACGCCGGGACGGCCCGGGAGTTCACCCGGCGGGTCGATGCGGCGTGCGTCTACGTCAACGTCTCGACGGCCTTCACCGACGGCGGCCAGTTCGGGTTCGGCGCCGAGGTCGGCATTTCGACCCAGAAACTCCACGCCCGCGGCCCGATGGGGCTGCCCGAACTCACGACCTACAAATACGTGATTTCAGGCAACGGACAGACCAGAGAGCCATGACGGTCACGCCGCCGCCCGCCGTTTTCGCGGCATCCCGCCGCGTTCCCGACTCCGCCCCGCGCGGGCGAAGCGGAGTCGCCGCGCACCGATGCATCCCCCGACGCCCCTCGCGGAAGGGAAACGCCGCCGCATGGCCCGGACGGCCGGCGCCAAAAGACCCCGACGCCATATGTGACAAAAATTCCACTTATTTCGGCAAATAATTGAACGATTCGTAATCATTTTTTGCTTAAATTTGCACATCCGTAAAATAATACATATATTTAAATTATGATTCGTGAACTTTTCGCCGTGGGCCTGGGAGGCGCCGCCGGAAGCATCGTCCGCTATATGCTCTCCGTCTGGCTGCTCGGAGGGTACACGCTGCTGGGTTTTCCGGCCGGAACGTTCACGGTCAACGCCGCGGGATCGCTGCTGATCGGCATTCTGCTGGAGACCACGAATTCGGCTGCGGCAGGATGGTTGCTCATCGCAGGATTCTGCGGAGGATTCACCACCTTTTCGACCTTTTCGGCCGATGCCGTGCGGTTGCTGCGTGCCGGAGACTACGGGCCTGCGACGGCCTACATTGCGTTGAGCGTCGCGGTCTGCATCGCCTTCGCCGCACTGGGCATGTGGATCGGAGCGCAAATTGCACGCAATTAAAAATGAAAAATTAAGAATTAAAAATAACCTGCAACCCGGTTAAATCCCGGCTGAAATCCCGGTCGCGCTGCGACAAGCCCCCTCCGAGGAGGGGATTTAGGGGAGGGTTAGAATTGGATACGCGGCGGAACGCCGCGAATTAGATGGCTGAATTTACCCGGGGTCAGGCTTGTAAACGACGCCAAAGGCGGCGACAACACCGCCCGGAAGCACAACGACGAAGAAAAAACATAAAAACTTAAAATAGAAGTTATGGTAATTCTGGTTTTAAACTGCGGCTCCTCTTCGATCAAATATCAGGTGATCGACATGGAGGACGCGTCGAGCAAACTGCTCGCAAAAGGCATTGTGGAACGTATCGGCCTCCCGGAAGGCGACCTGACCCATAAACCCGTCGGCAAGGAGCCGTTCGAGCTTCACCAGCCGATTCCCGACCACACGACCGGCATCAAGCTCGTGCTCGACGCCCTCACCGACCCCGTCCACGGCGTGATCGCGTCGCTCGACGAAGTGAAGGCCGTCGGCCACCGCGTAGCCCACGGCGGCGAGTTCTTCCCCGAGAGCTGCATCGTCACCGAGGACGTCAAGGCGAAGATCCGCTCGCTGTTCGAGATCGCCCCGCTGCACAACCCCGCCAATCTCGAAGGCGTGCTTTCGATCGAAAAGGTCCTGCCGGGCGTGAAGCAGGTCACGGTGTTCGACACCTCGTTCCACCAGTCGATCCCGGCGGTGAATTACATGTACGCCCTGCCCCACGCCTATTACGAGAAATACCGCGTGCGCAAGTACGGCTTCCACGGAACCAGCCACAAGTATGTGGCCAAGGTGGGCGCCGAACTGGCCGGACTGGATTTCCACAACTCGCGGATCATCACCTGCCACATCGGCAACGGCGGTTCGGTGACGGCGATTCTCAACGGCAAGTCCTACGACACCTCGATGGGCTTCTCGCCGCTCGACGGCCTGGTGATGGGCACGCGCTGCGGCCAGGTGGACGCCAGCGCCATCACGTTCATCGGCGAAAAGGAGGGCATGAGCTATGCCGAGCTGAACACGATGATGAACAAGAAGTCGGGCGTGCAGGGCCTCACGGACATTTCGAGCGACATGCGCGACATCGACCGCGCCTACGACGAGGGCAATCCCCGCGCAATTCTGGCGCGCGATATGTACTACGGACGCATCAAGAAGTTCATCGGCGAATACGCCGCCGAAATGGGCGGTGTCGACATGATCATCTTCACGGGCGGCGTGGGCGAGAATTCGTGCGAAATGCGCGAGGCGGTCTGCACCGGACTGGAGTTCATGGGCGTGAAATTCGACCCTGCGGCCAACAAGGGCGCGCGCGGCGTGAACAAGATCCTCTCGGCGGCGGATTCGAAAGTCAAGGTAGCCACCATCGCCACCAACGAGGAGCTGGTGATCGCCACGGACACCTACAATCTGGTAAAATAACGTCCGCATCCCGGCCGCATGCGATAAGCCCCTCCCGCGGGAGGTTTTTGGGGTGGGGTCGGGCTTGCAAACGACGCCGGCGGCGGCAACGACCGCCGACAGCATAGAGGCAAAACAACAAAGCATATATCAATTTTAAACGTAACAACACCATGATTCAGCATCTTACCGAAATCGTCGAGGAGGCGAGGAAACGGGGTAAAAAACGTCTTGCCGTAGCTTACGGACAGGATTCGCATACGCTGGAAGCGGTCTACGAAGCCTATAAGGAGGGTCTCGTGGAGCCTACGCTCTTCGGCGACAAGGAGGTTATCAAACAGGTCTGCCAGGAGAACGGCATCGACATCAACGCCTTCAACATCGTCAACGAACCCAACGATGTGAAATGCGTCCAGCAGGCCGTCGCATCGGTCGTTTCGGGCAACGCCGACGTTCTGATGAAAGGTCTGGTCTCGACCGACAAATACATGCGCGGCATCCTCAACAAGGAGGCCGGGCTGTTCCCCCCGAAAGGCGTCCTGAGCCACGTTTCGATCGTCGAAATGCCCTGCTACCACAAACTGCTGATCATCTCGGACGTGGCGGTCATTCCGCTCCCCGACTTCAAGCAGAAGATGGTGCAGATCGGCTACCTGGCCCGCACGGCCAACCTGCTGGGCATCGCGACGCCGAAAATCGCCTGCATCGCCCCCTCGGAGCAGCTGCTCCCCAACGTGATCTCCTCGACCGAAGGCGCGCTGCTGGCCAAGATGGCCGACCGCGGCCAGCTGGGCAACGTCGTCGTCGACGGTCCGCTGTCGCTGGACGTGGCGCTCTACAAGGAGGTCGCCGAGCACAAAAAGGTCAAGGGTTCGTCGGTGGCCGGCGATCCGGACTGCCTGCTGTTCCCCAACCTCGAATCGGCCAACGTCTTCTTCAAGTCGGTCACGCACCTCTGCGGCGGCGAACTGGCGGCGATGGTCATGGGTACGAAGGTTCCGTGCGTGCTCACCTCGCGCGGCGACACGAGCAAGACCAAGCTCTTCTCGATAGCGCTGGCCTGCCTGGCGGTAAAAAAATAAAATTCCGGTCATCCGGACCTAACCCAATCTTAAACCAGCCCGACGAAAGAAGCAACGCCTCCCGGTTGAAAGTCACCCTTCGACAATCAGTCGTTGCGAATCCGTCGGACTCACGTTAAAAACGAACCGAGAACTTATGGGCTACAAAATTTTAGCAATAAATCCCGGCTCAACGTCTACAAAGGTCGCCCTCTACGACGAGGAGCGGCCTTTGTTGGAATTGAACCTCCGTCACTCCACCGAGGAAATCTCCCGCTTCGCCGGCGTGAACGACCAGCTGGACTGGCGCCGCGGACTGATCCTTTCGGCGCTCCGCGAAGAGGCGTTCGACATCAGAAACCTCTCGGCGGTGATCGGCCGCGGCGGACTGATACGCCCCATTCCCGCAGGAGTCTACGAAGTCAATTCGCGTATGCGCTACGATCTGCGGAACGCGCAGATGAAACACGCCTGCAACCTCGGGGGACTGCTGGCCGCACAGATCGCCCACATGGCGGGTGTCAAGGCCTACATCGCCGACCCGCCGGTGGTCGACGAGATGGACGACGCGGCACGCATCTCGGGCATGCCGATGTGCCCGCGCAAACCGGTCTTCCACGCCCTGAACCAGAAGGCCACGGCGCGTCTCCACTGCGAACGGATGGGCTGGGTGTACGAAGAGTCGAATCTGATCGTGGCCCACATGGGCGGCGGCATTTCGGTAGCCGCACACAAGCAGGGACGTATCGTCGACGTCAACAACGCGCTCGACGGCGACGGTCCTTTCGCCCCGGACCGCGCGGGGAGCATTCCCTCGAGCGAACTGATCAAGGTCTGCTTCTCGGGACAATATACGAAAGAGGAGCTGCTGAAATTCATTTCGAGCAAAGGCGGGCTGGTGGCCTACCTGGGAACCAACTCCGTGATTCAGGTCATGGAACGCATCGCGCAGGGCGACCAGCGGGCCAAAAAGGTTCTCGACGCCATGTGCTACAACATCGTGAAACAGATCGGAGCCATGGCCGCGGCCCTCTCGGGCAGCGTTCAGACCATCGTCCTCACGGGCGGCATCGCCTACAACGAGCCTGTCGTGGAGTACATCCGCGAACGCTGCTCGTTCATCGCTCCGATCGCGGTCTATCCGGGCGAGAACGAACTCGAAGCGCTGGTCACCAATGCGCTGGTGGTGCTCCGGGGCGTCATCACCCCCAAAGTCTACAAATAACCCGCATTCTTCCGGGAAACGAACGGGCCGCATCCTTCCGGGGTGCGGCCCGTTCGTTCAGATGCGGGAGCAACGGGAGCGGTAAAAATAACGAAACACCCCTGCGTCACTCGAAAGCGATGCTCTTCCAGGTAAGCGGATCTCCGTAGTAGTTCGTGGCCCATTGGTCGGCGGACGCAGCTTTCGGTGCCGCCGTGCCGGTGCTGTAATGCTTGTCGGCATTCAGCGTAAGATCGCATACTTTGGCGAAGTTCGGGCTGAAAGGAGTTGCTCCACTGTCCATTTCCAGGGTAATATTCCCTGCTGCTGTCAGCCGCAGCTCGGTCAGAGCATCGCAATGCTGAAATGCGCTGTATCCGAGTCGGGTCGTTTCGGGCAGCGAAAGGGAGGTCAGGCCGGAAGCCATGAAAGCTGCGTTATAAATCCGAACCGCCTCGGGCAGTTGCACGCTCTCCAGCGAAGGGCAGCCCGACAAGGCCTGCACTCCGACCTCCTCCACGCCGTTGCAGGAGACGAAGCTCAACGCCTGGCAGGCGAAAAATGCCAAACAGCCGAGCGCTTTCACTCCGGCGGGCAGTCTCACTTCGCGCAGGGCGGGATAGGCATAATGGAACGCTCCGTTATCATATTTTTGTCCGTCGAACGCCCTTGCCGGCAGGCCGCGGACATCGCCCGGGGGAAAGTTGAAATCGTCGTCCACCCGTCCGTTCACATTCACTTCCGGCCAGTCGGTCACGCCGGTCAGGTCGATCTTTTCCACGCCGGAGTCGTAGAAAGGGTTGCCGACCGGAGGGGTGCCGGAAAAGGAGACCCGAGCGGGAATCCCGATCTTGGCAAACTCGCCCGTCAGTTTGAATTCGGTGATGCCCGCGTCGAGTGCGGCTCCGATCGCGGTCTTTACCTCATCGGCGGTCATCCGGGTCATATCGACCGTGCCGGATACCGGTGACGCCTTGTTCCCGCCGCCGTCCGAGCACCCCGCCAGCGCCAGCACCGCGGCCGACACGGCCAATGCGGCCAATGCGGCCGTAAAAAATCCTTTCATCATCATATTGCATTCGTTTTAATCCGATGATAAAAGTAGCGCAAAACGGCTGCGGAGGAGTCCGGGAACTTAAAAAACAACGCCGGGTTTCTGGACTCGGCGTTGTTTTCATTCTTGCGAAGGGGCGATCGGGTCTCCGCCGGCATAGCGGCGGCGGTATTCGCCGGGCGACATGCCCGTCACTTCGGAGAACTGCGCGAAAAAAGTACTGCGCCCGTGGATGCCGACCATCTCGCCCACCTCGAGGGCCGAAGCCCCGGGATGCTCCAGCAACAGCCGCTGCGATTCGGCAATGCGCAGGGCGCGTATCCACGATTTGAAGTTAAGCCCCAACTCGGAGTTGACATACCGCGACAGGTAACTGCGGTTGCACCCGACCTCGCGGGCCAGCGACTCCAGCGAAAGCCCCGGGCGGACATACCCTTTCGCGGCGATCCATTCGTCGAGCGCCGTACGGATATTCTCCCCGGCGGCCAAAGGCTCCGGCACATCGTCGGCGATCACGGGAGCGATCCGCCCGAACTCCGCGGGATAGTTGATATACTTCATTCCGAAGAAGGTGTAGAACACCATGTAGACCCCCGTAAAAGCAAACAGGTAAGGCATCCCTAACCCCGACACCAGCCATGCCGCGGCCGTCAGTCCGATCAAGGCCGTCATCAGAAACGACACGGCCACCCATCGCAGACGGCGCATCTCTCCGTCCGAAAAAAAGTTGTCCAGCTTGCGGCGACAGACCCGGTATTCGCGTACGAAAGTCCGCGCAAAGAGGGCTATCTGCACACAATAAGCGGCTGCCGTCAGCCGGAAAAGCACTGGAAAGGCCTGCGGAAAGAACAACATGCAGCCGAACAGCGACGCCGTTCCGGCAGCCACGGCAAGCAGATGACGGCGAACTCCCCGCGCAAGCGGAAAACGGGAGTTGACCAACGTCACCAGCGCCCCGGAGAACATCGTGGCCTGCACCGCAGCGACGGCCAGCACCAGAATCCGCGTGAAATCCAGTTCATACTCCTCCCGCAAGAAGAGCAGCCACAGCACATCGGTGAAAGCGAGCGAAAAGTAGGCCCAGCCGACAAAACGGCGCGAAAGGCGGTAATTGCGCAGGCGTTCATCGCCCGGCATACGCAGCAAAAAAAGAGATCCGCCGACCACCGCGAGAATGATCGCCGAACAAAGCAACACTCCGGCATAGAGTGAATCGGGTTGTCGGAACATATCAGAGGCCCTTGGGTTTCAAACCTTATTTTTTCAGCTGCCTGCGCACGATGGTCGTCACCTCCCGGAAGGCTTCCAGCCGGAACAGCGCCGACAGCGCGAGGTAGCTGACCACGCCCGTCGCCAGTTCGGCCAGCAGCCGCACGAGATCGTTGCCGGGAATCGCCGCGGCCGTGAGCCGCACGAGGAGGTACATCGTCCCCGACACCAGCGCCACGGGCAGCAGCGTACGGACGAAACGCCGGAACGTCAGGGAGGTGAAGCGCGTCGTCGCCAGGAAATTGACCGCCATTTCGCAGAATGCGATGGCCACCAGCCCCCAGACCACGGCCATCACGCTGTGCGGAATCGTCACGGCGAAAATCGCCGTCATAATGATCTTCTTCACCACTTCGAGACGCACGATCAACGGACCCTTACACCTTGCTTTCAACACATTGTAAGCCGTCAAAGCGATCGGCGAGAACAGTCCTGCCAGACATACCGCCTCGAAATAGGGAACCGTCGGCATCCACTCCTCGCCCAGCAGCACGGCGAACATGTCGCGGGCCACGGCCGACATGCCCAGCATGATCGGAAACATCACGTAAGAGACGACCATCACCACCTGCCGATATCCTTCGGCGAACCTCGGGGCGTCGTCGCGGATCTTCGCCAAGGCCGGGAACGTGACGTTTTGCACGGCCTGAATGCCCGTCGCGGCGGGCATGTCCTTGAGTTTCACCGCCTGGTCGAACGATCCGAGCACCGCGGGCGAATAGAGTTTTCCGAGAAAAAACTGGGGTATCTTGTTATAGAAATTCGAAATCAGGTCCGTCACCATCAGACTGCACCCGAACGGCGCCATCTCGCGCAGGGGCTTCAGCCCGCACTTGCCGCAGGGGCGCCAGTCGCTCAACCACCACAGCAGCGCGGTCCGCATCCCGACCGCGATCACACGCTCCGCCACGAGGCTCCAGATGCCCCACCCGGCCATCGCCAGCGCAATGGCCGTAAGCCCGCCCGCCAGCGACGAAAGGAAGGTCACCTTCGAGAGCAGCGCGAAACGGAACTGCCGGATGAAAATCGTATTCTGAACGGCGCACAGGGCGTTGAGCGGCAGCAGCAGGAAGAAAACCGGGGCGATCCGCGCGATTTCGGGCATGCCGTACCAGCGCGCCGCAAAGGGCGCCAGGGTCACCAGCACCCCGTAGAGCACCGCCGAAACGGCGATGTTGAAGAGGAAAACCGACTTGTAATCGCTCTGCGAAGGCCCTTTGTGGCGGACCAGACTCTGCGAGAACCCGCTGTCGACGATCACCAGCAGCACCGTCACGACGGCCGACGGAATGGACATGAAGCCCAGTATGTCGCGCGTCAACAGGCGCAGGATGACCAGCCGCACGGCCATCGCGAGGAGCATCGAGCCGATCTTCTCGGCCATGCTCCACGCCACGCCCTGCGCGACTTTCTCTTTGAGTTCGCCGCCCAACAGCCTAACAGTTGTGCTGCGCGACGATCTCCTCGTTACGCTTGCGGATATTCTGCACGTTGGCGATCTCGACGTACGACGCACCGCCGTCGGGACCGAAACTGCCGCCCACGATGGCCATCAGGTCCCCGTCGTCGAGTTTGCGGTACTGGTCGAGGAACTCCAGCGCATCGACCAGGAAATGGTATCTGTCGGAGAGTTCCTGATTCCGGAGAATCGGCACGACACCGTACGACAGGGCCAGAATCCGCTGCGCATGCAGCTGGTAGCAGACGGCCATCACGGTCTTGCGGCCGCGGAACGCCGCCAGATAACGGCCCGTGCGGCCCGTCTTGGTGTCGAGCACCACGTATTTGATCGGCAGGTTGGTCGAGGCGCGCACGGCCGAACGGGCCAGCTGCGCGGTGATCTCGTGGTTCACCGAAACCATGTCCATGTCGATCATCGGCTTGAAATGCGTCTCGTCGCGCTCGATCTCGCGGGCGATGCGGGCCATCGTCTCCACCGACTGCACGGGAAAATCGCCCATGGCGGTCTCGTCGCTCAACATCACGGCGTCCACACGCTCGTAAATGGCGCTGGCCACGTCGCTCACCTCGGCGCGCGTCGGACGCGGGGACTTGACCATCGAATAGAGCATCTGCGTGGCGATGATCACGGGACGCTTGGCGCAGATACACTTCTCGACGATACGCCGCTGCGTGTTGGGGATCACCTCGGCGGGAAGCTCCACGCCCAGGTCGCCGCGGGCGACCATGATGCCGTACGAAGCCTCGATGATCTCGTCGATGTTGTCCAGTCCCTCCTGGTTCTCGATCTTCGAGATGATCTTGATGTTGCTGCCGTGGGCGTCGAGAATATCCTGCACGGCCCGGATGTCGCGCGCCGAGCGCACGAACGAATGCGCGATGAAATCGACGTCGTTCTTCACGGCCCATTCGATGAAGCGGCGGTCCTTTTCGGTCACCGACGGCAGGTCGATCGACACGCCCGGCACGTTGACGCTCTTGCGCGAACGCATGGCGCCTCCCACGACGAACTCGCAGTCCAGCTCCGTATCGTTCTTGCCCACGACGCGGATTTCCAGCTCGCCGTCGGCGATCAGCATCCGCGCCCCGACGGGAATGTCGCTCACGATCGACGGCACGTTCATGTAGACCACCTTGCGGGTCGTGAAGTCCGAGCCGTCCGAACCGCGCACGGCCACCCGGTCCCCCGGGCGGAAATTGATGCTGTTGCCGTATTCGTCGGCGATCGTCGTGACGCGGATTTCGGGTCCTTTGGTATCTATCATAATCGGAATGGCCGGGTTCACCCGGTGCACCGTCTCGACGATATGCGTGGCCCCGTCCTCGGTGACGTGCGCCGAATTGACGCGCACCACGTCCATACCCGCGTCGAAAAGCTGTTTTACGAACTCTTCGGTGCAGCGGAAATCCGACATCGTAGCGACAATCTTGGTTTTTTTCATGCGATACATAGAGCTATGTTTTTACGTTTATATTATCCTTCGATACGCTCTCGGGCGGTGTTGCCGCCGCCGTTGGCGTCGTTCACAAGTCTGTCCACCCCGAATCCCTCCCCGGAGAGGACTTGAAGGCAGCGTTGCCGGGCTTCCGCCCCGACGCAACTATTTTTCCGCGCCTGTCAGCAGCGCGTACACGCCCAGCCGATAGGAGTTCAGGCCGAACCCCATGATCGACCCCGCGGCCACGGGAGCCAGCAGCGAGGTGTGGCGGAACTCCTCGCGGGCGAGGATCGAGGAGATGTGCACCTCGACGACGGGAACCGACACGGCCGACACGGCGTCGCGCAGCGCCACCGAAGTATGCGTATACCCGCCGGCATTGAGCACCACGCCGTCGTAAACGCCGTCGGCCTGCTGCACGGCGTCGATCAGTTCGCCTTCGATGTTCGACTGGAAGTAGCCGAACTCCACCGAGGGATAGTTCGCTTTCAGCGCTTCGAAATACGACTCGAAAGTCTGCGATCCGTAAACCCCGGTGTCGCGCCGCCCCTGAAGATTGAGGTTCGGTCCGTTGAGAATCAATATCTTCATAGTTTCATTCATTAACCTAACGCCCCAAGCGGGCGATTCCCGGACAAAGATAATCAAATTCACCGAAAAAATCGGTAACTTTGCGCCATAACACAACTCTTCCATGACCGAATTCGGATTCATCGACAGCATAAAAACCCTTTTCGCCCCGCTTCCCGACAACGGATTCGAGGGCATCGGCGACGACTGCTCCGTGTTGTCTGTCGGCGGCGGCGAATCGCTGGTCTTCACCGCGGACCTGCTGACCGAAGGGGTCCATTTTCTCCGCACGGCGACCTCGCCCCGCGAGTTGGGACGCAAATCCCTCGCCGTAAACTTGAGCGACGTGGCCGCAATGGGCGCCCGCCCCGTGGCGACGCTGCTCTCGATCGCCCTTCCGGCCGATGCCGCCGATGCGTGGGCCGCAGAGTTCATGCTCGGCTACCGGGAACTGTCCGAGGAGTTCGGCGTGACGCTCGCCGGGGGCGACACGACCCGCTCGCTGTCGGGCCTGACGATCAACGTCACGGCCATCGGCCGCGCGGCCGACGCGCACCTCAAACGACGCAGCGACGCACGCCCCGGAGACGTGATCTTCACCGCCGGGGAACTCGGAACCTCGGGAGCAGGCTTGCAGGACATCCTCGCGGGACGCTGCGACACCCCCGCGGCCGCCGTGCACCGCAACCCGCAGCCGCAGGTCGCCGAAGGCATCTGGCTCGGCAGCCGTCCCGAGGTGCGCGCCATGATGGACCTTTCGGACGGTCTGGCCTCCGACCTGAAGCATATCCTCGACCGCTCGGGCGTCGGCGCCGAAGTCGCCGTCGAGCAGATTCCCGCAGCCCCGGGCGCCGACGTCCGCATGGCCGCCTGCTCAGGCGAGGACTACAAACTCCTGCTCACCGCCGCGCCGGAGGCCGCCGAACGCCTCGCCGCTGATTTCCGCATCCGCTTCGGCACGCCGCTCCACCCCATCGGCCGCATCACTTCCGGACCGGGCCTCGTGTGGCTCCGCAACGGAAAACCCGAGCCGCTGGACTGGCACGGCTTCGAGCACTATTAATGCAAACGGGGGTGGCTGCAAGCCACCCCCGTTTGCCGGGCGGTTATTGAAGTACGTCCCGTTCGCGCTGCACGAAAGCAAGCGCAAAGAGGCCCTATGAAATCGGAAAGCCCTATTCCCTGATAATGTACACGTGTTCGTTGCGCCCCTGCATGTGGTAATTCTCCCGGGCGTACTCTTCGAGGTAATCGTCGTATTTCAGCCGTTCGAGCAGGGTGCTATCCTGTGCGATCTTCTCCGAATAATAGCTCTGCTCGCGTGTCAGGGCGTTGATCTGCCGCTTGATCTTCACGGCATGCAGGGCGTTGCGCCCCACGACGAACACCGTGAAGACGACGATGACCGTCGTTGCGACGATCCAGAACCTGCGGCCGAACTGAATTTTCATTTAAGGAATTATCGTATTGCCAACCGTCCGAAGCCTACGCCATCTCCCTCCCCGAGGGAGGGCCGGAATGGGGTCAGACTTGCATCTGACGCCGCAGGCGGCAACGACAGCGATCGACAGCGGACCAAGCGTGAAATCATCCGATTACTTCTCTTTACGGTATATGCATGTATTTGTGCGTCTGAATGGAGATATTCCATTGCGGATGCGCCTTGGCGTACTCGACTATCGCGGGCATGACCCTTTCGGCGACGCTCCACTCGGGCTGGAGGAACAGCAGACACTTTCCGCCTACGCGGGCGGCATTCCGCTCGGCCCATTCGAAATCCTCCTCCGACTCGACGATCACCTTCAGTTCGTCGGCCCGTTCGAACGCCTCGTCCAGGGGCGGCTGCCGGCGCTTCGGCGAGAGACACACCCAGTCGAAAACACCGCTGAAAGGGTGCGAGCCCGATGTTTCCAGAAAAATCTGCAACCCCCTCTCGCGCAGCGTCTCCGTGAGCACGCCCAGCGGATAGAGCAGCGGCTCGCCGCCCGTGATGACGATGGCCTGCGCCGGACACGACGTCGCACGGTCGATCACGGTCTGCACATCGGTCGGCGGATAGAGTTTCGGGTTCCACGTATACTTGGCGTCGCACCAGCGGCAGCCCACGTCGCACCCGCCGAGACGGATGAAATAGGCGGGGTTTCCGGCGTGG
>OOIG01001153.1_pt1 | contig 20247 bp, 13 predicted proteins | sample 1692091 | NCBI WGS metagenome assembly OOIG01 (sample SAMN06348188, study PRJEB24527) | human gut metagenome | biome: human gut; feature: ankylosing spondylitis patient; material: feces | host: Homo sapiens | place: China | collected 2015-10 | reverse complement strand
CCCTGTATTTCTTTTATTATACTCGATGCGTCACCGCTTTTCAAGCAGCGGCGTGAGCGACAGATGGCGCGTGCCATAGCCCTCCACCTGGTAAAAGCCGATGAGCGCGCAGTAGGCCACTGGGAGATCCACGTTTCCATACAGCCGCAGCAACGGCGGATACAGCGCCATGATCAGAACCGGCAGCGCGATCACGCCGCAAAGGCCCAGAAACTTTCCTGCCACGATCTGCGAGATGCGGACCGGCAGCGCGTAGAGCAGCAGCTCTGTTTTCTGGCGGCGCTCCTCGGCAAAAGTGCGCATGGTCAGGATTGGGATAGCGATCAGGAAAGTGAATGTCATGCTCCGGGGAACCTGCGTAAAGTCAGCAGAGCCGCCCTTCAGGCAGGAAAGAACCGTATAGATCCCCGCGGTGAGCAAAACGAACGTGGCAAAGGCATAGCCGTAAAAGGTCTGAAAGCAGGCGTTGAGCTCGCGCTCGAATATTCGCTGCGTCTTCATTGCGGCATCTCCTTTCCGGTCTGCGCGGTCAGCTTTAAAAACAGCTCCTCCAGCGTATCCTCCGTGACCGCCAGCCGCTGCAAGCAGACACCCGCGGTCACAAACGCCACAGACAGCGCCTCGGCCAGCTCCGCACCCGACGCGCAGTCCGCCTGAATCAGCACGTGCTGCTCGTCCGGCTGCGACATGCGCATATCGGTAAGCTGCGGCGCAAACGGCTGCAGGAGCTGCTCGGCCTGCTGTCTTCCGCACCGGGCGCACAGCTCCAGCCGGGCACGGCCCGTGTAGCTGCGTTCGAGCTCCCGCAGCGCGCCGCAGGCGGCAAGCCGCCCCTGCGCAATGACCAGCAGTTCCGTACACACAGCCTGAATTTCGCTGAGGATATGACTGCTGAGGATCACGGTGTGCGTTTTCCCAAGCTCTGTGATCAGCTGCCGGATCTGCAGAAGCTGTTCCGGGTCAAGGCCGACAGTCGGCTCGTCGAGGATCACAAGCTCCGGCTCCGCGAGCACCGCCTGCGAGATCCCGACACGCTGTCGGTAGCCCTTGGAGAGATTGCCGATCAGACGGTCGCGTACCGCAGTGATCTGCGTCGCCTCCAGCGCGCGGTCGACCGCCTGCGGGATCTGCTTTTTGGGCACAGCCTTCAGCGCGGCAACAAACGAGAGGTATTCCCGCGGCGTCATTTCCGGATAGACAGGCGGGATCTCCGGCAGATATCCGATCTTCTGCCGGACGGTGCTTCCTCCGTCCAGAATACTGACGCCGTCCAGCAGAACGTCACCGGACGTAGGCGCCAGACAGCCCGTCAGCATATTCATGGTCGTGGATTTTCCCGCGCCGTTTACCCCCAGAAAGCCGCAGATCTGCCGCTCCCGAATGGTAAAACTCAGATGATCGACGACAGTACGAGAACCGTATTTCTTTGTCAGCTCTCGTGCCTCCAGCATAGCGGACACTCCTTTGGCTTCTGTAAGGTTGTTGGGAAGGGGGCGCCGCGTTTCGCGGCGCCCTCTGTTTCACATATCAGTCTTCGTCTTCAATCACAAGATCCGGGTTCTCGCCGAAATGCTTCAGCATGACGACCGGGTCGGATTTGCTGGTGTTCGTGATCACGACGCCCTTCTTTGCAGCGTCGGCCGTGACGAAGTATTCGTCGTGCGTCAGCTGGCCGAAGCGGATCTGCGTCGGGGTCTCGATGTCCCATTTGCCCATGGTGCCGTGGCCCTGCAGCATGATCATGCCATAGGGCGCGCCGTCCCTGATCGTGACAGTCTGGCCGGGCAGGACCGTCAGACGCTTAGCGCAGGCGAGTTTGCACTTGTAGCAGACCCACTCCTCGATATAGCCTGCCTTCTGCATTTCCTCCATCGGGCGGACAGGCTTCGGGGCCATGAAGCGGTGCTTGTGGAATTCGGGATCCACATTCTTTTCCCAGTCGACCACGTCGACGAGATAATTGAAGTCGCCAAGCTTGTCCTGCGGCGTATCCTTCCACAGAAGCTCCTCCGGCGTGCAGTGGTCGCCCCACAGGACGGACTGGTACATTGCAAACACGTCGGACGCAAACTGCGGCTCATAGGTGCAGAGCGTACCGGGCGCATGCAGGACGCCGGCGGGCACGTCGTAGCCGGTATCGACCTCCTGCTTGTAGGCACGGGAGAGCTCCAGGATCTTGTTGTCGCCCTTGGTGAAATTCATCAGGCTCTGCTTGAGTTCTTCCTTCGTCGTGCCGGGGTTGAGGCCGAAATAGGTCTCGGCGCGCTCACCGCGGTAGTTGTTGACCTGCGCGGGGAAGAAGTACATTTCGGGCTTGCCGGCCTGACCGGTCAGCGCGGCATGCTCGTCGCGCTGGTGGATATGATGCGGCAGCGGGCCGAGGTTATCGAAGAACTTGGAATAGGCGGGCCATCTGTGATATTTGTTCCAGAGGAACTCGCCGATCACGTCCGCGCCCAGCTCGGAAACCATCTCGCGCAGCAGCATTTTTTCGCTGTCGTCTGCGCTCACGACATAGGACAGACCCTCGTCGTCTGGGGTGCCGGGGCCGTTTTCCGCGTGCGTCGTGGAGGCGAACCAGCGCTCGTCGATGCCGCCGCGCGAAAGGCCCAGCGCATAATAGTCATCCGGATGCAGCTTGATCCTGCGGCCCGGACGGCAGAAGGAACGGGGAACCCATGTAGGAGTCAGACGGAGAATGCCTTCGCCCTCTTGCAGGAGCTTTTGTGCGATTTCTTTCCTTGTCATTTTAAATTCCTCCATTAAATGTAGTTGGGTATGTGAAATCAATATATGTGCCGCGGCATCAGGCTTTTTTTGTGCCGCTCTGGGTGACAAATGCATCAAAGGAAACGACCAATAGCAACACGATGCCTTTGACCATTGTATTCATGTATCCACCAAGGCCAAGGAATCCAAGACCCTTGTACATAACATAGAGCAGAAGAATACCAATGACTGTGCGGTGTACACCACCCCTGCCACCGGACAGAGAGGTACCGCCGACGACTGTAGCTGCAATGCAAGTCAGAGACAGGTCTGTTCCATAGAGTACGGAACCGGCGCGGATCTCGCAGACATACATACAGCCTGCTAGACCGGCCGCAAGACCAAGAATGACAAACGTTGCAAAGCGGTATGCATTGACCTTGATGCCGGATAGCTTTGCAGAAACAATATTTCCACCGGTTGCGTAGAAGTTCCGCCCGGCCTGTGTGTATTTCATAAACAGATGGCAGACGACTGCAACCAGGATGAAGATGTAGGTCAGGTAGGACTGGCCGAGGAAAGTGCCTTTGCCTAACTCGGCAATAAAGGTGTTGGATGTTGCGATCATATCACCACCGGTGAAGACCAGACAGCCGCCCTTGATCATATAGCTCATGCCCATGGTCGCGATAAAGGCCGGGATGTCTCCCTTCACGATCACAAGTCCGTTGATCGCGCCGATCGCCATCGTCGACAGAAGCGTGCACACAAACGCCAGCAGAATGCCGCCTGCCGTATCGCCCCATGTATTTAGCAGGAAGCAGAAGAAAATCTGCGCCCATGCAAAGTTTGCGGAAAGAGACAAATCAAACGCGCCGGTGATGATTGCAATAGTCATGGCCATTGCGGCGACACCGTAAATGGATGCATCCATCAGAACGTTTTTGATATTAGTGGGGGACACGAAGCTGGGTCTGCTGATTGCAAGGAACACAATGAATAACGCCAGAAGGCAGAGGATTGCCTGCGATTTCAGAAACTTACCAACGCTTTTCATTATTTCGCGACCTCCTTCAGCTTGGCTTTTTTATTCCAGGTATCCAGAATGACTGCCAGAATTACGACCGCGCCGCGGACAATCAACTGCTCATTTGCCTGTACACCAAGCAGATTCAGCGCGTTGAGCAGCACACCGAGCACAACGACGCCGAGCACGACCTTCAGAATGCTGCCACTGCCGCCGTTCAGGGATGTACCGCCAACTGCGACGCAGGCCATTGCATCCATTTCATAGTTGAGGCCCTGCTGAATCGATGCGGAGTTGACGCGCGCAACGACCAGAACGCCTGCGATACCGGCGCAGATCCCGCAGATCACATGCGCCGCGAAACGAATACGCCGCGTACGGATACCGGCCATCTTGGCCGCCTCCATGTTAGCACCGAGGAAGTATAGGTTTCGGCCAAAGGCCGTCTTTACCAATATGAACTGCATGATGACGGCGATAATCAGGAAAAACAGAACTGGTACAACGCCGGAACCGAGCATCTTGAACATACCGCTTTTATAGCTGGCGGACTGGAACTGTCCATTTACAACTGCATTTGCGACGGCTGCAACAATAATCTGAATCGCATATGTAATGATAAAGGATTCGCCCATTCGGCCGTTAACAGCCGCCAGGATACCGCCGCTGATGCAGCCAACTGTTGCGCCGACCACGATGCCAATCAGCAGAACAACAAACGATGCGTAATCCGGTGAAACGCGATCAACGGTTGTTGCGTTGATCACAAGCATCGTCAAAACTGCGGACAAAGAAACAGTGGAGCTGATGGACAAATCCATGCCGCCCGCGATGACTGTGTAGGCCATACCCAATGCTGCGATACCAATTGTCGAATACGAACGCAGAATGTTGATCAGGTTGCTGCCACTCAAGAATGCAGGCCGTTTTGCCGACGCGATGGCAATGATGATTAAAATAAAAAAGATGAGACCCCATTCTTTGAAAAAACTTTTGAAGTTAAATCCCTTTTTGATGCTCTTTTGCGATAGCTTCTCCATATCTGCACCTCCTCAGTTCTTGATCGCCAGATGCATGACAGCCTCGGCGGAAGCTTCTTCCTGGCTCAGCTCTCCAGCCTTTTCGCCGCCGGAGAGGACAACCAGCCGGTCGCTCATGCCAAGCACCTCCGGCAGCTCCGAGGAGATCATGATGATCGACTTTCCGCTCTCGACCAGCCGGTTCATCAGACAGTAGATATCATACTTCGCACCGACGTCGATGCCGCGCGTGGGCTCGTCGAGAATGAGGATGTCCACATCGGAGAACAGCCATTTTGCGAAGACGACCTTTTGCTGATTGCCGCCGGAGAGATTGCCCGCGATCTGCAGCATGGACGGCGTCTTTACGCCGAGCTCCTCTGCAAGCTCCGTCGCGGCGGCGCGTTCCTTTTTCTTATCGAGCACAAGCCCGGTCTTGATCTTCTTCAGATTTGTGATGGTGATGTTCCGGATCAGGTCGTAGGACAGGATCAGGCCGGTTTCCTTGCGGTCCTCCGTCAGAAGACCAACGCCGTTTTTCTTTCCGTCTGCGGTCGAGGATATCACAACCTTCTTCCCGCCGATCTTGATCACGCCGCCGTCGTAGTGCTCCGCACCGAAGATCGCCTCCGCGATCTCTGTCCGCCCGGAGCCGACCAGACCGGCAAGGCCGAGGATCTCACCCCTGTGCAGCTCAAAGGAGATCGGGCCGACGATGCCGCTGCGCACGACATTGTCCAGCTTCAATACGACCTCGCCCGGCTTGCAGCTGCGCTTCGGATATTCCGTATCCACGCTTCTGCCGACCATCCGCTCGACGATCTCATCGCGCGAAAAGTCCTTCGTCGGACGGGTCTCGATGACATTGCCGTCCCGGACCACGGTCGCCGTATCGCACATCTCGAAGATCTCATCCATTTTGTGCGAAATATACACTATGGTCGTTCCGTTTTCCTTCAGCGTGTGCATGATCTCGAACAGGTGCCGTGTCTCGCCCGTCGTCAGAGAGGACGTCGGCTCGTCCATAACGATGACGCGCGGCTTTTTGTACAGGACCTTGGCGATCTCCACCATCTGCTTCTGAGAGGCCGAAAGAGCCTCAATCTTTGCGGTCGCCCGGAAGTCAAAGCAGAGCGAGTCCAGAAATTCCTGTGTAGTGGCGTTGATCTGCTTCCAGTTTACAAGTCCCCTGCCGCCGTTCAGCTTGTTCAGGAACATGTTTTCTGAAACAGAAAGTGAATTGACCAGATTGCACTCCTGAAACACGAGGCCGATCCCGAGCCGCTCGGCGTCGGTCGTGTTCCGGATCTTCACGGTCTGCCCGTCGATCAGGATCTCACCGCTGTCGGCCTGATAGACGCCGTTCAGAACCTTCATCAGCGTAGACTTTCCTGCGCCGTTTTCGCCGACCAGCGCGTGGATCTCGCCGCGCTTTACCTGAAGGCTGACATTGTTCAGGGCGATAACCCCCGGAAATGTCTTTGTGATGTTTTTCATCTCAAGAATGTACGCACTCATTTTCAACCACCTTCTTAAAGTAATAGGGTCTTTTTGTAAGAGCTTTTCTCGGGCGCATGCGCCCGGCATTCACAATGCGTATTATTTAATCGATTATATTTTAGCGAATTCCTGCAGCTCTATGCTTCACGTCAAAAAGTATAGTCTGTTCTCAGGCTTCGTTTTTAAACGATTAACTTATAAAACTAATTATATATCACGCCATATTTATTTTCAATCTTCTTTTCATGAGTATAACAACCAAAAAACGCGCGTCCAAATTGTGTACTTTTTCTAATGCTGGCTTTTGCGAAAAGCGAAGCAAATACAGGGACAGCACGTACTTCCTCTGCTTTTTAACCGTTTAAAGATTTCTACGGATTTTGCAAGTTTGCTCTTGACTTTTACCGGAGACACCTCTTACAATAGTAAAATCATCTGCATCCTGTCCGGGGAGGATCAAGTATGGCGAGAATGAAAGACGTTGCGGATCGTGCAGGCGTATCTGTCGCGACCGTTTCGAACGTTCTGACAGGCAAACGCGCCGTCACGCCAGAAGTACGTGAAAATGTTCTGCGCGCGATCAAGGAGCTGGACTATCATGTCAACATGATTGCCCGCGGTCTGAAAACGCAGCGGACCAATACGATCGGCGTCGTGCTGCCTGACGTTACAAAGCTGTTTTTCAACGATGTGCTGCACGGAATGATGACGGCAGCCAGCGACTTCGGCTACTGCATCACGCTTTTGAGCAGCAACTATAATTTTGATACGGAGCGGCAGAGCATCGCCGCGCTGCGCGGCAACCACGTCGACGCCGTGATCCTCGACTCCTGTGTAAATTGCCGCGATGCTGAGCAGTGGGGCGCTGAGCTTGCGGACTCGCTTGCGCAGTCCGTCCCGATCGTCAGTCTGGAAACAACGCTGCACAAGGAGCGGATCTCCAGCATCCGCGTCGACTGCAAGCGCTGGAGCGGTCAGATGACACAGCACCTGATCGACCAGAACCGCCGCCGGATCCTGTATATTTCCGGCCCGTCCCAGCTGATGCACGAGATCGAGCGGCTGGAGGGCTATATCATGACGCTGAAGCGCAATGCACTGCCGGTCTGCGACGAGCTGATCGCAAAGGGTGATTTTCTGTCGCATTCCGGCTACAGCATCGTCAAGCAGGCGATCGCAAACGGTCTGGAGTTCGACGCGGTGCAGGCCTCAAACGACCAGGCCGCCATCGGCGCGATCAAGGCGCTAAAGGAATCCAATATCCAGATCCCGGAGAAGGTCGCCGTGACCGGCTTTGACAATCTGTTCCCCTCCACGCTGATCTCGCCGTCCCTGACGACGCTCTCCGTACCCCGTTATTATATGGGCTATGAGGCCGTGAGTGAATGCGTCCGCCGGATCGAAACGCCGTCCGCAGCTGTCCGGCACGCCGTGCTTGAATCGCCGATCATCATCCGCAGCTCCTCCGTGCCGATCTCGGACACGGTGTGGGATCTGACCAACTGGTGATCCGCGCACGCTCCCGCACATTTCACGCCGCCCGCTCCGCCGGGCGGCGTTTTGGCTGTCCGCCGTGCAAAGGAAATGCGTATTTCCACCTCGTTTTTGTACATTCTGCACAATTCGAAAATCAATAATTTGAAAGAAACGTACGTTGCATTTTCTGCGGCAGGCGTTTATAATGTGAATATCAAGTAAATCGATTAAATTTCAAGAGGTTCTCTTATTTGCAACGCGATCTGAATATAATCCATGATCGCATTGTTTTTTTATTTAAATTTAAACGATTAAAACATGCTTCATTCGTTGTTCCATCCCGATCTTAACGCAGCTGCATGCGTGAAAGATAAATAAAACAGAAGGAGAACTACAATGAAAAAGATCCTTGCACTCCTGCTCGCAGCCGTCATGGTTTTCGCTCTGGTTGCCTGCGCAACCTCTGAGAAGCCCGCTGAGACAAAACCCGCAGAAACGGCCGCGGAAACCAAGGTCGAAGAAAAGACCGACGAAACTCCCGCAGATGCCGAGGTGACCAAAGAGGGCGGTTACCGCTTGATGCTCTCCAACGCATACTACACCGCTCCGTACTGCGCGGCGTACGATCCGTCCGCAGTTGCCGCCGCTGAAGCGCTCGGCTGCACGCTGGATGTTATGGACGGCGAAGGCAACCAGCAGAAGCAGCTTGAGCAGGCCAATCTGGCCATCTCCGAAGGCTATGATGGTTTCCTGTACTTCCCGGCTGACGTTGACGGCGCTCTGCCCGTTATCGAGGCTCTGAACGACAGCGGCATCGCATGGGTTGGTGTCAATGCCTACACCGGCGATAAAATTGATGAAGTCGGCATGAAATACTACGTTGGCCCGGATGCATATTCTCATGGCGAAACACAGGCCAATACGCTGATTGAGATGTTCCCGGACGGCTGCAACTATGTTGTAATTGCTGGTACTGCTGGCCATATGCAGACCATCTACATGGACAAGGCAATGGATGAAATCCTCGATCCTGCCAAGTATGTCCGTCTCGACTATCAGAACTGCGATTTCTCCGCCGAAACCGCGCTGACCAAGGCTGCTGACATGATCACCGCTTACGGTATCAAGAGCGCGGGCGGCCAGATCGACTGCATCATCGTGCAGGACGGCGGCATGTCCACTGGCGTTATCTCCGCACTGGAAGCGGCTGGCTTCAAGCCGGGCGACGTAAAGTTCATTGCTATGGGCTCCAACATGGTTCTGTATGATGCAATGGTTGATGGCTGGCTGTCTGCATGCTCCACGCAGGATCCCGTTGCCGAAGGCAAGCTGGCAGTTGAAACTCTGTACGCTGTCCTTCAGGGCACGGCAACTCCGGGCTGGACCAAGCTCCCGACTCCGGTTGCATATCCGGAAACGAAGGACAACTTCAGCTGGTTCGAATAATTTCCGTATAGGCTTACGGATACGAAACAGCGAAAGACTGAATTTGCGTTAAATCAATATGTAAAAGGCGATCGGCCAGCTCCAAAAGGGCTGGCCGATTTTTCTTATCCAAATTAAGAAAAAAGAAGGAGAGAACATCATGTTTTTTGAAGAACACGCAAAGATGCTGGCTGATTTCGCCCGCGTTTCCCAGGCGGCGGGCGCACGCGCCGACTATGTGCAGGGCGGCGGCGGGAACACGTCTGTTAAGCTCCCCGGTGGGCTGATGGCGATCAAGGCATCCGGCTTCTGTCTGTCCGATATCCACCCGGATCAGGCATATGCCGTGCTGGACGGCGCGGATCTGCGGAATTTCTATCTCACGACCGAACCGTCCGAGCTTGTGGACGTCGAAAAAGAGGGCTCTGCCCGCGCGAAAGCGGACGTGCGCCATATTGACGGTCTTGCCGACCTGCGGCCATCCGTCGAGGCGGGGTTCCACTCGATATTAAAGACCTTCGTTGTACACACGCACAGCGTCTATGCCAATCTGGCCGCCTGCTCCACCGCCTGCCGTCCGATCGCGGCGCAGGCATTTGCCGGGGCAAATTACACCTGGGGCTGGGTGCCCTACACCGACCCCGGCGCGAACCTGACCTTCGCCATCCGCGACGAGCTGCGGCTTGTGGAAGCTGAGACAGGTAAAGTCCCGTCTGTGATTCTGATGCAGAACCACGGCATCATCGTCCATGACGACGATCCGGACGCGGCGCTTGCCATTCACACCGACGCAAACGAGCGGCTGGCCCGCATGTTTGGTCTGTCCGGCACGTCGTTCCCGAAGATCGCTGTGCGTGAAATGGCCGCGGGCATTCACGCCGCCGACGTACCGTATCTGGCAGAACAGTTCAGGACCGGCGGATACACGCAGGAATTCTTAATGACCCAGCCGCTGTATCCCGATCAGATGGTCTTCCTGACGGATACGTTCTATCTGGATCAGGAAATGCTCGAAGCCGGGCAGGCTGTCGCCAGCAGCAAAACCGGCGAACTGCTCATGCAGATGGACGCGAAGAAAGCCCTGACGCTGACGGAAACGCTCACAGCAGTCTTCTTCGTCATGGAGCATATCCGCAAGGCGGGCTATGAACTGTCCACCATGGGCGAGGCTGCGAAGAAGTTCATCGCCAACTGGGAAAGCGAAAAGTACCGCAAGTCGCTTGCAGGGAAAAAGGCCTGAGGCACATAGTTTCCCGCTCCTTCAACATACACAAACAGCACAGAGGCGGCTCCGGATGGAACCGCCTCTGTGTTTTTTACCGCTCAATTCTTGTATTTCAGTGCCCGGATTGGTAAACGTCAAACCTCCCCGCGTATAAAAGGCCGCCATCTCATACTAACATCTTTTTAAAAAGGTTGATAATTTATCACTGTTGATGTATAATGAAGATGGTGATGAGAAATGAAAAGATACACATTCACGCTTGAGGAAACGCAGGAAATCAAGGCTGCGAGGAAAAAGAATCGAGACAAGAATGTTGAAAAAAGACTGGCAGCACTTGAGATGCGAGCAGAAGGGAAGCAGAACAAAGAAATTAGTAAAAAAACTGGCTTCCACACGCAATATATTACCGTGCTGGTTTCCCGATATAAAGCCAACGGTCTTGCAAGTATCACAGAAAGCCACTATCACGGAAACCATCGGAACCTGAGTTATGCAGAAGAGGAAGCGCTCTTGGAGCCGTTTCGTCAGGATTCAAATGCAGGAAAAACGGTATCGGTGCATGATATTGAGACTGCATATCGGGAAGCTGTAGGCCATTCCATAGGGACATCACAGATCTATTACGTCCTCCACCGCCACGGTTGGAGGAAAGTCATGCCAAGGAGCAAGCATCCGAAGAAAGCCAGTGATGAGGTCATCGAGACCTCAAAAAAATTAACAAGCGAATCGGCGAACTAAAGGATTATGTAAACAAGTCTGGTCATCCACATCAAGAAGTACGACTTATGTTCCAGGATGAAGCAGGATTCGGACGAATCAATAAGCCCAAATACTGCTGGTGTGAAAAGGGCATTCGTCCATCGGTACCTTGCCATCACATTCGTGAATATCGGTATGCATACGGAGCTGTTGAACCAGTAACGGGAAGCTCCTGTTTTCTTGTTATGCCGTATTGCAATTCTACTTGTATGAACATATTTCTCGAGGAACTGTCCGAGCAATACCCGGATGATCTGATCCTGCTGTGTTGTGATGGTGCAGCATGGCACAAGTCTAACAAGCTTCATATCCCGGAAAACATAGAGTTGTTTTACATTCCACCGTATACGCCTGAGATGAATCCCATCGAGCAGATATGGAAAGAACTTCGAATCACGGGTTTCCGCAATGAAGTGTTTGCTTCTTTGGAGAAGGTAGTAGATCGGCTTTGCGATACCATTTGCACCTTGACCTCTGATACGATAAAGAGCATTACACGGCGTAGCTGGATAATCAATTGTTTTAATTAGACTTTAGTATTATTCACAAACTCAAAGTTGACAGAGCTTGGAAGGCTCTGCTGTGTGCAAAGCAGAATTCCGTTTTTGCTCTCCCTGAGCGTTTTTCGCAGCGCACGCCGTTTGGCAAAGCTCGTCGTCGCGCCTGTTACCAGAAACAAGGGGCGGTCCGGCATGGCTTTTCGTATCGCATCCGCATAAGCGTTCAGAATTACCGCGTGGCGCACACCGACCGCGACGATCTCCTGATCCCATCGTGCAATCATTTCGGTGGTTTTTCTCAGCTTTCCGGGCAGGTCACCCACATACTCCATCAATGTATTGGGAGCGGCGCTGATCCGAAGCAGGAGCGTAATTTGCTGAATCAGCCGCATCATCGCGTCTTTTCTGGAATTTCCCGTCGTCGCAAAATAGTTTGCCCGCAACTGATTGAATTCTTCGATTGCCTTTTTGCATACATTTCGCTCCGCCTCGGTAAACGGAATCGGAACCTGATGGAGCCGCCGGATCTCCCGTCCAACGATCTCCCTGAAGGAACGGGTGATAACCGTTTTGTCCAGAATATCGCGCAGCACCTCCGCATTGTAAATATCCTGCGTCCACTGCCCGACGCCGAACACTGTGATTTTCTCTGGCAGGTGAGATGCAGAGAACAGTGCATATCCCTTTCGGTACGCTGGAATTGGTGCGCCATAATACGGATTGCTCTTTGTCGTCATATCGCCGTCTCGTTCGGTGCTGTATATGTAAGGCACCCATGAAATCATATTGAACGAGTTGTTGTAAAGCAGCTCCAGCTGCGGTGCAAATTCCACAATATTGTTCCGCGTACTTGTTCCCGTCGTAAGCAGCTTTGCCCGGCATCGGCGGAAACAGGACAACACTGCCTTTGTACGGGCGCTTGACGGGTTTGTGATCTCATCGCTTTCATCCAGCACAAGGTTTGCTTTATGCCCGTGTATCCGCATCCAGCGTTTGATTTGCCGTTTGTATTTTACAAGTGCATTTGTTGTGATTAGAACAAAATCGCCCCGATGAATCCGTTCCAGATCGCGCAGCTGCTCTACAAATACATACGGCAAGTCGTAGTTGGTAAGTACGCCGTCCCAGTTGTTGCGAATCGAGATCGCTGATGATACGACCCAAGTGCAATACAGATGCTGCCGCTGCATTCGATATCGTCCGACTGCAATTCCAGCCAGCGTTTTTCCGCTGCCCTGTTCCCACTGTAACAGGGCATACTGTTTCTGCAATACCAAATTCAGATCACGGCGCTGATTCTCGTTCAAACAGATCAGCTCACAATTCGCCTGATCCCAAAGCTGAAAATCCTCCAGCCATTCTGCAATGTCCGTATCCTGCTGCATCTCTGAAAACTTCTGGCTCTGATTCAAATATGCTCTATGCTTTCTTCGAATCAGCCGCGCATACGCTGGCGTCAGATCTGTGCTGCCGGCTATTACCGCCCGATAGATTGGCAAAACCGTTCGCTGGTTCTCACGCATTCGCCGCCGCGCTGCTGCATTATAAGCCTTATATGCAAAACAGCCGTCACGCTTTACCAATCGGATCACATCTTCACCTGGCTGCGCATTCTGTTTTTTCAGCACTCTGCGCAGATACGCCAGCACCTTGGCTTCAGTCAGACGTTTCTGGCACCATTCCTTATAATCCATATTGCTCGGCTGTGTTTCCGTATAAAAGCGGCGCACATATTCCATGCAGCTTGCGTAAGAATCCCGTATCCGCGGATGCGCCTTGATCTGATAGAGCATTTTCTGAACCTGATATAAGAATTGCTCAGACGTATCTCTGCGCTGCGCAAGCTCTCGCAGGATCTTCGCACGGTTCTCCTTCAGCAGTTCCTGCGCCGGTTGGATCATTTCGCTGTAGATCTGCAGCGCCTGTTCCGCAGAGAATCCATCAGATAGATCCATACTTTCCATTTGATAACGGTGTGCATCCGGCATGGTCTGACTGCGTTTCTGCCAGAATTGCAGCTTGACTGGAAATTGTGCGACACCCATATCCTGAAATGCGTTTTCTGGCAGAGCAACTTGTCCAAGGAAACTGAACGCATTTTCCATCGCCGAGATCATTGCGCCATCAGAAAATGAATCGTTCAAGAACGATGCTGGTACGATAATTGCAAGAATACCAAGCGGCTTGAGAAGTTCTGCGGCCTTGATACAGTAGTAAAACTGCGAAAGACAGTTTTTCCCTTCTTCCACCCACCAGCGCAGATTATATGGTGGATTACCAAGGATATAATCAAACTGCACGCCCGGCGTATAGCGGCGGACATCCTTATTTTCCAGATGTGCCTGTGGGAACAGAAACGCTGCCACCTTATAGGCGTCTATGTCCAGTTCACACCCGTAAGCATTGCGTTCATTCGGAAGAAAGTTAAAAAACGTTCCCATCCCACAGGTCAGATCCGCGATCAGATCATCCTGCCCAATGTGCAGGCAATCCACAACAAACTGGCACAGACGCGCGGGCGTAAACACCTGCCCATTTTCTGCTTCTTTTTTTGCTTCGCTGTATGCCGCATAGCTGTTATAATCGCTGCGCTGCAGCCCATGCAAGCCGCCTCGTCCGGTATACGCCTGAAACACGTCGGCTTTGGATACGTCATATGCTGCGCAGGTATCATTATCGATCAGATACAGCAGCTTTTCATTGATTTGCTTGCGCGCGGACTGTGGAATCGGTTCTGTTGGTAAAGGATATTTCATATTCCGCACCTCACGAATATGCAGCGCTCAAGTAGATGTCAATAAACTGTTCTGCCAATTCGCTGCTCGCGAACCGGATATCCATTCTTCCGTTTTTGAACAGACGAATCTGCCGAAGCTTACTGTATCCATGGAAGTCTGTACAGGCTTGCCTTACATCCCGATAAGAGAAAAAATCAGAAAGTACGGCAGGCACCATTGTATAGCTTCCGGTTTCAAAATGGACGACACCCCACAAAACATTCTTTGCGCGGTCAGTCATACTCCAGCGCGGCGGTGTCCAATCTGCGTCACAGCTGCAGAAGTGACAATAAAAATGAATGATATCCTTTTGCTGAACATACTGCGGTTCGTTTTTGTATGTGTTCCATACTGCGCTGCAGCAGCGCTGCTGTATTTCCCAGAACGCTCTTTCCTGAAAACTGCGTCCACCAAGCTGAATGAAGATCTGATCCAGCACGTCGGTGTATCGCAGCGCAAGCTCACGCATGGCTTTATGGTATGCAGCCTCTGCTTCTTCTGCTTTTTCCCGTTCAAAGATACCTTTGCTGCTGTTAGATGGCAGTAATCGCTCTGTGATGCTTTGCGCGGAGAGATCGACACTATATGTACGTGCAAAATATGATGTCAATCTGTTGATGAAATGTTCATGTAAACGTTCCAGTTCATCCCGAAAGCAGGCCGTCTTCAGATTGCGGTCGTTTCCCAGATAGTATGTATATGCTTGCTCACCATCCAGGATCATTTTCTGCTGTGAGATGCAGTCTGTCCATGTAAAATCCAATTCGCTCAGCGCCTCCCGTGCTGCATCATAGGCGCGCTGCTGGCGTTCGCAAAAGGCCCTGTCGGCTCCTGAAATGCGTGTATCTGCCTTGATTTTGACCTGATTGATTTTTTCTACTAAATTCAAGTTTGTACCCCTTTCTGAAATAAAAAAGACCGGCAGCGCATTCTGCTGCGCGCTGTCAGTCTACTCACATGATATCCTTGTTCACTGCTGCAATTCCTTTCCTTACTGGAAAGCAAACTGCGTGCCCTAAATTGGGGGCGTATTCTGTCATTGCTTCATCCTTTCTGCCATTGGCTATATTATCTATATAAAAATGCCAGCAACCCCTTCACCCGGATAAGGGTGAAGTAAATTGCTGGCATAACATACAAACCTGATTCTCGTGCGCAATGCGAAAAATCGCGTTGTCATTCAGACGGGCGCAAAACTCAATTACATCTGTATGGTAGCATGATATCCGGTGGCTGTCAATATTCATCCTGCATGGGTAGGAAGTATGAACTTGGTCAACGGGAACGATTCCACGAAAAATGCTGTGGCTTTAGCAGGGGAGTGGGAAACCGCCAGCCTCGCGTCTGTTTGCAATAAAGGCCCACAGCAAAATAGTCGGATGTTATAGATTATTTGAATTATCAGTACACCAAGCCGTATTTAACTTTGACCCTGTCCAGCTTTTCCAGCATCGGCTCCGCGCCGAGCCAGAGGAAGACGAACGTGGCAACCGCGCGCACCAGATCGACCGGGATGCCGGTGATGTAATAACTCATGATGATCTTCCAGTTGATCGTATTCGACCACATAAGCGCTGACGCAGGATTCATAATGCCGCCGAAGATCACAGTCGAGGCGATCACGCCGAAGATACACAGACTGAGCTTCGAGCGCCGCAGAACGCCCTTGCGGTACAAAATTCCTGCCAGCCAGCCGATGATGCCCATCGCGAACATCTGCCACGGCGTCCACGGCCCTTGGGAGAACAGCATATTCGAGACAAGCATGGTCATCGCGCCGACTAAGAATCCCGTTTCACCGCCGAAGGCAACACCCGCCAGGATCGTCATCGCCACGACCGGCTTGAATTCCGGCAGCATGAAGAACACAGCGCGTCCCGCGACGTTCAGTGCGACCAGAACTGCTATGAGAACCAATTCTCGCGCCTGCGGCTTGCGTCCCTCGAAAATCAGGAAGAACGGCAGCATACATTCGAGCAGGATAAGCAGGGAAATGAAATAGTAGCGTTTCCCGCCGAAGCAGTACACGCCGATGAACAGTGTCAGCGGAATGAGTAGGAGAATCAAAGCCGTCGCAAGAATCGTGCGTTTTTTCAGCTTGCGCTTTTCGAGCGGCGTCTGAATCAGATAGTCCGGCCTGTCCGCTTTTCGGCCAATGGACAGCGCAAACACGAGCAGCGAGAGAAGCAGAATGCCGTAGAGCCTGAGTTGGTCACCAGCAAGATTTGTCAGCCCGCCTGCGTCCACCAGCGTTGTCAAATCGGTCACACCAATGGCCTGCACGATCAGCGCCAGCGACGCGATACCGGACACGGAGGCAAGCACCTTGCGCCAGACCGGGAGCTTTTTCAGCGCCTGCGCTTCCTTCTCCGGTGCGGGCGGAACGCGCTGGTACTCCGGCAGCGCCGGTTCCGGCGCGACCGCGCCGCCGCAGGCCGCGATCACGTCTTCGGGCGTGACCGCTTCGGGCAGTACATCACGCGCAATGCGGTTCGCAGAGGTCGTGTAGAAGCTGTTGCCAGAGAAAAATACACGCGGCGCAGCCTCGGTGACGATATTGCCGTCAAAAAACAGGGCGCACCGGTCGGCATATTTCGCGCAAAATTCGATATCATGGCTGACCATCAGAACCGCCACGCCGGACGCTTGCAGCGTCCTTAAAATCTGCCCGAAAACCTGCTTGAACTCCGCGTCCAACCCCTTTGTCGGCTCGTCAAGGAGCAGAATATCGGGATTCAGAAGCAGAATTTTCGCCAGTGCCGCGCGCTGCTGTTCACCGCCTGAAAGGTCGTAGGGGTGGCGGTCGAGCAGCTCCGCTAGCTTGCAAAGGGAGACGACTTGTGCAAGGCGCTCGGTTTTGCGTTCGGATTTTGGTAAAATCTCCAACAAATCTGCACGCACCGTAGATTTCATAAAGAGCGCCTGCGGGTTCTGCGGCAGCATTCCGACGCTGCCCATGATGGCAAGTTCGCCGCGATAGGCTTTTTTCAGATTTGCCAGCAGCTTGAGCGTGGTCGTCTTGCCCGTGCCGTTGCCGCCAAGCAGGGCCAGAAATTCACTCTTGTGCAGCTCCAAGGATAGACCTTTCACCACATCGGGCAGGTCCTTATCGTACTTGAACCACAGTTCTTGCGCCGAGACAACGGTTTCCGTGTCCGGCGCATTTTCATTTTCTTCGGGGATAGGTCTTAATTCATGCGTTTTTGCATAGTCGAGCAGCCAGTTTCGCCCATCACAGACGGAGATCGGGCAGGTCGCCGTAGAATCCGTCGCCGCCCAAATGCGCATAGCGGCGGGCATGGCAAAAAACATCGCGCTGCCGCGGTCTTTCAGTTCTGCGCCCACCTCGGCGGACGTGCCGGTGCAAAGGAGTCTGCCGCCATCCATGACCGCCACGCGCGACGCAAAGCCGAACGCTTCTTCCAGACGATGCTCGGTCAAAATGATCGTCGTGCCGAGTTCGCGGTTGATCTTGCCGAGGGTGGCAAGAAAATCCGACGCGGCAATGGGATCGAGCTGGCTCGTTGGCTCGTCCAGAATTAAAACTTTTGGCTGCAAGACCATGACCGACGCGAGATTCAGGAGCTGCTTTTGCCCGCCCGACAGCTCCGTGACGGACTTATAAAACCACGTCTGGATTCCGAAAAACGACGCCATTTCTGCCACTCTGCGCCGGATCGTCGGCGTGTCATAACCGAGGGATTCCAGCCCGAATGCCAGCTCGTGCCAGACCTTATCGGTCACAATTTGATTTTCGGGACTTTGCTGCACAAAACCAATCTTCTCCGCCTGTTCACGCTGGGATAGCTCATCGAGGTTCTTTCCGTCAAACAGAATTTCTCCGGAACGTCTACCGTGCGGCGCGAGAACGGTTTTGAGCTGCCGCAGCAGCGTACTTTTACCGCATCCGGAGGGACCGCAGAGCACCAGAAATTCGCCCGGCTGAACAGACAGCGAGAAATCGGAAATCGCGTTCTGTTCCTGTTCGGGATACGCAAAATTCAGATGTTTGATTGCAAAGAGTTCCACAGCCTGTCCTCCCTTCGGTCGAGAATCACCGGCGTCAGCACCAGCGCGAGATACACGAGCATAAAACTCACCGTCATCGGCGTGAATGCGGCAGCTTTTATCGTCGGATAATACCGGAAATACGTCCCGCCCGCCATCCAGCCGGAAACGAGATACGCCCCGCAAAAAATCAGCCACGCAAGCGCAGCCTTGTCCCGGTCGTCAAAACGATAGATCGAAAACGCCGTGCGCCCCGGCAGGCCATAGCCGCGTGAGCGCATGGAATCCGCCGTTTCAATGGCGTTTTCCAAGCTCCATGTGACCATGATCGAGAAGATTTTGACGGCGTTCCCGACGCGGCGGAACACGCTGCCGTTCTTCGTGTCGCGCCCGATGCACGCCTGCGCTTCGCTGACCGTCTGCATCTGTGCCTTGAATTTCGGAATGAAGCGCAGCGCCATGGAGAGAACGAGCGACAGCGCCGGGATGATGCGTCCAAAGAGATACACAAACTTGTCCGAGGTCATGACCTCGTTGTAGCTCGAAAACCACAATACGACGCTTGCCAGCATGACAGCCGCGGCTACGCCGTATTTGCGCTCGATCCCGAGGATCCGAAGTACGACGAGTATATTCACTCCTTCGGCGAGAACATCCACGGCCGCTTCCCGGCCAAGCCCGTCGTCGATCCCAAGACCGATGTGTTCTATTGGGCTGCCACCGACGCCAACGGTGAGTGTACGCTCTACACGGTGGACCTGGACGATGCTTCCGTCACGCGCGTGTGTGCCTCTCCTTATCAGCAGCTCGCGCTCAATGTGCTGCCGCCGTTGGCCGAAGACAAGGCTCCTGCTGCCATCCATGACTTTGCGGTCCATTTTGATGCTCCCGCCACTTCCGGCACGGCCACGTTCACGCTCCCCACGAAGACCTTTGATGGCGATGACAACCTGACAGGCCAGCTTACCTACGAGATCAAGGCCAACGGCAGCGTTGTGGCCACGGCCCAGGCTGCGCCGGGTGCAAAGGTCAATGCCACGTTGAGCAACCTGCCTGAGGGAGAGACGGAGTTTGTTCTGGTTGCCAAGAACAGTGTGGGACCGAGCCCGAAGGCTACTGCCGAAACCTATGTCGGCTACGATCAGCCGCTGGCTCCCACGGAGGTCACGCTCAAGCAGGGCCAGGGCAACAAGGCCACACTCTCGTGGGTCGCTCCCACGACGGGACTCCACGAGGGCTACATGGGCAACCTTACCTATAATATTTATCGCGTGAAAGGCGGGGAGCATACGGCCTTCCGCCAGGGCGTGACTGCCAACAGTCTTCAGATAGACCTGGCGAGCGGCTCTGCCCTCACCAGCTACCAGTACTCGGTCGAGGCCGTCAACACGACGCAGACCAGTGCGCGCACGCTGAGCAACAATCTGGTCGTGGGCGATCCGCTGGAGGTGCCGTTCTTCGACGACTTCCCCGAGGGCATAGACAACTACACCGTCGTGGATGCCAATCATGACGGCTCTACCTGGTCGTGGGATAGCTACTACAAAGCCGCACGCTACAATGCTGACCCCGAGAATAGTGGCAACGATTGGCTCATCACGCCTCCCATCCATCTGGAGAAGGGGCGCAACTATGTGGTCAGCTACAAGGCTTGTGTAGCCCGCTCCTATTTCCCCGAGCACCTGGAAGTGTATTGGGGCAAGGGTACGACGGTGGCAGAACTGGACCAGGTGATCACCGAAGATACCGAACTGGACAATACGGAGAACCGTCTCTTCGAGAAAGTGATCACGGCTCCCGAGGATGGTACCTATTATATCGG
>OOIG01001143.1_pt1 | contig 20334 bp, 17 predicted proteins | sample 1692091 | NCBI WGS metagenome assembly OOIG01 (sample SAMN06348188, study PRJEB24527) | human gut metagenome | biome: human gut; feature: ankylosing spondylitis patient; material: feces | host: Homo sapiens | place: China | collected 2015-10 | reverse complement strand
TCTCGTTGATGTTGACGCCCCGGTAGATCAGCTTGCCGGGGGTGGGGATCACATGTCCTTCCTGATCCTTTTTGTAGCCCACAACGTCACACACGTTGGTCAGGCCGGCCAGCACGCCGGTGCCGTCCGGGTTGCGCAGACCGCGCTTGACGCCCAGACGCTCACTGGTCTCGGGGTCGATGTAGTTGTTGGCAATGTACTCCTCGCACAGGGTCCGCATCGTGGTGGGGTCCAGGGTCGCCACTTCTGCATGTGCAAAATTCACGGGGGATCTCTCCTTTCTTCCGGTTCCTATTTTTTACTTTCCCATACTTTCCTGCCATCCTCACTGATGGACATAATCTTATATTATCGCTTTTGTGCAGTAAATTCAAGCGCAATGTGTTCACTTCTCACCGGCCCGTGCCAAACGACTTTCATTTTTGCGGGCAACGTTTTTTCGCAGAGTTTTGCAGGCAGGTCTTTTTATACTGGAGACAGAATCTTTTTCACGCTGCAAGGGAGATCCCGTTATGAAAAAAGCTTTTCTGCTGCTGTGCACCCTGCTCCTGGTGCTTGGATGCGCCCTGCCTCTGGCCGCCTACCACCTCACCTGCGCGGTGCTGGGGCCTGCCGTTTCCACGGTCCGCCTTCCGCTTTCGTCACCGGAGAGCACTGCTTCCGCCCCGGAAATCTCCGCTGCCTACGCCGGTGACACGGACCGGTTCCTGATTCAGGATGCCTCCACCGGGCAGGTGCTGGAGTTGTCCCGCCGGGAATATCTCATCGGCGCGGTAGCGGCCGAAATGCCGGTGAGCTGGCCGGACGAGGCCCTCAAGGCACAGGCCGTTGCCGCCCACAGCTACGCGCTGTACTGCCGCGACCATGCCGCACCGGACAGTATCGGCTGGCTGACGGCCGACCCGGCACGACGGCAGGGCTGCCTGACCGACCCGGTGCTGCGCAGCTACTGGGGCACTGCCTATGAGACCAACTATGCCCGTCTGTCCGCGCTGGTGGACGAGGTGGAACATACCGTACTGCTCTGCGACGGTGCCCCTGCCTGTGCCAGCTATTTTGCCATCTCCAACGGCCGCACCGAGGCCAGCGAAAATGTCTGGGGCACCGCCCTGCCCTACCTTGTTTCGGTGGACAGCAGCACCGACCTTGCCGCCGACCATTACGAGTACGCCCTGACCCTTTCGGCACAGCAGACGGCACAGCAACTGGCTGCCCTGGGCCTCACCGCTGACCTTGCCGCCCCGGAGCAGTGGTTCGGCACCCCGGAGTACACCGCCGCCGGTTATGTTGCTGCCCTGCCCGTCTGCGGGCAGCGCATCACCGGTACGGCCCTGCGGCAGGCGCTGGGCCTGCGCAGCACCTGCTTCACGGTCCGGTATGAGAGCGGTGCGTTCTGTTTTACCACAAAAGGCTACGGCCATGGCGTGGGGCTCAGCCAGTGGGGTGCCAAGGCACTGGCCGAGCAGGGGCAGAACTTTGCCGACATCCTGGCCCATTACTACCCCGGAACTTCCCTGTCCGGATAAAAAAGAGCCCATCTCCCGAAGGAGACAGGCTCTGTGAAATGCATGCAGAAGGGATCAGCCAAACAGGCCGGACAGCCAGCCGAGGGTGCTCTGGATCGTTTCTTCCGCCGTGGCCGTAATGGTCTGGTCGGTAAGTTTGGTACCGTCGGGGTCCTGCACCGACCAATAGGCAGCGGTGCTGGTGGCGGCATCCGAAACGGTGAAGTCGCTGGCAAAGCAAAGGGTCTCGCCGCTGGTCTCGGTCACGATGACCATGTAGGTGTAGCAGCCCGTGGGCAGCTCACCGAAGTGGATCTGGTCGTCCAGCGTCTTGAGGGAGAAGCTGGTTCCGCCCACCTGGGCCTGTGCGGACTGCACGATCTTGTCGTTCTCGTCCAGGATGGCCACCTGCACACCTTCCAGCGTGCTGCCGGAGGTGCTGTTGGCGGTGCCGGTAAGGGCCATGCCGCTGCCGGTGCGCACATTGACCGGATAACGCATGCCTTCCAGCCGCAAGTCATCTGCCTGCAGGGCTGCGCCGTTGTGGTCGGAGCTCACATACCAGTAGCAGGACGCCCGTGCAATGGACACGCTGGAGCTGGTGAGTGGGATGCGGCCGGAGGAGATGTTCCCGGCCGGGTCGGAGCAGTAGAACACGCCGTTCGTATAATCGGTCAGCAACACGGCATGGGGCTGCGTGCGGTCGTACAGGACGATGCCTTCCGGGTGCTGAGCCAGCAGCTGGATGAGCAGCTGGGTCTTTTCCTGATGATTGGAGGGCAGGGTCGCATAGGCCACCTGCATCTCCCGGTATGTAAAGCTGTGGGCCAGACCATTGGACCAGGCCGTGGAGCGCACACTGTTTTCCGTCACATCCACCCAGTCGGTCCGTCCGTCAAAGTAAGCGCGGCGGCGCAGCATCATGGCAGCCGAAGCCAGCGTGCAGGTGCCGCCCCGGCTCTGCTTGAAGTAGAACCCGGCATCCACATTCAGGTCCACAGCCAGTGCTGCGGGCAGACAGGTGAGTGCAAACACGATGGTGAGCAGAATGCCCACCAGTTTTTTATGTGCGGTCGTTGGCGCTGCGGTATTCACGGTCTGGTCGCTCCTCCCTTTTCTGGCATCATTTTTCACGTTTCACTGCCATAAAGTATACCAGCCTGTAACCATTTTGTAAACAAAGGCGGTTATTTTTTCTCAGGATTGACACGTTTTCAAGGTTTTTGTTGGTAGAAATGCACAATTTCAAGCGTGATATTCTACATATCCTACAAATTTTTTGTGTTTTATTTCTGCCGTCGTTTCTCCTGTCGCACGCAAAAAAGCCGTCTGCCGCAGGCACAAAAAAAGAAAAGGTCCAACGACTTCTGTTGCGAAATCGTTGGACCTCTTGGTCCAGGAAGACTGGACAAATCCGAACTTTTTTCCTCTGCCGAATCGGCGGTCAAAGTGTCCTCAAATCGGACGGTTTGGGTGCCATCCTTGTAGTTGAACGTAATCAACATCCGGTCATCGTACAGGAAAATGGCATTCACAAAAATTTCGATCAGCGCTTTCCGCTGCTTTTTCTGCGAAATATCGAACTTTCTAAATTTCAGCAGCCAGAACCGGATGAAATCCTCATTAAAGCTGGGCTTCTTCAACTTTTCATCTGCAATTTTTGCAGTCAGCTCATCTTTCTGAATTTCCAGTGCTTCCAGACGCTCTTTCGTTGTCCGGGTGTACAAGCCGTCCTCGATAGCCTTCATCAGGTTGTCCAGCTTCTTGTCTACTTCCCGGAGCTGCTTTTCCAGCAGCGGAATCGTGGTGTTCTCCTGATTCTGTACATCCATGACCAGTTGAACGATCTTGTCGATCACCGCATCGTCCCGAATCAGCTTCATGGTCTCCCGGACGACCAGATCTTCCAGCCAATCCTTCTGAACGGTCTTTTTGTTGCAGCCCTTGCGCCGCTTGACGTTGGCGCATTTATAATAATAGTAGGTGCGCCCAGTGGCACTGGTTCCGCTTTCGCCGAACATCAGAGCACCGCACTTTCCACAGAACAGCTTGGTGGTCAGCAGATATTCCTCGTCTGCCTTGCCACAGGCAGGGGCTCGCTTGTTCTTGTCCATACGCTTCTGCACCCGGTCAAACAGGTCTTTCGGAACGATAGCCGGAATCGCATCCGGCACAACGATATCCCGGAAAGACAGTTCTCCAATGTACCGGCGGTTCTTCAACATGGTGTTCACGCTGCTGTGGGTCATTTTGCCGCCCTGCATATTGCGGACACCCTTGTCGTTGAGGAAGTTTACGATTTCCACCATCTTATCGCCGTTGTCATACCGCTGAAATGCTTCCAGCACCAGCGGAGCAGTCAACGGGTCAAGGTGATAAAACTTTTCCTCGTCGATTTTGTAGCCAATGGTTCCCGTACCGCCAGTACACTTCCCTTTCAGAGCATTTTCGGTCTGACCACGGATCACCTTTTCGGACAGCTCTGCGGAATAGTATTCCGCCATACCTTCCAACAGTGTTTCCACCAGAATGCCCTGTGAGCCCTCGGCAATGGGTTCCATAACGGAAATCAGGTGGACACCGTTCTTTTTCAGGATCATCTTGTAGTTTGCGCTATCAAAACGATTCCGGGCAAAGCGGTCAAATTTCCAGACGAGAACAACGTCAAACAGCTTCTTGCCGCTGTCTTTGATCATCTGCTGGAACTCCGGGCGATTGTCCGTTTTGGCAGAGAATGCACGATCAATGTAGTGTTTGATGACCGTGATGCCGTTCTTTTCGGCGTAGGCGGTGCATTCCCGAATCTGGCCTTCAATGGATTCTTCACGCTGGTTGTCCGAGGAATAGCGGGCATAGATTACGGCGGTCATAGACTCACTTCCTTTTTCTTATCGAACAGATGGGTAGCTTTTTGCATACTTGTAGATTTGGCGCGCACAGTCAAGGCTCATTTTGCTGGAATCGTTGTGTTTGAGCCATGCATTCACGTTGCCCGGATTCAGCTTTAAGTCTGTGTAGAGACGATAATTCGTCAGTTTCTTTTTCTGCTGAAGTTCCAATACCCGGCGATGGATCAACGCTTTCGTGTCATTGTCGGCAAGGGCGGCATCCCGGACGGAGCAATAGCTACGCCAGACTTTCCGGTAACCTTCCGGCAGTTCAGGTGACTGATTTTCTAAAAGCAGCAGCATTTGCGCCAGCGAATAGCGATTAGAAAGCTGCTCATATTCCGCAACAACCGTGCTGTTCGCAGTATAACGGAGCAACAGATCTACTTTATCAAAGGTCAGCGCATAGAGAAACAGCGGTTCTTTCAAGCGAGGATTTTCGGTCATGCAATCTGCCAGCTTATGGACACTTACCGTCTGAATCCCGGAAAGCTCTGCCACATACTGCTTCAAAAAGCCTTCGAATGTCAGCTTTCGCATGGTCTCCACCTCTCCACATACTCCTGATAGCGGATATAGAAATCCCGATACCGCCAGTCGTTCAGGATGCTGGCTCTCAACTCATCTTCATCCGTTGCAAGGTGTTCCAGCAAATCCCAATCCAACGAATTCCGCACAGCCTCACTCTCTACGTCTGCCTTGTCAGTGTCCCGGAAAGAGCAGAGCTTTGCAATCACCAAATCTTCCAGGCTGGGTGTGTAGAACTGCACCTTTGTACCACCAAAGGGTAGCGGCTGAAGCCGGTCTTGGAAGTTATACGGGAAATTGTCGATGTAGGCTTCCACATCGGTGTTGATGTCGTACTTGCCAAGCAAACCGTACAGTTCTTTCGGAACACTCAAGGCATCAATGTCATGAGTAGCGCGGGTCAGCTTTCCCAACAAAATGAACGCACTACCGCCTACAATCACCATCTGATAGCGGTCGTTATTGTCGATCATCAGGTCTGCGTCTTCGTCCAGACGTTCCAGACGCTTGCGGAGGTCATCTAAAATCATCTTTCCCATAAAACAGCCTTTCGTATTTTCAATAATAGTATTTTCTAAAATCATTTTACAGGAAGGAAATCTGATTGTCAAGCACAAATCAACGACATTTCATACAATTCATACTACCATGTTGTCAGTCCACATCTCACACTGGCTAATGACCGTGCTGATTGCCGTATCATAATCTTCCGGTGGATACTTATATTTTTTCAGCAAGTGCTTCACCATCTTACGCATACTCGCACGGGCAGTTTCTTTTTTCTGCCAGTCTATTGTCCGATTTTTGCGCAACATTTCCGTAAGTTCTCTGGTTAAGTCAATCAGTTCATTGTTTTGGTAGAAATCCTTGATGTTTTCTGGCTTTGTCAGAGCATCGTAAAAAGCCAGTTCTTCCTGCGTCAAGCCCAGCTTTTTACCGTTGTTATACAGTTCTGTAATCTCCTGTGCCGTTTTCAGAAGTTCCTTGATGACCTCCTCGTTTGTAATCAGACCGTTATAGTAAGAGTTCATCAACTGTGTAATCTTTTCTGAAAACTTCTGAGACTGCACAACATTTGTCCGTTTATACAGTGAAACTTGCTCTGCCATAAGTTTTTTCAAAATTTCTACGGCAATGTTCTTTTCTTTCATTTTTGATATTTCGTCCAATACCGCCGGGTCAAACAAGCTGATATTTTCATCTGCCTGCTTGCTGTCAAACAGACTGATTACACCTTGGCTCTGGATACTCGCTTTCAGAAGTTCATTGATTTGAGTGTTGATTTCTTTCAGCGAGAGCGTCTTTCCGCCGCTGCCGCCGTAAGTAATTTTCACCACGGTAGAACGCACAGCTTCCATGTAGGCGGCTTCATGACGCTCCTGTTCTGTGGTCATGCTGGAGCACAGGGAGTGCGACTGTTTCAGCAGCATTGCTTCTCGCAGGAACAAGTCCTTGCGCTTGGGTGCTTTGGCATCCAGCACAAAGTTCACACCACCCGTTACCAGCTTTGCCATAACCAGCGGCGAACCGTCAATAAAACTGCTGAAATCAAACCCGTGCAACAAATCCTTGCACACCTGAAGCTTTTCCTGAAACTTCGGATATGCAACTTTGGAAATATCCATATCGCCATACCGGGACTGGTCGCGCTTGGTATATTCCTTCATGGCAGCTTTGAGGGCAGATGCAATGCCCACATAGTCCACGATCAAGCCGCCCTCTTTGTCCTTGAACACACGGTTCACACGAGCAATCGCCTGCATCAGATTATAACCGTGCATCGGCTTGTAGATGTACATTGTCGCCAGCGAGGGAACATCAAAACCGGTCAGCCACATATCCACCACGATAGCGATCTTCATTGGATCATCGTTATCTTTGAACTTTCGCGCCAGTTCCTCCTTGTGCGATTTTGTCCCAATAATCGCTTTCCAGTCCTCCGGGTCGTTGTTACCGCTGGTCATGACCACACCGATTTTCTCTTTCCATGCCGGACGCAGTTCCAGCAGCTTCCGGTAGATTTTCATGGCAATCGGGCGCGAATAGGCAACAATCATCGCCTTACCGGTCAGCAGGTTGGCACGGTATTTTTCGTAGTGGGTGACAATATCCTCGCACAGCGATTGCACCGTAGAATCTGCGCCCAACACGCTTTCCATCTGTCCCAACATTTTCTTGCTTTTTTCAATGGTCGCTGTGTCCGATTGCTGCTCCAATGCGTCATAAGTCGCATCAATCAGAGCCAGCGTGTCCTTATCCAGATGCAGCTTGATGACGCGGCTTTCGTAGTAGACAGGGCGCGTTGCGCCATCCTCCACCGCCTGCGTCATGTCGTAAATATCAATGCACCTCCTTGCCAGAGCCGATTTTTCGAACCGCAAGCAGATCGTGCACGAGATTCTGCACCCGGAGGACCGCCCTGCTCCGCAGAAACGAATCTACGGAATCAACTATTCTGCACTGGAAGCTGCCGTCCGGCGAATCCAGCAGGATGTTGATTTCCTGATGAAGTATCTCCCCAAGGTGCCTGATGATGCCTATGTGAAAGTGGAGACCACGAAGATTCTCAAACAGCATAAGGCATATATGGCACAGTTTGAAGAACTGCTGAACGATGAAAAAATCGCATAACGACAGGCACTTGTAAGCCATCAACGAGCCACCAGCCGCAAGTGCAGGGCGGAAAGCATCCGCGCCCTTGCGCCTGATAAAAATTGGAACTTTGATTTTCTCGCCCGGCTTTGCCACGGTGGGACGATCAAAGGAGCGTGCGTTTGAACAAAAAGAAAAAGTCCACAAACACTTCCCCTTATCCCGATGAAGTCATCGACCGTCTGGCACGGGCATTCTACCCGGCCATCCTTGCCTGCTGGAACAGCGAGGAAGGCCAGCGGTCACTTGTCGGGGCGAGGCCCCTCCATCTTGCTTGCGCAAGACCGTTCGGTCGCTTAAAAGCCCCACTGGGGCTTTCATTGCTCCGCTGCGCTGCGCAAACGCGAGCTTGCCGCGTGGCAGGCGGAACAGGCTCACATCTCCGGCAAAGAAAAACAGAGCGTTCCCGACGGGGAACGCCCTGCTGTACATATCGCTATCGTGTGTGGATTTTTGCAGGGTGCGTCCGGGTGGACGCGCCCTGTTTTTTTCTTGGAAAACTTTAAGACTTCTTCCGATTTTGGAGAGTGGTTGCCATAGCAACCGACAATCCTGTGGGAATCTGCTAAAATGCTCTGCGGTTGGTTATGTATAACTAACTACCAGAAATTTTCATCATTTTAAGGAGTTTCCCATGAAAAAGATTACACGTCGTTCTTTTCTCGCTGCTATGGCTGCTGTCAGCGCTGCCGGTGTCCTGACCGCCTGTGGTGGTTCCGGCAATGCAGCTTCTTCCGCTGCCGCTTCTGAATCTGCCTCTGTTTCCAGCGAAGCAGTCTCTTCTGCGGCTTCTGCCGATGAGACCGGCACCCACACCGTCATCGACCACGGCGGCAATGAGGTCGAAGTCCCCAACAAGGTCACTCGTGTGGTCATCGACCAGATCCCCATCCTGTCCACCTACATGGCCTATTTTGAGGGCAGCGCACCCTATATCGTGGGCTATTGCGGCTCCTTCAAGTCGGTCATTTCCGACACCGTGCTCAAGAACATCGCCCCGGAGCTGATGGAATCCAGCGATACGGTCTATGCGCAGAGCGACCTGAACATCGAGGAGATCATGAAGCTGAATCCCGATGTTATCCTGTACAATGCGGGCAACTCCTCCCATGCCGAAATCCTGAAGGCCAGCGGAATCCCCTCCATCGGTTTCGCTACCGTGGGCGCTTCCACCGAGGCTGACCCGCTGGAGCGCTATGAGGAGTGGCTGAAACTGCTGGAGGATGTCTTTGGCGAACCGGGCAAGACCGAGGCCTTTGTGGCTGCCGGTGACGAGATCGTGGCCGATGTGGAAGCCCGCATTGCGGATATTCCTGAGAGCGACCGCCCCAGCGCCCTGATCCTGTGGAAGTACTCGGACGGTGTGCCGCAGGTCTCCGGAAACGGCACTTTCGGTACCTACTGGATGAAGCATCTGGGCGTGACCGACAAAGCGCTGGAAGCCACCGGTTTTGCCCAGACCAGCATGGAACAGGTCTACAGCTGGGATCCGGACATCCTCTTCCTCGATGGCCCCGGCCTGCAGCCCCTGCGCACGGAGAATGTGCTTTCCGGCAACGTGGATGGTGCCGACTTCTCCACGCTGACCGCCGTGCAGAACGGCCGCGTGTACAACACCACCCTCGGTATGTGGAACTGGTTCACCCCGAACCCGGATGCCCCGCTGGTACTGGCATGGCTGGCCTGCAACACCTACCCGGACGCTTTCGCAGATTACCCGCTGGGCGATACCATCAAGGAATACTACAAGACCTGGTATGGCTATGATGTGACCGATGACGAGATGGAGGAAATGCTGCTGTACTGATGAAGGACACCATCTGGATCAAAAAAGGCCGCTTTACCCCGCTGGCTATCCTGCTGATGCTGGCACTGCCGTTGACCACCTCAGTAATCTGCCTGTGCTTCGGACGCATGAATGTCCCGGTCGGGGAAGTGCTGACCGCCCTGCGCACAGCTCTGACCGGCGGCAGCGCGGCCAATGTGCAGAACTATTCCATCGTCATCAACCTGCGTCTGCCGCGCATCCTCATGGCCATCATCGTAGGTGCAGGACTGACCTGTGCGGGCAACACCTTTCAGTCCCTGTTTTCTAATCCGCTTGCCACGCCGGACATTTTGGGCGTGACCAGCGGCACCTGTGTGGGTGCAATTCTGGCCATCATTCTGTCGTGCAGTATTCTGGAAACACAGCTCATTGCGCTGGTGTTCGGCCTTGCGTCTGTCTGCTTTACCCTGAAAATTGCAGGCAAGAACGATGGCCGTTCCATGGTCTATCTGGTTCTGGCCGGAACCATTGCCTCTTCTCTTTTCAATGCGGTTGGATCGCTGCTCAAGTATACGGCCGACCCGCAGGATAAGCTGCCGGAGATCACCTACTGGCTGATGGGCAGTTTTACCAGTGCCAGCTACCAGAAGATCCTCATCGGCTGCCCGCTCATCATCGCAGGCATCGCTGTTATTTACCTGCTGCGCTGGCGGCTGAACATCCTCTCCCTGAGCGATGACGAAGCCCGCGCCAGCGGCATCAACATCAAACAGACCCGGATGCTGTTTATTGTTGCATCTACGCTGGTCACGGCTTCAGCCGTTTCCATGTGCGGTCAGGTGGGCTGGATTGGTCTGCTGATCCCGCACGCATCCCGGATGCTGGTTGGAAGCAACAACCGTTATGTGGTGCCCCTCAGTCTCAGTCTGGGAGCCAGCTTTATGATCCTGATCGATACCCTGTCCCGCAGCATCAGTATTATCGAGCTGCCGCTTTCCATCCTGACCGCCATCATCGGTGCGCCGGTGTTCATCTCTCTGCTGAATAAGACAAGGAGCAACCTGCGATGATCTTGCAAGTGCAGAATGGCTGTTTCGGCTACCCCGGACAGCCTGTCATTCTGGAAAATATCGACCTGACACTGGAAGAGGGACACATTCTTGCCATCCTCGGCCCAAACGGCATCGGCAAGACCACTTTGCTCAAATGCATGATCGGTCTGCTGCCGTGGCACAGCGGCAAGACCCTGCTCTATGGTAAGGAGATCCACACCCTGAAGCCGAAGGAAGTGTGGAGCACCATTTCCTACATCCCGCAGTCCCATGGGTTTGCGTTCTCCTATACCGGACTGGAAATGGTTTTGCTGGGCCGCAGTGCCCATCTGGGTATGTTCCAGCAGCCCGGCAAAGAGGAACTGGAAATGGCCGAAGCCATGATGGAGCGGGTGGGCATCTCTCACCTTGCCAACAAGGACTGCAACCGGATGAGCGGCGGCGAACTGCAAATGGTGCTCATTGCCCGTGCCCTTATCAACGATCCTAAGCTCATTATTCTGGACGAGCCGGAGACCGGTCTGGACTTCCACAACCAGATCCTTGTCCTGAACATGGTGGAGCGGCTGGCGCATGAGGAAGGCATCAGCGCCATTATGAACACCCATTATCCTACCAACGCCATGAGCGTGGCAGACGAAGCACTGATGCTCAACCGCAAGGGTGAATTTTTCTACGGTCCGGCCGCTGCCATCCTGAACGAGCAGAACATTTCCTATTCCTTTGATGTTCAGGTCATCGTGGACGAGTTGAATTATCAGGGACGCGCCGTGCGCAGCATTGTGCCAGTGGCCTTGCGAGGGAATGCCGTATGAAGATACCATTTACACTTTCCCAGCTGCGTCCCATCCGGGAGGCCATGACAGTTTCCCGCCCAGCAAAACTGGGCGAGAGTGTACCTGTTACCTGGTTCTCGCTGGGCGGCGGCACCTCCATCACCCCGGAATATTACGACTGCACTACCCTGTATCTGGGCGGGGAAGGCTGCGGCGATTTCCTTCTGGGGGAAGAAAGCCGCATCGTTCCCCTGCATCCCGGCCAGCTGCTGGCCGTTCCGCCTAAAATGCTCTGCGGCTGTCTGACCGACAGCGGCATGATCTATACTGAAATCATTCTGAAAAAGGAGAACTTCACCATGAACAACATTCTCAAAGCAGGCCAGCCCACCGAACTGAAAGATCTCATTTCTTACGAGGACGGCAGCATTGCAAACCTCGACCTCGTCCACGCCGACAACATGAAATTCGTGCTGATGGCCTTTGACGAGGGCACCGGCCTGACCCCGCACCGTGCACCCGGCAACGCCATCCTGACCGCGCTGGAAGGCAAAGCCATCATCGGCTACGAGGGTCAGGACTATGAGCTGACCGCAGGCCAGAGCTTCCGTTTTGACAAAAACGGCCTGCACAGCGTCACTGCACAGGGCAAGTTCAAAATGAGCCTTCTGCTGGTGATCGAATAAGCAATTTCCTCATCACAACTGACGCAAAGAACCCGTCCGGAGCATTCCGGACGGGTTCTTTGTCATTCAGTTTCTTCAGCAGTAATACAGGAAGGAACGCAGGCGGCTCCACGCCGTTTCGTCCCAGTCATTGTCCAGCGAAAGCTGGAACAACGGTGCATTGCAGGCATCCCGCAGGCCGCGCATATCCAGGATCATGGCAGCGTTTTCATAGCGTGGGGCGAGGGTCAGCACGGCATCCGCCCGCCCGGAAAGCTCTACTGCTTTTGCATAGCGGTAGCGGCCATTCCCGCCCGCAAAGTGCGGCAGGGCAGTGTCCGCCGTTTCAAACAGGGCCGCAGTATCCTGTGCAAAGGCGCTGTGTGTACCCAGTTCTGCTCCGATGGTCTGCATCTCCTGCGCCATCTGTTCCAGCCATTTGGCACAGGGCTTGTTGGTATCCATGTTGTCTTTCCAAAGGAACCAGAGCGCCTCGCTCAACGGCGCACGGAGCAGCTGGCTGCCCTCTGCTTCCAGCGTAGAAAGCACTCCGCTGTCCAGCTCGGTCAGGCAGAGCGGCGTACCCACGGCGGCAAGCCTGCGGCCCGTGGCGGGGCATCTGCCGATCTCTACCGCAGCCTTGTGGAGCTGTGCCCAGCCGGGCAGTGCATCCCATGCAGCAGCAATTCCGGCGCGCATCGCCGCCAGGGCAGCATACAGGATATCTCCGGCCAGCAGTGCACGGAACAGGGCATCCCGGTCCTGCGCCGTTGCAGGCAGGGTTTCCAGCATCGGGCTGACCAGCTTGGCGCTCTGGTTTCCTCTGCGGTCCAGTACTGCCCGTATGACGCGGGCATATTGTCCATCTGCTTCTGCACCCTGCGTCTGCGGGATCAGGAACTGTGCCGGTGCCGGGTCTACTTCCTGCTGTGCAAGGATGCCGCCCAGCAAAGCAGGGAAGGGCAGATATTCCTTTGCACTGGTCTCGGCACGTCCAAGGCTCAACGCATGAGCGCTGAGATGCGGCAGTGCATGGGCATCCACCCCCTGTGCACGGAAATATCCGGTCAACGATGCCGTGTATTCGCCCAGCGGCGGCAACCAGAGCGGAAAATCCTTTTCCGGCACCGCCGGGAGATGACAGGGGCGGATATCGACCTGCTCCAGCACAAAGTCCTTGGGCAGAACTTCCACCGGGCGGTGGTTCAGGCTGTTCAGGAAGGCTTCAATGCGGGTGATGACACCCACATTGGAAAAGTGCTCGTCCACTTCGATCTGCAAGTAGGGCTTATCCCCCATTTCCTGCTTGAACAGATGGGACAGCATGGTATCCGGGCCGCAGCCGTGGTTGGTCAGATACACCGCATACAGGTTCGGATGATGAGCGATGAGCTTTGCGCCGGACAGGATGTGCTGTCCGAACGGATAATACAGATTTTCGTATTCGTCCGCAATGTCCAGCGCATGGCCGGGCAGATGACTCAGGGTAATGACCTTGTATCCGCGTTCCAGCAGCAGTTCCGGGATACCCATGTTCAGGATGGGGTCGGAAACGCCATAATTCCGGGTGATGAGCACCAGAATTTTGTCCTCCGGTTTCAGGGTCGCCAGCAGTGCTTTGCCCTGCTTTTCCACTGCGGCAGTATGGCGGCGCACCGCCATGGCACCGCTGAGCAGTGCTTTTGCGCAAAGCGGCTTCGGGATACCTAGTACTTTGCCCAGCCCCAGCATGGCGGTGGCCATGGCTTCCTGCCCGAAGTCCAGATCAAATACCGGGCTGAGCAGGGTGATGCCCTTGCTTTCGATGTCCAGTGCCTTTGCGATGGACACCGCCGCCGTCTGCATATAGACGCAGCCGTAGTTGTGCTTCACCCGGCTCTTTTCGTGCTTCATGGTGTGGATGCTGGGCAGAAAGATATAATCCACCTTCTGGTCGATGAGCTGCTGTATGTGGCCGTAGATCAGCTTGACCGGGTAGCAGGTCTCGCTCTGTGCCAGCTGCTGGGAAAGCCGGATGGTTTCCTCGCTGGTCGGGTCGGTCAGGACTACGTTGAACCCCAGCGAGGTAAAGAATGCATTGGCCATGGGGAAGAACTTGTGGATCATCAGCACAAAGGGCACGCCCACCGTCTTTTTGCGAGGGTCGCGTTTCCCCGTGTAGCCTTCCAGAAGCAGGTTGTCGGCCTGCCGGTAAAAATCAATGTTTCTTTGGGTCTCGGCGCTGCGGCTGTCCTCTGCGGCCTGTGCCGGGCTGTCAAACCCGACGAACTGACTGGACGTATCGCCCACCGCTTCCTGCGCCAGAAGGGCCGCGCCGTATGCGCCGCTGATGGAGAACACCGGGCTGACCCGGACCCGGCTGCCATAGGCCGCCTGAAAAGCCGCCACGATGCCGGGATTGTAATCCACACCGCCCTGCAATACAATGTGCTGTCCGACCGGTTTGGAGCCGACCACTTTGTGCAGGTAGTTCTGCACGATGGCGTGGCACAGTCCGGCCGCAATATCTGCCTGTGGAACGCCTTCGGCAGCGGCAGAAGCAATGGCGGTTTCAATGAATACCGCGCAGCGCTCGCCCAATGCGGCCGGGTGCTCTGCGGACAACGCCAACTGGCCAAATTCAGCCAGCGGAATCCCCATGCGGGCGGCCTGTTCCTCTACAAAAGAACCGGTGCCCGCTGCGCAGATCTTGTTCATCTGGAAATCCACGACTTTGCCGTTTTTCAGGCTGATGTATTTGCTGTCCTGCCCGCCGATCTCAAAGACAGTATCCACCTCCGGCACCCAGTGCGCAGCGCCCTTTGCCTGCGTGGTGATCTCATCCCGCACGGCATCGGCACCGATGCGCTTGCCGACACGCTCCCGCCCGGAGCCAGTCACGCCCACCGCCGTAAAGCGCACCGCACCGAACCGTTCCCGGATGCTGGCCAGCCCCTTGCGGACAGCTCCTTCCGGGTCGCCTGCGGTGCGCAGATACTGGAAATCCACCAGTTCACCCTCCGGCCCCACCAGAACAAGGTCGGTGCTGGTGGAACCGATGTCGATGCCCAGCGCACAGCCCTCCTCCGGGAGGATACCGGTGGCATTCGGCTCAGAAAGATCAGTGCCGGGCAACAGTTCCAGTCTGGGAAGCCCGGTTGTCGTGGAGCGTGTTGCCATTGCATCGTTCAACAACGCATCCAGCTGTGCCAGTGTAAATGCACCTTCTGCCTTGCATGCTGCACCGATGGCCGCTTCAAAACGCGCTTCTTCCGGGACAATCAGTTCCTCTTCGGTCAGGTCGAACACATCCCGGATAGCCCGTATCACGCCGGAGTTGCAGGTCACGCCGCCGCAGAATACCACTGGTTTGCAGACCGGCAGCCGCCGCACAATGGTCGCCTTGTAGTTATGGATCATTGCATAGCACAATCCCAGCAGGATATCCGGCGTGGAAACACCTTCCTGCTGGCGGTGAATGATATCCGTTTTGGCAAACACTGCGCAGCGTCCGGAAAGCCGCGGAATGCTCTGCGCCTGCTCAACCAGCGCAGAATAATCCTCCAGCTTGCAGCCCACACGGGACATCTGATCCTCAAAAAAGGAACCGGTGCCGCCTGCGCAATGCTCGTTGGCCGCAAACTGCGGGGTCCGGCTCTGGACTTCCGTGATGAACCGCGCACCCTGACTACCGATTTCAATAATCGAACCGGCCTGCGGCACAAGCCTGCGTACACCTTCCACGATGGCAGGAATCTCTCCCAATTCTGATAGAACCGGACAGCGTTCCAGTAGTGCCCCGGCATTATCACCTGTCACACAAACGGCAAGTGTCTCGTCCCTGCCAATAGCAAGTTCCGACAAGCCCTGCCGCAGGCACAGAAGTGGTCTGCCGTGATGCACGGCAAGCCAGTACTTCTCCACTGTTCCGTTCTGCATCAGCACGATTTTGACCGTGGAGGTACCAAGATCCATTCCCAAAGAATACATGGGACAGCTCCTTTCAAAAATCAACCCTGTTGCTTTGAGGGTTTGACATTTCAAACTTCATTCCGTATAATAGAGCTGTCGTAAATTAGACAGCTCTAACTAGAGTTTAACACAACTACCTCGATGTGTCCGTTGTTATGGCAACGGACGGAATGATTTTGGAGCATGGAAAAATATTATTCGATTTTACAGCAGTGCGGAATGTTCCACGGCATCCAGCCGCGCCGCTACCGGGATGTTCTGGACTGCCTGCACGCAAGCGTGCATCAATATCCCCGCAATACGCATCTTGTGGAACTGGGTGAGCAAAGCCACAATACAGGCATCCTGCTGGATGGCACAGTGGAAGAGTTTCTGTATGATGAAAATGGAAATCAGGTCAGCATCTGCCGGCTGGCAAGTGGGCAGATTTTCGGGGCCGAACTGGCCTGTACCGGCTGGAGTACCAGTCCGGTCTGCCTGCGGGCCGACTCAGACTGTACGGTGCTCCGGCTGGATTTCAGTGCGCTCATGTCCCAGCAGACCATGAGTTGTCCCTGCCGGATGCAGGTGACCGCTAATCTGATGCAGGATATGGCGCAACAGCTTCTGTTCTTCAATACAAAGGTGCGTATTCTTGCCCAGAAGCGTCTGCGGGATCGGCTGAAAATTTATTTGCAGACGCTGACACCGGACAGCAAAGGATGTTATCATCTGCTGTACAGCCGTACCGAGCTGGCCGACTTCCTCTGTGTAGATCGCAGCGCGCTTTCCCGCGAATTGTGCCGGATGCGGGATGAAAAGGTTATTGAATTTTCCGGGGCAAAAATCAAGATCCTAGATCATGATTTTCTCCGTCACTGAGCTTCAAGCTGAAATAAAAGGAAGGCAGGGTGTTCTTTTGATGGAACACTCCGCCTTCCTTATCGCGTGTGGATTTTGGGGGTTAGTCTTCTAGTCCATGGATTCCAGCCACATTCTTCAAATATTCCTCCGGTTCGCCGTTTAGAATCAGGTCTGCATACGCCAGAGGGTCGTTATAGATGAGATACTCCAACTCCGACCTCTGCGCCATGGTAACGTCCAACGCATCCTCGACCTCGGTACAGTCGATAGAGATTTTTCTCCCATCCCGGAGCAGCAGCTCCACGCACCCGGCGTCCATGTTGAACGAACAAACTCTTGCATCGTACTTCATAATTTTGTCCTTTCTGCCTTACGGCACTCTTACCGTGGTCTGTCGTGCTTTTTTGTGATAAGGTCTAGGACGTTTTTCGAGGGAAGCAAGAGATTCGTTTTGTTTTCCAAAGAAAACAAAAAATCCGAACCCTTCTCCTATCGGAAAAAAGTTCGGATTTTGTTGTTGTGGTGCACCTCCAGGGACTCGAACCCTGGGCCCACTGATTAAGAGAGCAAGCCGCCGGTTCGTCTCAATTTATGGAAGTTTCGAGTCATCGTTATTTTTAATCAAATCAACGTGATTTTTCACCCAGCAATTTCTGCACCCTTTGTCGGATTTTGCAGCGAAAAGCACCCTCTGCACGTTTTGAAACCGTGCAAAATCCGTGCAGAAACCGTGCACTTACTCTCTGACAAACAAAATCGCCCTATTCCCTACCGGCTTGACGGCATTGGTTTGAGTGACCGACCCAGATATCCTAAATTATCTCTCTATGTTTACAAAACATCTGTGATTCTCTCTTTCTATTACGTAAGGACGCAAATGAAGGGCCCCATAAACGTCCTACTAAAAAAAGGAGATTATTACTATGTTACTCAAAAATGGAAGTACTGGCAACTATGTTATGTACCTGCAGTATGGACTGCATATCATGTGCTGCCCTCCGGGTAGTTTTGACAGCAAATTTGGCTCTGGTACTGAAAATGCTGTTAAGAAGTATCAGGGCAAAAAAGGTCTTACCCAAGATGGCATTGTTGGCGATGGTACATGGAACGCACTGGTAAGCGACATTAAAACCATCCAGCAGCTCCTGAAGAACAAAGGTTATTACGCCAGTACAGTGGATGGCCTTGCAGGTTCAGGCACTTATAACGCTGTTATCAGTTTTCAGAAAGCATCCGGCTTGACTGCCGATGGTATGGTCGGCAGTGCCACCCTAAACGCATTGAACGCTTCTTCGGGCGGTACAAGTGGTCAATCTCATTCAATCACTCTGCCTACTGATAGAAACTATCTTTGGGCACAGAAGAATTCGGAGATTGTTAAGCTTGTTGGAAATAGCGGTTGCTCGCTTGTTGCTGTGTTGAATACCGCTAATATCTATGGTCCTCGTGAATTCACCCCTAACGAAGTCCTGACTGCCTGTGGAAATTGGGGTGCAAACGGTCTGAATACTTGGGCTCTTCCCAGCAAGTGCAATGGTAAAATCGACACGAGCAACTACACTCATGGCGGTAAGGAGCAGGCGACTGTATTCAGTGCAGTCAAAGCAAGTATTGACAATAACCTTCCCATCATTATTCGACTCAACAGTAGCAATGGCAAAAAGACGCATTTTGTCACAGCGATTGCTTATACTGGCGATTGCTTATACTGGCGATTGCTCCTCTGCAAGTAGCATTTCCGTCATTGATCCTGCTGGTGGTGTCATTCGAACTCTTGAGGAAGCGGGAACTGCACGCAATGAAACCGTATACGGCGATTATATCGCAACCGCTCGTCGCTCCTAAATATCTCTACTCTCTTCATCAACAATAAGTTGTAAAGCATCATTTTTAACATATATCCCCCCCAAAGTCTTTTCTCAACTCTCGAAAAGGCTTCGGGGGGGATTTTTCAATGCCTATTATATGCAACACTTTTCACTATCTGCTTATCCAAGCTCAGGCGAGTGATATTTATTTACTCTCCACACATACCCAACTTTTACCAACTGCATTTCATATTCGACTTTATTCATGTCATCATATGAATACTCATCATGTACCTCATACGTTTCATTGGGATTATAGTATGCAATCATTACAAAATTCACTTGTGCTTCCGTTTTATTTTTCAAATAGTATCGCACTGAGCAGAAATCATCCGGATAATATTCTCCCACATATCCCGTAAAATATGGAATTTGTGCCAAATCATAGTCATCACAAACGGCGAGTTTTCCATTATAATTCGCAAACTTTTTCTCAATTGAATCTTGTGACAAGAAATCATTTGTAAAAATAGATTTCATATATTCTTCAAACTCTTTATAAGAATTTTGATAGACCTCATAATCATGTCCGTTCAGTTTTACATATGTCGGCGCATTTTGCGTCATAGGCACAAAAGTCGGAGCATCTTCAATTTTAAAATTCAGTCCTTTTAAGTTACTTGATTGTCCCCAAAGTGCATAGTCTATTTTCTGCGCTTTTTCAAAAACAGTATATTGATCTTGATCTAAAAATACCGAGGTCGAATCAACTAACGTCTGGGAAAAATCTTGCAAATCATTTTTTTCTTCAGAATTGCATGAACTTGACGATGTATCCTGTGACGAAACTACTGTGGACATTGATGATGCTGTTGTATCATTCATTCCACATCCCACCAAATTCACCACAATACAACCTAGAATCACTATCATTTTTACACTTTTTGCACAATTCATATATGTTCTCCTTTTTTATAAGTTTATCAACATATTGTTTAGTCTCTATTACCTTCTTGTAAACTTTTTATATTAGCTCACAAAAATCTATTTTTCCGTTTACAAATCTTAACATTTTTTCTCTTTCCTCTTAAAAGGAGGAAAGAAAATTGAATTATACGCTTTTTGACCTTTTTCTAAATGCATATAACGGCAACTCCTTTGCACAGCTACAAATCGTCCAACGTTTTCAGCCATTACTGAAAAAATATGCAGCTCTTCTTAAGTATGAGGATGCCTATTCAGATTTACAATTATATCTTCTCGAATTACTGCATTCCGGAAAATTGACCAAACTTCAAAGAAAAGATGACGGCACATTAGTGAAATATATTGAATCCTCTATCCGGCATCAATACATTTCGCTTAACAGCCGAAAAAACGCCGTAGATAACTCTGTCATCGCAAGCGTTGATGAAATTGATTTCGATCAGATGTCTTTGTCCTCAAACGATGAATATCCTAAACTATTGATTTCCGATTTACATTCTGTTCTTCAACCTTCTGAACTGACCTTATTATCTCAATTTGTTTTTAAAGGAATGAGCATCGCAGATATAGCAGAAAAATCTGGTGTCAGTAGACAAGCTATCAACCGTAAAAAGCTTTCCATATTAAAAAAATTAGAATGTGCATTCTTCCCTAAAACTTCCAAATAAATTCTCATTCATTTTGATTTCATTCTTTAGTGTATAAAAGCTATTTTCTTCGCTCCCTTTAATCAAACCACCACGGCAGTTCCAGCCACAGGTTATCCATGGCCTGTTCCTCGGTCTTTTTGGCGCGGCCTTTTGTCAGGTGAAAGTATATCGCCGTGCCGATCAGCAGATGTTCCTCGCCATCGGTGAAGCCATAGCGGTACAGCAGATAGGTCTGCTCCCGTTGGGTCAGCCGTTTCAGGC
>OOIG01001142.1_pt1 | contig 20339 bp, 23 predicted proteins | sample 1692091 | NCBI WGS metagenome assembly OOIG01 (sample SAMN06348188, study PRJEB24527) | human gut metagenome | biome: human gut; feature: ankylosing spondylitis patient; material: feces | host: Homo sapiens | place: China | collected 2015-10 | reverse complement strand
TATCTACTGAAAAGAAGTGATTTTGCTCTTACAAAATATATGGAAAACCAGATGATTACTGAAAATAATAGTTCAGAGGATGTACTGTCCCCTGCTTACACTGTTAAAATTTCATCTGGAAAATTAAAGGGTAAAACACCAGCAGAAGTTCTTTTGGAAAATCCTGACAATAAGGAGCTTTTGAATTCGCAATATGCTTTTATTAAAAAGAATATGGAAGATCCTAAAAATAAAAAGTATGAAAGAATGAACAAGTTACAGCTTGATGCTATTGTGGATGCTGCAAAACTTTTATCTTCTGGAGAATTGAATGCAGAACATGTTATTGAAGATGTTGTCGTTCCTATTTATACTCCAGGATTTAGACCAATTATCAGAAAAACACGAGATGATGGTAAGTCTTTTATTTATGATGTTAAGATTGTCATGCATCTTAATTCAGAATACCCAATTGAAGTAACCGTTTCCAACTTCTATGCGCCAGTTGTAAAAACTGAAGCAGGATTGTTGAATGTAAAAGTTACGGAAAAGGATGAATCTTCTGAGATTAGAAATACAGTATCTATTCCTATTGATGCTTGGGAAGATATTGTTTACAATATCAGTATGCAGATGCGTTGTTTTGAAACATGCAGTTTTGCAAATGCATATAGCATGGCAACTACACAAGACAAAGCAAATTATAACAATTCAAAAAATTAGTAACAACAATAATAAAGAGGTAGGCATTTGATATGTCTACCTCTTTTTCCTTTTAGATTTCCTCAAAAGAAAAATTGTTATTTTGTGATTCACCAATTTCCTCTAATACAGTAATAGCTCTTTGTGCATCCTTTTCCGTTCTGAATTTTCTTGCAAGTTTCTTATCTTGTGTATTTTCAAAATGTCCAAGCGACTTCTTTATTACACGCACATATCCTTGTTCATTGCTGTATTTGTTTGTCCATTTGATTATCATACTCATATTATTTACCTCTTTTCTAAATATTCTAATACAAATATGATACAAATTGGAAATTTAGAACAATTCTTCATCATCTAATTCTCCATCATCTAATTCTTCATCTGATTTATCCTCCAAAGGATCTTCATTTGGAGAAAACATCTTCTTTTCATCCTTATTGACTTCATTTTCTGAAATGTATTGTTCTAATGCTTTTGCAACAGTGTCAATCGGATTGTTTCCCTTTTTAATAGATTCATCTTTTACACTACTATCATCATGTTCTTTTACAAATTCTATTTCATAATTATCTTTTGACTCAAATTGTTCTGTCATAAATTCTCCAAGCCAGATATCTTTATCCTTTGCAGTGATAATTCTTTGGTTTTCTTCTTTTTTCTTTGGAACATTAACCAAGAATAATGTATCTGCCTCTTCCTTGTTCTCAATGATTTCACTGCCTCTTGCTTTTGCAGAAAGTTCAGCAAGTTCATACATGGATAATCCTTGATTATGTACATATTTTTCCATAATCAAATCCATGGAATTAAACAAACCATAGTAATTGGTTGCTGAATTATGACATACTTTTGCATTTAACTCTTTTTCATCAATCCACAAAACTTTTGCATTGTTTACATCTACAATGATAGGTGTCACTCCTACTGCATTAGTTGTAAGCTGACTCGTCTGTTTTACAGCCTTTATATCAAAGTTTTCACTTTTATCAAGTTCTTTTCTCTCTTGATATCCACAAAGACATGGAATTTCTGTAAGAGGCTGTCCAGTATATGAATTAACATACACTTTTACATATTCAACTCCATGCTTTTTTAATGCATCTAAGTCTAAATCAACAAACTCAGCAGCTCCCTTTCCACCAAATTTACCACCATCAGTAATATCTCCTGAATGCACACAACCACTATCTCTATATCCACTATGATAACTAAGAGAACCAGCCTCTTCATAATGAATGTATTTTTTATCTTCAAATAAGCCTTCACCTTTTTTATAAAAGGTAGTAGATAAATCTAAATCAACTCTTCCATACTCACAGTTTTGGTTTGTCCACCAAATAAATACTCTGATATTCTTTGGTGTATTATCATTATTTTTTTCAATTTCAAATGATGCTCCCTTTGGCAATGTTTCCATGGCAGCAGAATCACTTTTGATATTTCTATAAACAGGAACATCTTTTAATGCAGAATCAATATAGACTTTTCCTAACTCCTGTCCATTCTTTTCCTTATCTGCAATAACATCCTTGATTTTGGACTTTAATGTATCAGCGAGTTTTTCTGAAATCGCTTCATCTATAACACCTCCGATGTAATTCTTTCCATCTACATTATGAATTGCAAGTTTTGTATCTCTTGTTCTGCTGTTTATATACTCATAGGCTTTAAGCAAAGACTCTGTTGTACACATAGGAAATGTCTTGTCTACAGTTTTCATAAACTGACTTGCAATTTCCTGCATCTGCTCTACATCTGTTGACTTGATAGACATGAAACGATTCATATTCTGTAAAAAAATACCTGGTCTTTGCTCATACAACTTCAAAGCCTTTGTGTATTCCTTATTCTGCATAGCCCTTTCAATGGACTTTTCTAAGGTATTAAGCTTAATATTGTTATGCACTTTATGGGCAACATTTCTGAGATTGTACATTTTTGTAGTCATCTTATCTGATTCTGGATGCAGAACTCTAAAAAGCTTTTTAAATCCCTTTATATCTCTAGCAACATCACCCTCTAAGTTCTTTTGTTTGTCCAATCCATCACATATAAATTTTCTTGTACTTCTTGGCATGCCCTTAAAGTTTTCAGGCAACTCATTAGCCATGAATGACTTAAATGCAACATCCTTTGTTTCCTCATTTACTGTTGCACTTAATACAAATTTAGCTATTCTTAAATAGTCATTTGTAACAAGCTTTGAAAGACATTCTGCTTTATCTCCTTGTAACATTGCAGTTGCATATAACAGACATAATGTATTTCTGTTATTTACAATCAGACATTGATTCAACCACTCATGTCCATTTTTTCTTGATTCATTTATATACTCCATAATGATGTTGCTATAATCATCAGCACTTGGAGTTTCCTTATTTGCCAACATGTTCTGAAATACATCAGAAGCAATTTTATATTTTTCAAACTCATCATTTGGAATAGCCATAAGAACTTTTAATGGATGTTCCTCAAGAGAATGAATATTTTCTTTCTCATCTACTCCTTTTGGTCTGTAGCCAAAACAATAATGTGCCATCTGCTCTACAAATAACTGTACTTCACTTGCTTCCATTACTTCTTTTGGAAAATTAGGATAAAAAGGAAGATATGTATGATTCCCTCCTGCAAGTTCATTCAGTTTCTTTGAAGTATCATAATACCAATCTGTAATCTCTTTTTCAGATGCAGTACATAATGCTTTAAAGCCTTCTTCGTTGATAGTAAAACCATAATCCGAAAGATTTTTTAATGCTGTTGCAGCAAGATTTGTGTTATCTTCATTCCCCCTTGGAACAACAAGAATCTTTCTTGAATTAAACAATAACTTTTCATATGCCATAAAACATACCCCTTTCTTTTTTTTTGAATTTATTATAAATTTTTATTTATTTCTATAAAAAAGAAAGAATCATGATATACCATCACGATTCTTTCCAATGTTATTTATGGATAGTTGAGCAAGAAGTTTTTTGATTCATCCATATGTTTTAAAATAGAAGTATCTCACTCATAATGTTCGAGTTTATCTGTCTCTGATTTAATTATCCAATCCCGGATAATTAAATCAGCAAAAACTCTTTGCCATAAATAAATTTGCATGGAAAGTTGATCAAGAGGTTTTTAAAATGAATTTGTTTGTTCAAAATAGAAGTATCTCAATCATAATATTCAAGATTTTATCTTGAAAGAGCCATGCTTTACTCCTGTAAAAATTTTTACATTTATAATATGGTATAAATTTTAAAAAAAAATAAACATTTTTCAAAAAAAAGAATCATGAACAAAATTCATGATTCTTCACATTATTTATGGATAGTTAAGCAAGAAATAATTTAGCGGAATTATGTTAGAAGTATCTCACTTTCTTTTGGCCATAAATAACTATGTGTGGAAAGTTGATTAAGAAGTCACAATTTGTCAATTTTTTGACACGATAGAAGTATCTCAATCATAGATAAGCCACACAACTCTTCTGTAAAAAAAATTACAATTACAATATGGTATATTTTTAAAACAAAGTCAAATAATTTTTACAGTCTTATTTTTACACCTTTTGCTCCTCTTGAAGACTGCTTGATTCTTGATGCAGGAACTATATTGTCATGGATAGAAATTTCCTCTGCTCCATTTTTTACTGTGATACAATAATTCACATAATCATTTTCTTGTAGCTTTATACTTGATACTCCCACTGCTAACTTTTTCTTTTGAGGAATAAGTTTTGTATCAAATCTGATAAAATAACCATCCTTTGTTCCTACCACCATTTGCCCATCTTCAAAGTTAAAGACACCTGCTATTGTTTGTGAATCATTCAATTTTGAAGCATCAATGGTTTTTCTTGATACATCAAACTCATTTAAATTGACTCTCTTTACAAAACCATCTGATGATAAGAAGACAAGTTCTCTTTCTTCCTCTGGTGGGTAATCTGTAATATATAGGATATTTTCAACTCTACTGTCATAGCCACATATATTATCAAGAGGCTGTCCTTTATCTTTCACTCTTGTATAAGGAATTTCTGTTGCTTTTAATGTATGCACTTTTCCTATATCTGTAAAGATAAGAAGTTTTCGCTTATTTGTTGAGAAAATGACATATTTGAAGTTCTCTTCTATGTACTCCTTGTTTTTCTCATATAAGCTTCTATCCACAGCATGAATATATCCAAACCGATCAATAAGAACTGCTGTATTTTCTTCCTTAATCTCTCGTTCTTTAATAACAATAGGTTCTGCTTCAATAATTTCTGTTTTTCTTTCAGTAGAAAGTTCCTCTTTTAATGCCAACATTACTTTCTTTATCTCATGTCTCATTACAACTCTGCTACCTAACACCTTTTCACAGAATGCAATCTCTTTCATGATATCTTTTAATTCTTTCTGCAGTTTATTGATTTCCAATCTGTTTAACTGTGAAAGTCTCATGGCAATAATAGAATCTGCATGTTCTTCTGAAAAATCAAAAGTCTTTGCTGTTTCTTCAAAACCATCAGTGAGGAATTTAATTCCTTTTGTTTCACCCGTCATCAAACAGTTCTTTGCTGTTGCAATATTAGGTGCAAACCTAATGGTTTCAATAATTTCAGCAATTACATCTGTTGCCTTGACTAATCCTTCTAATATGTTCTTTCTCTTAGTAAGTTTGTCAAGCTTATGAGTGTATTTCCTTGTATAAATCTCATACTGAAATTCCATAAAAGTATTAAGGATGTCTTTTAATCCCATAACTTCTGGCTTTCCTTTATTGATTACTACTGTCTGCATTCCAAATGTATCTTCCAACTTTGCCTTTTTATACAGAACATTTTTTATGTAATCAACATCTGCACTCTTCTTTAATTCAATTACAATTCTTACACCATCTTTTGATGTTTCATTTAAAATATCAGCAACTCCATCTAAAGTTTGATCTTCTACCAATGATGCAATACTCTTTAAAAATTTGCTCGTTCCATCCCCAACCATTGTATATGGAATTTCGGTAATTACAAGGTTTTTCTTTCCTTTTCCTATATCTTCAACTTCTATCTTTCCTCTAATCTTTATCTTTCCAATTCCTGACTCATAAAAGGATACAAGATCAGACTTATTGCTTACAATTCCACCAGTAGGAAAATCAGGACCTTTTAAAATACCAACTAACTCCTCTGTTGTGGCATTTGGATTATCTATATAATGAACTGTCGTGTCAATGACATCATTAACATTATGTGGTGGAATATTTGTTGCAACGCCAACTGCAATTCCTTCACTGCCATTTACCAATAAATTAGGAATTTTAGCCGGGAATACAATTGGTTCTCTTTCTGTTGCATCATAATTATCAATAAAATCAACAGTGTTATTCTTCAAATCATCAAGAAGTACCTTCTCCGTGTATTTTTGAAGCTTACATTCTGTATATCTCATTGCTGCAGCTCCATCTCCCTCAATGGAACCAAAATTGCCTTGCCCATCAATCAAAGGCATTCTGTATTTGAAATCTTGAGCCATGATTACTTCTGCACCATAACAAGAAGAATCACCATGTGGATGATATTTACCTAATGTATCACCAACAATTCTTGCACTTTTTCTACATGGCTTGTCTGATGTAATTCCAAGTTCATACATGTCATATACAACTCTTCTTTGAACTGGCTTTAATCCATCTCTGACATCAGGCAAAGCTCTTGCTGTAATTACACTCATTGCATAATCAATATATGATTTCTCCATTACATCAGAATAATCAACATTGATGATGTTTTCTTTAATCTGTTCTGCTACATCTCTTCCCATAAATTATTTCTACTCCTTTTTCTGCATGACACTTGAAATGTAAATCTGTTCAAATGTTGAACTTCTAAAATTCTTTACATATGTTTTCAGCATTTTTAGAAAGTCTGCAATTGACATTGCACTATTTTCTTCTTTATCAAACCCATAATAATATCCATGAATTCTTATAATTCTATATCTGTCAAAAAGATTATGTTCTCTAAGCAGATTATTTATTACTCCACTGTAATAATTAGATAAAGAACCTCTTTTAACTCCCACTACAAGGTTTTCAAGAATTTCTTTGCTTGGCATTTCCTCATCCAAATAACCTACCTGCTCTAACTTATAATTTCCAATTTTATGCTTCTCCATATATTCCAAAACTTCTTTTGCATTATTAGGATTATATCCCTTTGCATTCTTTGTTTTGGTGTTTTTCTTCTTATCTTTATCACTAGGAATCTCATCATCAGGATTGAATTCCTTTGAAATTTCCAAATCTCCATCTGAAAATTCCTCATCATCCTTTATTTCATCAATGTTATCTAATTCTTCATCACTGATGCCCATCTCATCTTCCATCTTTTTCACAATAGTATCTATTGCATAATTTTCCCTTGACTTTTCAAGATTCCCAACAACCTTAATTTCCACAACTCCATCTTCATTTTTTTGGGTGAATACAGTTGTTAAATATTTCAATGTATTCTTTTCATTACTAAAAACCTCTGTCTTCTTGTTATATGAAACAGAAAATTCTTTTGTTGTTGATGATTTTTTCACCACACTAACACTTAAATTTCTGCCATTATATTTTCCATTAAATTTTAACAATGAATTACCATCATTAAAATCATATTTTCTATCTGTTGTATATCTGTTAAGTTTTTTCTGCAAGTCTGTATACATAAACGCCTCCATTATTAGTTGAAAAATTTTAATGTATCTGCACTATAATACTTTCTTTTTGCTACTTTTTTTGTAATTGCAATAAACAAGCTGTCATCTGTAATAGATGTTGCCTGTGCACAGTTGAAACATTCTCCGTATTTAGATTCTTCTGACCAATATGGGGTAATAAACTCTGATGTTCCATCTTCATATACCAAAACAATAGACACAATATCATTTGTTGCTCTGATTCTGTCATAAACACTTTTTGTATCAAAGTTGACATTATATTCTATATTTTCTTCATATTTTCTATTTCCACTTGGAAGCAACTGAATACAACATTTCTTAGCCTGTTTAATCTTTTCTATATGATTATCTGCTGTTCTAAGACATGTTTCTTCAATGCCTGAAATTTTAAAATAACCAATATCTTTTTGCTCAAATTCAAAGTATTCAGAGTTTGTAAATCTAAAGCCTATTCTTTCTATACCATTCATAATCTTTATTCTCCTTTACAAGTCAACATTTGCATAATTTGCATTTTTATAAATGAAGTCTTTTCTTGGTGCAACATCAGAACCCATTAACACTCCCGTTACTTCTGTTGCTCTTCTTGCATCTTCAATTTCAACTTTTTTCATACATCTTCTACTTGGATCAAGTGTGGTTTCCCATAACTGTTCAGCACTCATTTCTCCAAGTCCCTTATATCTCTGTAAATGAAAGTCCTTATGATCTTTCTTATATTCTTCCAATGCCCTATCATCATACAAATATGAAACTTCTTTATTCTTTGAAACAACTTTGTACAATGGTGGCATTGCTATATAAACATGCCCTGTATAAATAAGTTCCGGCATGAATCTGAAGAAAAATGTCAAAAGCAAGGTTGCAATATGATATCCATCAATATCGGCATCTGCCATAATAATAATTTTGTTGTATCTCAAATTATCAATATCAAAACTATCTCTGATTCCTGTTCCGAATGCTGTAATCATCGACTTAATTTCTTCATTTGCTAAAATCTTGTCAAATGATGCTTTTTCTACATTCAGAATTTTACCTCTGATTGGCATGATTGCTTGATACTTTCTATTTCTTCCCATTTTAGCAGAACCGCCAGCAGAATCGCCCTCAACAATAAAACATTCACATAACTCTGCATCCTTGCTACTGCAGTTAGCAAGCTTTCCTGTTGAATCAAATGAAAACTTTGATTTTGGAAGAAATGAAACCTTTGTTTTTTCCTCTGCTTTTCTAAGCTTTACTGATTTCTCTGCACAAGAAAGAATATCTTTTAGTATAGGAAGATTTTTATCAAAGAACAAAACAATTTGTTCTGATACAATCTTATTTACAATTCTCTGTGCATCTGGATTATCAAGTTTTGTTTTTGTCTGTCCTTCAAATCTTGGATCTGGATGCTTGATAGAAACCACTGCTGTCATACCATTTCTGATATCAGAACCTGTGTAATTATCATCCTTCTCCTTTAATATACCTAACTGTCTTGCATACTGATTCATGACTGTTGTAAATGCATTTTTGAATCCAGTGATATGAGTTCCACCCTCTGAATTAAAAATGTTATTACAAAAACCAAGAATATTTTCATGAAATTCATTTGTATACTGAATAGCTGCTTCTACTTCAATGCCTTCTGACTCTCCCTTAAACCAAATTGGTTCATGAATTGTTTCAATTCCTTTGTTCAAATCGGTAACAAATCCTTTTAATCCTTCTGGTTCAGAAAATACAATATGTTCTGTCTGCTCTTTTCTGTAATCATCATATATGATTGTTAAATTAGGATTTAAGTATGCAGTTTCATGCAGTCTGCTTTTTACATCTTCTTCTTTAAATCTTGTTTTTTCAAAAATTTCCTTGTCTGGAAGAAAAGAAATCTTGGTTCCTGTTGTCTTTGTTTTTCCAATCACTTCTAACAATCCATCTTGTAACTCAACTGTTGGAATTCCTCTTCCATATCTGTCATGATAGATTTTCCCATTTCTTGAAATCTCCACATCCATCCATTCAGATAAGGCATTGACAACAGAAGAACCTACTCCATGAAGACCACCACTTGTTTTATATGCAGCACTGTCAAATTTTCCTCCCGCATGTAGTGTTGTAAAAACCAATCTGGCAGCAGAAACTCCCTTTTCATGCATATCTGTAGGAACACCCCTACCATTATCTGTAACAGTGCATGATCCATCTTTATTTAATTCAACATGAATTTCTGTACAATATCCAGCTAAATGCTCATCAACTGAATTGTCCACTATTTCATAAATCAAATGATTTAATCCTTTTGTGCTTGTACTTCCAATGTACATTCCTGGTCTTGTTCTTACAGGTTCTAATCCTTCCAATACTTCTATTGATTTTGCATTGTATGCCATTTATATCTATTCCTTTCTTTTTTCTTATACCATAACACATTAAACCATTATAATAAATTTGGCAAAAAAAAACATCTGATTTGAATTTTCAGATGTTTTTTTTGGATTTAATTTAATTCTTCTTCATCATTGTCAAAGATATCATCAAGATCCTCATCTTGTTCATCAAATGTTTGGCTATCTAATGAATTTTCCTCATATGGAGAAAGAGAACCATTTTCATTAATCATAACCATAACACCCTCACCTTTGTCTTCAACAACCTTTGAGACTGCATATCCTTGTGAATTATCAGTAAATGAAATAAACCCTTTGTTTTCATATTCACTAATTTCTACAAGTCCATCATCAATCAACTGTTTTGTGATGTCATCAAACAATTCCTGTGTTGTCTTGTCTCTTCCAAGTTTAATTGGCTGACCTACAATTTTCATATAGTCTGGATATTTTTCTCCTCCTATTTCATCCATGTAGGAACTTGGATCGATCTTTTTATATTCACTTCCCATGCCTCTCACATCCTTTCTTCCTTGTTTTAATAAAATATGGAAGAATTTCTTCTATTAAATAAACAATCTTATTCTTTATTTTTCTTTTTCAGATTGTTATACTGCATATCTGTGGTTACAAGCTTCGGACATTCCTGATTTTGATAAAGTCTTTCTGCAATAAGTTCTACACAATTTGTAACAATTCCATTTCCTGCCTGCTTAAAAAGTTCTGCATCTGAAAGTCCTACTGCCCTGCATTTTTTTACATCATCATAATCAAGTCCCATAAGTACAAAACATTCCTCTGGAAGCAACTTCCTAATACTGTAATGAACACCCATATCTTCTGTCTCCTTTTCTTCTTTATATATTCTACATATCCCTGTCTCACATGTGACAGTTGGAGATATGTTCCCATATTCTCCTTGTACTCTGCCTCTTCTAACCTTGCTTGTAGGATAAGATGTGTCACATACTTGGCCACTTTCCATTTCTATGTATCCTTTTTTTACTGCTTGCCTAATCTTAATTATATTTTTCATAATCCACCAACTTTTTTAAAACAGTGAGTTATAATCTATATCATGCATAAATGATAAATCTGAAAAATAACCCTCATACAAATACTTACGCTTTATGAAGTCTTCATACAAACCTACATTTTTTAAATTTTCAATTATTCCATTTTCTGACAACTCATGATATTTATCCGGCTTCATAAATTCTTTTGCATAATATGTCAAGCCTAAATCATAAACTACTTTCTTCCTATAATCTATGTATTTTTCTTCTTCCCCTTTTTCTATTCCAAACATACTTCCTCTTATTTCAGTGTTTATATTCTGTTTTACAAGAAGCTTCAAAATCTTCTGCTCAATAATCTGCATGATTGTATTTATACAGCCTGCTTCACCAAACACAGAAGATAAATACCTTGTGTCTTTAAATATAACAGAAACCTCATCTATTCCTGTGTAAACAAGACTTTCTATTTCATAATTTTCCATGACTGTTTTTGCCGACTGATGCAAAATATATGTAAATCCTTTTTCATCTAAAAGATTATAGAGTCTGTGATTTTTTGTTACATTTTTCCCATCCAAAAACAAAACATAAATCTTATCCTTGTCCAAATATGTATAACCGGCTTTCTTTTTGCACCAAAAATCGAAATATTCCTTGTCATACTTATGTGGCTTCATAGCACAAGTTTTTTGTAAAGTCATATAACCTAATTCTGAGATTTCTCTTTTTAAGGTTTCAATCATTTTCTTTCCTCACTAAGTAATATCCACTTTCTGTTAGTGTAATTGCACAAGCAATTCCATTGGAATCATACACTCTGTCTCTTTCATGATAATTTCTCGAAAAGTTTTTTCCATTATCAAGTCTTACGCTATCTGTAATTCCACATAGAAATCTTAACTCACTTTTATATTCCAACATTCAATCCTTTGTTATTACAAGTATATAATTATCTTTTTCCACACTTGTAATCGTATTACATACACCTTCACCCAATGTAAATCTTCTCATATTGCATCTCTTCTCATGTATGATACCTTTTTCATAATATTTTCTTATTGCTTTTGCATATTCAGTTCTTTCATATTTCAATACCTTATATGTCTTCATACTTTATTAACACTAAATTATCTTTCTGAATTGTAGTGATGGCATTTGTGACATCTCCTTTTTCACCACTTATTTCAAGTCTTTGTTTTGTTGGCAATCCAGCGATTCTTAAATTTGGGTTATCTATGTACCTGCCACGCATAGCAACACAATAAAATGTTTTCTTCATTTCTTATACTTTTAATTTCCTTTTGCACTTTGTTTCAAACTTTATGGCCACCTTGCATTGTACTTAGCGTAGGTGCAATTCCATAAATGGAATAAACCCTTCCTGGTTGTGGGTTTTTATTTAATTTTACATTTTTATCATTTTCAAAAATGTTTCCAAGTTGAATAATTTCATTCATAATCTCTTACCAAATAATAATCATTTGTTCTTTTCTTTTACTTTTCAGTAATAAAGATAAGGAGTCTGTATTTACCTTATATTCTCTTACTGAAACTAATTGTCTTACATCATATTTTATTATCTCGTTCATCTTTGAACTCCACTAATACAAGATTGAACCCACTTGAACCAATTCCTTTGTAGTCTCTTGCAGTAATACAATTTGCTATTCCTTTGTCCAAATCATCAACATAACCATCTCGAACTGATGAAAAATGCCCATTTTCTGTTGGCTTTACAAATGTACATGGCCTATTTCTCTTCATTATTTATCCTCTTATCGGAATAACTACTGTTGTTCCTTCTTTTGCTCTGTTTGATATTCCATTGTCATATCTTGCAGTAATACAGTTTGCTATTTCCCTTGTAGATGGATGATCTAAACATCCATCACAAGGGATTAAAAGTTTCCCCGTTCTGTTTCCTTTTCAATTTTCCCATCTATAATCAACTGATTGATCAATTCTCTTGATCTAGTAGAATTTAAGAAATACTTTTTATCCACATCATCAAGAAGAACATCTTTTAATCTTATTCCATTATCAAAAGGAATTGGAAATTTGTACATTCCATTATCCAAGTCCTTTCTTATTGAGATAACAAATACTCTTTCTCTGTTTTGTGGAATTCCTGCTTCTTTAGCATTCATTATTGTCCAATAAGAATTGAATTTCAAATCATTTAAAATATCTAATAAACAACAAAAATCAGAATAAAACTGTTTTGATACCAAATTTTTTACATTCTCAAACATAATATATTTTGGTAGTTCATTTCTGTCATATGCATCTTTTAATAATCTGATATTTTCCCACAGTAAAGATGATCTTGTCCCACTATCAGGAGCAAACCCTTTCATTTTTCCAGCTACAGAAATACTTTGGCAATTATGTACTGCTACATTTTGAACTACATAGCTGTTGTCTTCTTCTACTTCCAAATTAAAAACATCATCATTATAATGTTTATCATAGACAGAATGCACTTTTACCCATACATAATCATCTTCTAAGACAATATTATCCAAAACTTTATCAATTTTATATAACTCTTTTCCATCATTTTGATCTAATCCAACAAAGGTTGTTTTGTACACAGTTTTCCCTTCTTGAATCATTCTATATGATTGATCATAAATTGCAGTTTTGCATTTTTTTATCAGTTTGTTACTCTCAGTGTATTTGGTTTTGTCTGTTTTTATTTGCAATGGACATCCAACATAATATTCATCACTCAAATCTTTTGCTTTTACCCATTCTGGTTCTTGAAGGTTTTCATTTAGCTTTTTTCTTGCATAAAAAGGATGCTCATCTGTACAACAAATACAATCACTAATTCCCGTTTTTACAATTTTCACATCTGGGGCATATTTAGACATTGTTTGCAATACTTTTCTGTATCTCCCCTTATGCGTCAATACCAATTCATTTTCCTTTATGTCTTCTATATTCTTATATCCATTACTTGTTTTAACAACAGTTCCTCTAACAAAACATGGAAATGAAACTGTCCACAAGTCTGCATATGGAAGAGATTTTATTTTGCTGATATCTCCAAGATTATGACTTAAATGTACAGCAAGCCAATATTTCTTTATAAACTTCTGATTGTTCTTCTTATATTTATGCCAATTATACTTCTTGCCTGTTGGATTGTTATCCGCTGGTGGGATGTATCCAATGTTTTTATCTTCTAACTCTTTAATCATGTCATCTATTGAAAGATAGTCTGGATAGTTTTCAATTAACTCTGGTGTTAATCCACAATGAATTGCAGCATATGAAAGAATTGCTTCTTTATTGATTTCTGATGTATTTAAGACTTTTAAATTATATAATCCACTATTTTCAATTCCTCTTTCTTGGCAACCAATACCTGAAAAAAGAATATTTGCTGTTAAATCCACTTTTTTTATTTCTTGCATAGCAAATCCTCAACTTTCTTCCAATTTTATTTACCTAAAATATGGTAAAAATTGAATTTTTTGTTATTTGCTTGCAAAAATACATACCATTCTATGGTATGATATATTATTTATAGTTTTATTAGGAATTAAATTCCTAGTTGTAATATTTAGAAAGGATTTTTTTTGCTTATGAAGATAATATCTAATAATAAAAAAGCATATCATGATTATTTTGTGTTGGAAAAATACGAATGTGGAATTGCTTTATGTGGAACCGAAGTAAAGTCTATCCGACAAGGAAAATGCAATATCAAAGATTCATTTGCAAAAATTGAAAACAATGAAATATTTGTTTATGGTATGCATGTGTCTCCATATGAACAAGGCAATATTTTCAATAAAGATGAACTCAGGACAAAGAAGCTTCTTTTGCATAAGAATCAGATTGTAAGACTAAAGTCAAATGTGAAAGAAAAAGGATACTCTCTCATTCCACTATCTGTTTACTTTAATGATAATGGAAAGATAAAACTTGAACTTGGATTGTGCAAGGGAAAAAAGTTATATGATAAGAGGGAAACACTAAAAAAAAAGATATGCAAAGAGATATTGAGAGAGCAAAATAGAAATATTTTTGCAAAAAGCACTCTATGATTGAATGTGGTATACTCAGTTCATAAAATGAAAAACAAACAGAAAGGAATTATAAAGGATGGAATGTAGACCACCACCACAAAGTTGAATATATTGAAAATATATGGTTTAATGTTTCAAAGAAAATACCATATTTATAAAATAAATATGGGGATGTACTGGTTTCGACAGGGCAGCTTGAAATTGAATAATGTAGGCAGAGCAGTGAAGTAACTCTTAAAACTGTTTTCATTAAACATAGTCGCAAGACCTATGCAGTGCGCAGCCTAAGCCAAATTAAATTAGGTATCATAGAATTATTCATGGTTCCATTAACATCTGGATTCTATGGTTTATCAGACAAATGGATATTCCAAAGATAATAGGAAGATAAATAAAAGTTATTTAAGGTTGTTTGGGTTGATAAATTTCTACCTTAAAATCAAATAGAAATATCAGCAAAGTGTCTATGAATAAATTATTTGATGGAAATGTTTTGGATAGGGGTTCGACTCCCCTCATCTCCACTAGATGTTGTTTCCTTACAACATCTTATCCTTATTTTTTTGATACAGTAGCTAGGCAATTCCTCCATTTCTTGTAACTCATGATTGCCTAGCTATACGGACTACTAGCTCAGCAGGTTAGAGCATCCGGCTCATAACCGGACGGTCCTTGGTTCAAGTCCAAGGTAGTCCACTTCATCTGCTTATGCAGATAATATTTTATATTCAAAGGAGAATAAACATTATGACAAAGACAGAACTTGTAGCAAAGATTGCAGAGAAGTCAGGACTTACAAAGGCAGATTCAGATAAGGCACTTAAGGGCTTTACTGATTCTATCGCAGAAGCATTGAAGGATGGGGACAAGGTACAGCTTGTTGGATTTGGTACATTTGATGTTGTTGACAAGCCTGCACGTGAGGGAAGAAATCCAAGAACAGGTGAGACAATGAAGATTGCTGCTTCTAAGTCTCCTAAGTTTAAGCCAGGTAAGGCTCTGAAGGATTCATTGAACTAATCTGAGATGGGTGAATAGGGGTCTGAAAAAATTTTTTTCGGTCTGAAAGCCAAAAATGTACAAAACCCTAAAAATATGTTAGGAAGTTAAATAAACATAATTTAGTGATTTTGCACAAAAAGAGTCATGATTCTAAATCATGACTCTTTTTGTTTTGAAATGAAGTTTAATTATTACTAAATATTATTCTATTCTTTTCACTTTTCCTCACATTCCCCTTATGCTATGTTTGGACAAAAAAATATATCTCTTTACAAAAAAATAAAGAGATATATTGATTTCTATGAGCTACTTGCTGAATGACTGTTCTTCATTTGAATTTCTGTTTACTACTACTAATTCAGTAGGTGTGTTCTTAACAACCAACCAATCTTTGCTGTTAAGTCCAAATTCTTCCATTAATTTTCTCTGTTCCCTTGTAGGGTTCTTTCCATTCTTCAAATAAATTCCTCCTTTTTTTATTCTGCATCTGTGTTTGTTGACATTGTTGGATCATATATATAGTATTCATTGTCCTGCTCAGAATCAGTAACCTCAAAATATAAATCCGTAAAAACATCAATAGTTTCATCTTGGTTGCTGTTTCCTTCCATCACAATTCCTGAATTTGAACCCAAAATCCAACCTAACACTTCATAAGTTGTGTTTCCCTCAGAATTTGTGTAGGAATAATAAATGTAATTTACATTTGCATCTTCACCATATCCAATAATGTTACATTCACTATTAATTGTTTCATAATACTTCTTGTACCATTTCTGGGTTAAAAAGCTACCGCTTTGAAGGGTGTTTCCACTTTCATCCCACACATTTAACACACCATTTTCAGAATCATAACTTATAGTATTTTTCTTGTTGTTATTTATGGTGATATGCAATACATCTCCCATATCTGTGGTAACATCCAATACTTGCTTTGTTGATTCATCATTGGAACGAGGAGTATATGTATATACTTCTGTAGTTTCTTCTGTGGTTGTTTCTTTATTTTTTCCACAGCCACTAAGCAAATTCAAAGCTAAGACACATCCTACTCCAAGCAAAGTAACATTTCTTTTCATTTTTGTTTCATCCTTTTCTTTTTTATTTATAATAACTCATTTAAAATATGTAAAAATTTTGCACAAAAAAAGTCTAGCAACCATTACAGTTACTAGACCTTTCTTATGTTAATATGGGAGTTGTAAATCGTCCTCTGCTGATGAATTTGATTGTGAATCAGACTCAACTATATTTGCAATAATGCTTTCTGCAAGCATAATCTGCTTCTTCACATTCTTGTTGTCATACTTATAAAACTCTGACTTGTATGAACCAACAAGACTTACTTCATCTCCATCCTTCAAATTTGCAAATGTCATAAAGTCAGACATTGCATACTTGACACGAGGATAATCAAACTCCTGAATTCCTTTATTTAGATAGTTTCTTTTTACTTTCAAGTCAAACTCAATATAAATTGCTTCATTAGAGTTCTTCTTGAAATATGTTTGAACCTCTCCATGGATGGTTCCTCGAAGCAATACCAAGTTGTCTGGATTACTCATTGGATTCCACCCCCTCTTCTGTTTCTCTCTTATACCATTTTCTGTTGAATGGTCTATCATCAACAAAAGTACCTGGTTCAAGAGATTCAAGAGTCTTCTTTCCAATTTCATCTACTTGGATGATACTGTCAAGCATCTTCAAAGCAAAAGCCTCTCTTGTTGCTGTTGGCTTTCCTTGCCATCTTGATAGCAGACAGTTCTCAAAGATTTGGAAATCTTCTTTACTGACTCTTTCTGATTCAGCAATTTGATTATTTGCAACAACAAGCTTGTCATGTGCAGCAATATCAAAACCAATCAGAGCAACATCCTTTGTTGGGTGATATTCTGCATTAACCATGTCTACATTTCCAATGTAGTATACAGAAGCCGCTGCAAGCATCAAATCTTTTTTTAATTTCATTGTTTCTGCTGTTGTGTTAGCTAGACACATCAGCTTGTAGGTGGCTTCCATTAAGCCAGCCACTCTTGAATAAGAGTCTGATGCCGTCAAAGGCGCTGTCTTGAAATCTTTCATATTGTTTGAAAGAGTTTTGCAACAAAGCTTGCACAACGCCGTATTAGTAATGGTTCTGATCATAACAATGATTTTCTGCCATACTTCGTCAGGATTGATTTCTGCCTTGGGTTTAAAATCCAAGGAATTTAATTCCTTGTTTACATGGAAATCTTTCATGATGTATGTCAGACTTCCATTGTAATTGCTACACTCAAGTACAGCATCAATAATGTCTAACTCTTTGACATTATTCTTCCCTTTGTTAAAGAAATTTACAGAAATTTTTGTTCCTTCTGTATCTTTCACAGTGATTTTTTGGTAATCATCACCGTTTTTTGTCTGACTGATGGTAGCAGATTCAACCATCAATGAAACATTTCCTCTTGTTCCATCCTTCATTTCCTTTATCAACATATATTTTATCCTCCACTTAACCTTTATTTATGTTTTAAACATGTCTTTTTTCATTTAGAAAAATAAAAAAGATATAGAGTGCATTTTCATGCACTCTATATCTTTATAGCATATCTGTAATCACCTCTAAATTTGGTGTAATACCAGAGATAACAACATCACAGATATTTTTATTTTTTAATTCTCCATCTAAACAACAGATTCTTTCTGTTGCAGTATCAATAGGGAGTTCTTTTTCAAGAATATTTTTGATGCAGATTGCTTTTGGAGAATCTACAAAGCATTTTAATGTTTTGTAATATCTTGATACTCCCATTGCTCCATTTACATCAAGCATCATGAGTGGAATTTTATTATTGTTTAAAATCCTCTCAATATCCTCATTTACAATCCCATACTTGTTTCCAAGATATGTACTTGTTTCTGAAAAATATCCACTCTTCTGCATTTGTTCAAATGCATCCTTTGATACTTTTTTATAGATAGTTGCCTTCTTCTTTGCGGTTGTATATGTAGGAACTATCTCAAACTTTGAATCAGTTTTTAATAATTCCTCCATAATTCTTGTCTTACCAGATCCTGGTGGTCCAATTAAAGAGCATACTTTATATGATGATGTGTCATCAGTTGACAAAATTGTATCTACCAATTGAAGAAATTCTTCATATCCATTCACTGAAAGAATACCCGCGTTTCCATTGGCATTCCACGGACGCTGCATCAGAACAGGATAAGTCACATTTGCTTTTTCCAAATTCAAGATACAATCATCTAACATCATATCTGCAGAAATCATATCTTTTCTTCCACCAATCATGATGTTGCTGACTTTAATCTCTGGAAAATTCTCAATGATTGATGCCAATCTCTCTGATGCACAATTTGGTTGAACCGCTGTACAAATAAACAGTTCTGCCTTTTCAGAAAGCTTTCTTACAAAATCTTTTGCTCCTTCAATGAGTGGAAGATTTCTGATGAATTTTGGATCATCATAAAACTCCAATCTTTTATCAAGAAGAGTTCCTGTAAGTCCCCATTCTTTGATATCAGACAATTTATACTCAGAGCCATATTTCTCATTTAATTTCTTGATTCCTTCATTGTTGCATTCATACAATACATCATCACAATCAAGAACAATTTTTAATCTCTTTTTCATATTTTCCCTCCTATTAAAAAATAGACTTTCCAAGTGGTCTGTAGTTTCTTATAAGTTCAAGCAGATTCAAAAGAGAATCCATATCCTTATAAACAAACTCACTTTCTAAGTGCCCATTTTCTGTCTTTTCTCCTTTTTCAAACTTTACTACATTGTCTTTGTAGTAAATCTTTACAACTGTGGTTCTAAAGAAAGCCTTTACCTTGTTTTTCCTTATTTCACAGTTGTTAAATCCCTCTCTTCTGAGTTCCTTAAAAATTTCAACAGCTTGACTATCATACTTTGAAAAGTCAAAGTCTGAAAAATTATACTTTTCCAAAAACTTTGTTTTTACTCTTCCTTCTGGAAATGCATTGATAATTTCAAAGTTATCTGGTGTTCCCTTTACGATAATTCTTGCCACATTCGATTCTGAAATGATGTATGATTTATTCATACACATTCCAACTGGCTGCTTTGAAACATAATGCAATACTCCTTCTCTTTCTGAAAAATCAAAACTTTGCGTCTTAACAAAATTTTCCAGTTCTTCTTTCATATTTTTATAAAAGCTTGAACATACTTGTATTTGACGTTCAAACATCATTCTTTCTGCAAGTTCCGCTTTCTGCTTTGCTGTGTGTTTTTCTTCCAAATGTCCCATATATTTATCCTCCATTTTTTTTATCTCCGATATATTATTTATATTTGAAATATGGAAATTGAAATTTAAGAAAATAACCAAAAAAAAAGAAGGCATTATGCCTTCTTTTTTAATCTATTCTGTAATTGGAATTCCATTCATTTTGAATTCCTCGCTTGTTTCTATAACAAGACAAAGCTTCCCATCAATTTTTTTAACTTCCATGTATTTACTCTGCTGTTCATCTGCTTTGATTTTTAAACCA
>OOIG01001136.1_pt1 | contig 20435 bp, 15 predicted proteins | sample 1692091 | NCBI WGS metagenome assembly OOIG01 (sample SAMN06348188, study PRJEB24527) | human gut metagenome | biome: human gut; feature: ankylosing spondylitis patient; material: feces | host: Homo sapiens | place: China | collected 2015-10 | reverse complement strand
GCGGCAAACTCCACTAACGTATATTTAGAGAAGTAAAAGTTATTCATGTTGATGAACAGACATGAGTGATCCGTTCCGAACTTTTCTTTTGCATATTGTAAAAGAAATGTGGTTTTGCCTACCCCTCTTGTACCTTTTATACCAATCAAGCGATCATTCCAGTCTATTTCATCCATGAGATCACGGCGAACAGGAGCGTTGGTATGTTCAACCAAATAATTATGTGTTCTGTAAAATGCTTCCATGAATTCTGTTTCTAGGCTGCAAATATACGAATACTTCATAATATTGCAAACTGGAGTTGTCAAAAATTCATCTTTTGATTAAGTTTTTTTGAATCTCTTTTTGGTGCATCAAAGGCGGGGATTTGTTGGTTTGCTTTTCAGGTATAGATTCTCGATTTGATAATTTGTAAAGGGGGAGAATCGTAGCATCATTTGTGTAATCTCAGTACTTTCAAAGAAGTACTATAGTACTCCCGTGAAAGTACTGGAGTACTTCATAGACAGTACTACAGTACTTCTTCGGGAGTACTGGAAACTTAGTTCAGTTCGTTTTTGGGGGGATTAGAATTGATAATTCTTTTCCACCCAGTCGATAAATGCCTGGTTTACTTGGCGTGTTCCTCCCGGAGTAGGATAGTCTCCACTAAAATACCAGTCTCCTGGATGTGCCGGACATGCTTCATGCAGTCCTTCCAACGTTTGGTAAACAATCTGTACTTTTGCCCGCGTAGTGGGAGGAGTCAGCAATGCAGCAATCTTTTCTGATATTTCTTCATCACTAAAGGATGCATAGATTTCTTTTACGTAATTGTGCATTTTTTCCTTAGGCAGGTTCATTTGTTCTTTGGATTTTCTATAGGCATATTCAATGACGTGCTGCATATCACGCTCTTCCAGCAGAGCAATGGCAGCCTTGAAGGCGATGAATTGTTCCATGCTGGCCATGTCAATACCATAGTAATCCGGATAACGGACTTGTGGCGAAGAGGATACGATGACAATCTTTTTGGGCTGCAGACGGTCGAGAATGCTGATGATACTTTGTTTCAAGGTCGTTCCTCGTACGATACTGTCATCAATGATGACTAAATTATCTTCATGTGGCACGAGGCTTCCGTAGGTAATATCATATACGTGAGCTGCCAGGTCGTTACGGGTATTTCCTTCTGCAATAAAAGTACGTAATTTAATATCCTTGATGGCTACCTTCTCGCTTCGGATGCGTTGAGAAAGAATTTGTTTCAGCTCCTCATGGTTCGGTGTGTGACCCAGAGCCTCGATTTGTTTGATTTTAAGTTGGTTCAGGTAATTGTCCAGTCCTTCCAGCATTCCATAGAAAGCTACTTCAGCTGTATTGGGAATGAATGAGAATACAGAATGGGCAATATCATGATTGACTGCAGAGAGAATCGGTTCAATCAGTTTTTCTCCTAATTTTTTACGTTCCCGATAAATATCCACGTCACTTCCTCGGCTGAAGTAGATGCGTTCGAAAGAGCAGGGTTTTAATTTTCCGGGTTTGTTAATTTGTGCCAGTCTGAGCTGACCTTTCTTATTGACCAATACAGCTTGGCCAGGCATCAGTTCATGGATGCTTTCAGCAGGGATATTCAATACCGTCTGAATGACAGGGCGTTCCGAAGCTAATACCATGATTTCATCGTCCTGATACCAGAACGCGGGGCGAATACCCCATGGGTCGCGTACGGCAAAGGTCTCGCCGCTTCCTGTCATTCCGCAGATGACGTAACCTCCATCCCAAGATGGAGAAGATGTTTTCAGTACGTTTGTCAGGTCAATTCGGTCTTCAATGGCATGCGTAATGTCCATTCCTTTCAAGCCTTCTTCTTTGCACTGCTTGTAAAGGCGCTCCACTTCTCTGTCCAGCCGGTGACCTACCTGCTCCAGCATGATATAGGTATCTGCGTATTTCCGGGGATGTTGTCCGGCTTCAGTAATATCAGCAAAGATTTCGTCTACATTGGTCAGATTGAAGTTACCGCACAATGCCAGGTTCTTGGCACGCCAGTTGTTGCGACGGAGAAATGGATGAACATACGAGATACCGCTTTTCCCGGTGGTAGAGTAACGCAGATGTCCCATATAAAGTTCTCCGGCAAAGGGCAGGCACTTCTTTGCAAATTCTGCATCGTGCAATTGTTCTTCCGTTAAATCTTTGTATTGTTGATGAACGTTGTTGAAGATTTCTGTAATGGCTCCCGCTCCGAGTCCTCTTTCACGGAACATGTATTCCTCACCAGGGTTGGCTTGCAGTTTTACGCAGGCTAATCCTGCAGCTTCTTGTCCTCTGTTGTGCTGCTTCTCCATCAGCAGATAAAGCTTGTTCAAGCCATACATCCAAGTTCCATACTTCTCCCGGTAATACTCCAACGGTTTAAGCAATCGTATCATTGCCACGCCACATTCATGCTTTAACGGTTCCATTCTCTCTCCTTTAACCTCATTATTTTATACTAAAAAAACTCTCGTTACTCTTTTCCAAAGAGGTATGTGCTGTGCATGAAAAAATACATTGTTTCTGTCTTTTTGTGATAAATGTAATCAAAATGTATCTATTCTGTTTTATTCTGAAACTTTTTTATTTGCTATATAAAGAAAGTGAAAGGTGTGGATGACGTAGATGAAAATATTGTAATGAAAAATCCTACAAAAGTATCATATTGGAAGTGATATTATTATTTTTGTGGACAAATAGAATGTAAACTCTGTTTTGGGTATTAATAATGAAAGATAAAATGAGGTTAGCAGGAAAATTTATGAGAAAAGAAGAGCAGGAAGTAACAGAATGTCATCAGACATCTTCCGGGCTTTATCAACCGGAGTACGAGCACGATGCTTGTGGAGTAGGTATGATTGTAGACATTCATGGTAATAAATCACATGAATTGGTGGATGCAGCCTTGAAAGTCTTGGAAAATATGAAACATCGTGGCGCAGAAGGCGCAGACAACAAGACGGGTGACGGTGCAGGTATTATGCTGCAGATTCCACATGAGTTTATATTGTTACAGGGAATTCCGGTGCCTGAAAAGGGGAAATATGGTACGGGATTGGTTTTTCTTCCGAAAGACGCGAAGGAACAGGAGTCCATTCTGAGCATCCTGATTGAAGAGGTAGAGCGTGAAGGATTGTCATTGATGCACTTGCGCTCCGTACCCGTGAATTCTTCAATCTTAGGGAAAAGTGCGTTGGAGACTGAACCAGACATTAAGCAGGTGTTCATTACCGGGGCAACCGACCTGGAAAACTTTGAACGTACCTTATATATTGTACGTAAAAAGATTGAACGCCGTGTACATCATAAGGACTTTTACATTGTTTCGTTGTCCAGCAAAAATATTATATATAAAGGTATGCTGTCTTCGGTACAGGTGCGTGAATATTTTCAGGACCTTACCCAGCCTTACTTTACCAGCGGACTGGCCATCGTACACTCTCGTTTTAGTACGAATACATTTCCCACCTGGAGTTTGGCACAGCCTTTCCGCTTGTTAGCCCATAATGGAGAAATCAATACCATTCGTGGAAACAGAGGATGGATGGAGGCGCGTGAAAGTGTGCTTTCCACTCCTTTATTAGGTGACGTGAAGAAAATAGGTCCGATTATACAGCCGGGAATGAGCGACAGTGCCTCACTCGATAATGTATTGGAATTTTTCGTGATGTCTGGATTGAGCCTGCCGCATGCCATGGCTATGCTTGTGCCAGAGTCATTCAATGACAAGAATCCGATAAGTGAGGAGTTGAAGGCGTTTTATGAGTACCATTCCATTTTGATGGAACCTTGGGACGGACCGGCAGCCTTGTTGTTCAGCGACGGACGTTATGCAGGTGGTATGCTCGACCGTAACGGTTTACGCCCGGCGCGTTACCTGATCACCAAAAACGATATGATGGTGGTAGCCAGCGAAGCCGGAGTCATTAATTTTGAACCTGAAGCCATTAAGGAAAAAGGCCGTCTTCAGCCAGGCAAGATATTGTTGGTAGATACCCAGGAAGGACGTATTTATTACGATGGAGAACTGAAGAGCCAGTTGGCGGCTTCCAAGCCTTATCGTCAGTGGCTTTCTACCAACCGTATTGAACTGGATACATTACGCAGTGGCCGTAAGATTTCCAATTCTGTACCTGATTATGAATGTCGCCTGCGTGCATTCGGATTCACTCGCGAGGACATAGAACGTACGCTTACTCCAATGTGTATGAATGGGGCCGAACCCACTGCCTCCATGGGTAACGATACTCCTTTGGCTGTGTTGTCTGACAAGCCTCAGATATTGTTCAATTATTTCCGTCAGCAGTTTGCGCAGGTGACCAATCCGCCAATCGACCCGATACGTGAAGAACTGGTGATGTCGTTGACGGAATATATCGGAGCCGTAGGAACCAACATCTTGTTGCCGAGTGAATCACATTGTAAGATGGTACGCCTGCCACATCCGATTCTGAACAATACACAGCTTGATATATTGTGTAACATTCGCTATAAAGGCTTCAATACCGTGAAGTTGCCGATGCTGTTCGATGCAGCAAGAGGAGCGGAAGGTCTGCGTGAGGCATTGAATGAGTTGTGCAAGAAAGCCGAGGCGGCAGTGGATGAAGGGGTAAACTACATCATTCTTTCCGATCGTGAGATTGATGCAGCACATGCAGCCATTCCTTCTTTGCTGGCTGTAAGTGCCGTACACCATCACCTGATTTCTGTACAAAAGAGAGTACAGACCGCATTGGTGGTAGAAAGTGGAGAAATTCGGGAAGTGATGCACGCTGCCTTGTTGCTGGGATATGGAGCGAGCGCCATCAATCCGTATATGGTATTTGCCATTCTAGATGACATGGTGAAAAAAGGCGATGTACAGTTGAATTATGAAACTGCCGAAAAGAACTACATAAAAGCCGTTTGCAAAGGACTCTATAAAGTAATGAGTAAGATGGGTATCAGTACAATACGTTCTTACCGTGGAGCGAAGATATTTGAAGCCGTTGGTTTGGGCAGCGAAGTGCTTTCTACTTATTTTGGTACTCCTTCTTCATCCATTGGAGGTGTCGGATTGGAAAGCATTGCCAAAGATTACCAGGCGTTCCATGATGCAGGTTTTACAAAAGAGGTCGACGATTTGTTGCCTTACATCGGTCAATTCTCCTACCGTAAGGATGGCGAGAAACATGCCTGGAATCCGGAAACTATCAGCGCTTTGCAGTTGGCCACTCGTTTGGGAAGCTATGCCAAGTTCAAGGAATATACGCGTCGGGTAGATGAAAAGGAAAGTCCGATATTCTTGCGTGACTTCTTCTCTTTCCGCCGTAATCCGATTCCATTGGAAGATGTAGAACCGGTAGAGGAAATTGTAAAGCATTTTGTAACGGGCGCCATGTCTTTTGGTTCTATCAGTAAAGAGGCGCATGAAGCCATGGCATTGGCCATGAATAAGCTGAATGCCCGCAGTAATACGGGTGAAGGAGGAGAGGACTCCGACCGTTTCCATGAGACATACGATGGTATATCCTTGTGTAGTAAGACTAAGCAGGTAGCTTCCGGACGTTTTGGTGTAACCACTGAATACCTGGTGAATGCCGAAGAAATTCAGATTAAGGTGGCACAGGGAGCTAAACCGGGTGAAGGTGGACAGCTTCCGGGATTCAAGGTAAATGAAGTGATTGCCAAGACGCGTCATTCTATTCCGGGCATTTCGCTGATTTCGCCTCCCCCTCATCACGATATTTATTCAATCGAAGACTTGGCTCAGCTGATATTCGATTTGAAGAACGTGAACCCGAAAGCTAAAATCAGTGTGAAACTGGTAGCAGAGAGTGGTATTGGTACCATTGCAGCCGGTGTGGCAAAAGCAAAGGCTGATTTGATTGTCATTTCAGGAGCAGAAGGTGGAACTGGAGCTTCTCCGGCCTCTTCCATGCGCTATGCTGGTATTTCTCCGGAAATCGGTCTAAGCGAGACACAGCAGACACTGGTACTTAACGGACTCCGTGGTCAGGTACGTTTGCAGACTGACGGACAGTTGAAGACTGGACGTGACATCATCAGCATGGCTTTGCTGGGAGCAGAAGAGTTTGGATTCGGAACTTCTGTATTGATTGTTTTGGGATGTGTCATGATGCGTAAATGTCATGCCAATACGTGTCCGGTAGGTGTGGCTACACAGGATCCGCAGTTGCGGGCACATTTCCGCGGACATTACCGTTATGTAGTCAACTTCTTCCGTTTCCTGGCACAAGAGGTACGTGAATACCTGGCAGAGATGGGATTCTCCCGTCTGGAAGACATTGTAGGACGTACGGATTTGATTGAAATACGTCCGACAACTCATGAAAAGGCTTCATTGCTCGATTTCAGTAAATTGTTGCATAAAGTCGATAACGGAGCGGCTTTACATAATGTAACGGAACAGCGTCATGAGATAGAGCACGTGAAGGATGTCAGCATGCTGGCTGCTGCACGCGAAGCACTGGAAAACCGTAAGGAGGTATCGTTGGAATATGCCATATCCAATACTGACCGTTCGGTAGGAGCCATGCTTTCAGGAGCCGTAGCTGCCAAGTATGGACAGGCTGGATTGCCCTCACAGACCATCCAGGTGAAGTTCAAAGGTTCAGCCGGACAGAGTTTCGGTGCTTTCCTTCCACATGGGGTCAGCTTCAAGCTGGAAGGTGAGGCGAACGACTACCTGGGTAAAGGCTTGAGTGGAGGACATATTTCGGTACAGCCTCCGGTAAGAAGTAATTTCCTGGCCGAAAACAACGTAATCGCTGGTAATACCTTGTTGTATGGTGCCACAAGTGGAGAGGTGTATATCAATGGATGCGTAGGTGAGCGTTTTGCCGTACGTAACTCCGGAGCCATTGCGGTAGTAGAAGGAGTAGGCGACCATTGCTGTGAGTATATGACCGGCGGACGAGTAGTCGTACTGGGTAAGACCGGACGTAACTTTGCTGCAGGTATGAGTGGGGGAGTTGCTTACGTATGGGATAAAGACCGCAACTTCGATTACTTCTGTAACATGGAAATGGTAGAGCTTTCTCTGTTGGAAGATGCTACAGCCCGCAAAGAACTGCATGAACTGGTTCGTCAGCATTATCTGTACACCGGTTCTCAACTGGCACGCACGATGTTGGATAACTGGAGCCGTTATGTGGAAGAGTTCATTCAGGTAACTCCGATTGAATACAAGAAAGTGCTGGCTGAAGAGCAGATGCGCAAACTGCAGCAGAAGATAGCCGAAGTACAGCGTGATTATTGATTAATTGTTGAACAGTAAAAAACTAGATATATGGGAAATCCAAAAGCATTTCTGACCGTTCCCAGACAAGAAGCCGGATACCGTCCGGTACACGACCGTATCATGGACTTCAGTGAAGTGGAACAGACGTTGAACACAAGCGAGCGAAAGCTCCAGGCATCGCGGTGTATGGACTGTGGTGTACCTTTCTGCCATTGGGCATGTCCGTTGGGTAATCGTCCTCCGGAGTTCCAGGATGCCATGTACAAGGGAAAATGGAAAGAAGCTTATGAGATACTTACCGGAACCAATGATTTTCCGGAGTTTACCGGCCGTATATGTCCGGCATTGTGTGAAAAGAGTTGTGTGTTGAAGTTGAGTATGGATGCACCGGTAACCATTCGTGAAGATGAAGCTGCTATCATTGAAGCTGCTTTTCGTGAAGGGTACGTACAGCCTCGTCAATATGAACGAAACGGGAAGTCTGTGGCTGTCATCGGTTCCGGACCTGCAGGACTGGCGGCTGCCAATCAGTTGAACCGCAGAGGATATGCGGTGACGGTGTTCGAAAAACTGGAATACGTGGGAGGCTTGTTGCGGTTTGGTATTCCGAATTTTAAACTCAGCAAGTCGGTTATCGACCGCCGTGTGGCAGTGATGGAAGCAGAAGGAATCACTTTCAAGGTCAATACCGATATTGACGTGACAAACCTTCCCGAAGGATTTGATGCATACTGCATTTGTACGGGTACGCCGCAGGCACGCGATTTGAATATCCCCGGACGTGAACTGAAAGGTATTCATTTTGCCATGGAGATGCTGGCACAGCAGAACCGCGTGCTGGCCGGGCAGCGCATTCCAGAGGAGGAACGCATCACGGCAAAAGGCAAGCATGTGCTGGTTATTGGAGGTGGAGATACGGGTAGTGACTGTATCGGTACAAGTAACCGTCAGGGAGCACTCAGTGTGACGCAGATTGAAATTATGCCGAAACCTCCTGTAGGCCATAATCCGAATACTCCGTGGCCGCAGTGGCCGGTGGTTCTCAAAACCAGCAGCAGTCACGAAGAAGGCTGTGTGCGTCGGTGGAGTCTGACTTCCAACCGCTTCCTGGAAGAAGACGGGAAAGTGTGCGGTGTAGAAGTGGAAGAAGTAGAATGGACTCCGGGAGCCGAGGGAGAGCGTCCGGTGATGAAGCCAACCGGCAAGAAAGAAGTTCTGAAAGCCGATTTGGTATTACTGGCGATGGGATTCCTTCGTCCGGTTCAACCTGAATTCCCGGCGAATGTCTTTGTGGTCGGTGATGCAGCTACCGGAGCCAGTTTGGTTGTGAAGTGCATTGCAGGCGGTCGGAAGGCCGCAGCTGACATTGATGCATATTTAAGCCGAAAATAATTGATTTCATACAAAATATAAATACAACTTTACGATTATGTGTGGCATTGCAGCTATTTTAAATATCAGAAAACAGACTCCAGAGTTGCGTGAAAAGGCATTGGCCATGGCTCGAAAGATTCGTCATCGTGGTCCCGACTGGAGTGGAATTTATTGTGGGGGATCGGCTATCTTAGCGCATGAACGTTTGTCGATAGTAGACCCGCAGAGTGGCGGACAGCCTTTGTACTCACCCGATAAGAAAGTGGTACTGGCCGTGAACGGCGAAATCTACAATCACCGTGAGATTCGTAAGGAGTATGCCGGAAAATATGATTTCCAGACAGGAAGTGACTGTGAAGTAATCTTGGCACTTTATCAAGAATACGGAATACATTTTCTGGAGAAGCTGAATGGTATTTTTGCATTCGCGCTGTATGATTCAGAAAAAGATGAGTTTCTCATAGCCCGCGACCCTATCGGCGTAATTCCACTTTATATTGGTTATGACAGCGATGGCAAAGTCTATTGTGCCAGCGAACTGAAAGCGTTGGAAGGTTTTTGTGAACGCTATGAACCCTTTTTACCCGGACATTGTTATTATAGCAAGGACGGGAAGATGACCCGCTGGTACGTTCGTGACTGGACTCAGTATGAGGCTGTAGCTGATGCTCCGGCATCGGTAAGTGCTTTGCGGGAAGGCTTGGAAAAAGCTGTACGTGAGCAACTGATGAGTGATGTACCCTACGGTGTATTGCTTTCAGGAGGGCTGGACAGCTCGGTCATTTCTGCTATTGCCAAGCGTTATGCAGCTCGTCGTGTGGAAACGGATGGAAAGATGGCGGCATGGTGGCCGCAGCTTCATTCCTTTGCTATTGGTCTGGAGGGAGCCCCCGATTTGGCCAAGGCACGTGAAGTGGCTGATTTCATCGGTACCGTGCACCATGAAATTCACTACACCATTCAGGAAGGTCTCGATGCACTTCGCGATGTGATTTATTACATTGAGACTTACGATGTAACGACAGTTCGAGCTTCTACACCTATGTACTTGCTGGCTCGTGTCATCAAGAGTATGGGCATCAAGATGGTGCTTAGTGGAGAAGGAGCAGATGAAATTTTTGGTGGTTATCTGTATTTCCACAAAGCTCCCGATGCACGGGCTTTCCATGAAGAGACTGTACGTAAATTGTCCAAGCTTTATTTGTATGATTGCTTGCGGGCCAATAAATCATTGGCAGCTTGGGGAGTAGAAGGACGTGTGCCGTTCCTTGACAAGGAATTCTTGGATGTGGCCATGCGGCTGAATCCGGAAGCCAAGATGTGTCCCGGAAAAACCATCGAAAAGAAAATCGTACGCGAAGCTTTTGCCGACTTGTTGCCTGAAAGCGTGGCATGGCGTCAGAAGGAACAGTTTAGTGACGGTGTGGGATACAGTTGGATTGATACGCTGAAGGAATTCACGGCAAAAGAGGTATCCGACGAACAGATGGCGCATGCGGCTGAACGTTTCCCGGTGAATCCTCCACGTAACAAGGAAGAGTATTACTACCGCTCTATCTTTGAGGAGCATTTCCCGAGTGAGAGTGCGGCTAAGAGTGTTCCCAGTGTACCGAGTGTGGCTTGTTCTACTGCTGAGGCACTGGCTTGGGATAAAGCTTTCCAGCATATCAATGAGCCGAGCGGACGTGCAGTAACCGATGTACATGAAGAGGGATACAAAAACTAAACTGATTATCAGATATGAAAATAGAATTTACAAAGATGCATGGTCTGGGTAATGATTACATCTATGTGAATACGATGAAATACCCGTTGACTAATCCGGAAGAAAAGTCTATAGCCTGGAGCCGTCCTCATACGGGGATAGGCAGTGACGGACTGGTGCTGATTGGCGATTCGGACAAGGCTGATTTCAGCATGCGTATTTTTAACGCGGACGGTTCTGAGGCCAAGATGTGTGGAAATGCCAGTCGCTGTATCGGGAAGTATTTGTATGAATATGGACTGACTACGAAGACCGATATTCTGCTGGATACGCTTTCCGGTATCAAGGAACTGCATTTGCAGGTGAAGGAAGGAAAAGTAGAGTCTGTTCGGGTGGATATGGGAGTTCCTGCCGATATTCACTGGGTGGATTTGGGCGATGCTTATCCCTTCCGGAAAGGAGTGGCTGTGTCAATGGGAAACCCTCATCTGGTTATTTTTGTAGATAAAATGGAAGAGGTGGCTCTTGCGGAAGTAGGACCGGTGCTTGAACGTCATCCGCTTTTCCCAGATCGGGTAAATGTGGAGTTCGCTCAGGTATTGGACAAAGAAAACATACGCATGCGGGTATGGGAAAGAGGATCCGGTATTACGCAAGCTTGTGGTACAGGAGCATGTGCTACCGCTGTGGTAGCAGCCTTTTCCGGACAATGCGGCTCCCATGCAACTGTCTGTATGGATGGAGGTAACCTGACCATCGACTGGGCAGGAGAGGGGCAGCATTTGTATATGACAGGACCCGCAGTAAAAGTATTTGACGGAACAATCGAATTAAAAGAGTAAGACAAGATATATGATACAAGTAAACGATAATTTCATCAAGTTGCCCGGAAACTATCTGTTTTCGAGCATTGCTAAAAAAGTGAATGCCTTTAAATCGGCTCATCCGGAAGCTGCGCTTATCCGATTAGGAATTGGCGACGTGACTCGTCCGCTTCCGCCAGCTTCTATCAAAGCCATGCACCGTGCAGTAGACGAACTGGCCGATGCCGGAACCTTTCATGGATACGGTCCTGAACAAGGATATGATTTCTTGATTCAGGCTATTCTGGAACATGATTACCGCTCGCGTGGAGTAGAATTGCGCCCGACAGAAATTTTTGTGAGTGACGGAGCTAAAAGTGACACCGGTAATTTTGGAGACATTTTAGGCACAGGCAATAAAGTAGCGGTAACGGACCCTGTGTATCCGGTGTATATTGACAGTAACGTCATGGCTGGGAGAGCTGGAGAATTGCAGGCAAACGGGCAATGGAACCGTCTGACTTATCTTCCTTGTACGGCAGAAAACCATTTTATTCCTTCTCTCCCCCAGGAGCCGGTAGACATGATTTATTTGTGCTATCCGAACAATCCTACGGGAACGACACTGACCAAAGCCGAATTGCAGAAGTGGGTGGATTATGCTTTAGAGCACAAAGCGTTGATATTATATGATGCGGCTTATGAGGCTTACATTCACGAAAGTGATGTGCCACATTCTATTTATGAGATAGAAGGAGCCCGCTCTTGCGCCGTAGAATTCCGCAGCTTCTCCAAGACTGCTGGTTTTACCGGAGTGCGTTGCGGTTATACCGTGGTGCCGGAAGAAGTGAAAGCCATGACGGCTTCAGGCGAACAAGTAGCTTTGAATCATTTGTGGAACCGTCGGCAGTGTACGAAGTTCAATGGTACCAGCTATATCACTCAGCGAGGGGCAGAGGCCATCTATACTGCAGAAGGACAAGCTGAGATAAAGGAAACCATAGCCTATTATATGGAGAATGCCCGTTTGATGCGTGAAGGATTGCATGCTGCCGGATTTACACTCTATGGAGGAGTGAATGCGCCTTATATCTGGGTAAAGGCACCCGAAGGACTGGATTCATGGAGTTTCTTTGAAATGTTGCTTCACGAAGTCAATGTGGTAGGAACTCCGGGAGTTGGATTTGGACCAAGCGGAGAAGGATTCCTGCGACTGACAGCCTTTGGTAAACGTGAAGATTGCCAGGAAGCTATGAATAGAATAAAAAACTGGGCCGGACGTTAATCCGACCCAGTTTTTAAAACCGCCAGCCTATCCCGATCGAGAGTGAATGAAAAAATGGGCGCTTCTTTCCGAGATTCAGCATGTTTCCGTCGAAAACGGTTTCCCGGAGGCCCGAGTAAGGGTCAAGGTTAGAGAGGGTGTATCCCAGAGAGATTATCAGGCTTTCTTCTATTTCCAACGAAACGGAAGTTTTCAGCTGAAAGGATAAAGGCTCCGCACGGGAAGTTGTGATTTCTTCATAGTGGTGGGGAGTCCATACACCTGTAGAGTTTGGGAAATAGGCCAGGGTTATATGTTTAGTGGGTGGAAACGAACAAGTGATGCCTGGACTGAATGTCAGGTACAAGGCATATTCCCGGTCATGTCCTAATATCCACGAAGGCGTGTAGAATTGTGGCGCAATTCTGCATGCGAGGTGGGTGGACAGAACCTTTTCGTCGTTCAATTCAAAGCGGAATTTTTTATCAGCAGAGACACCATTGAGATGGATGCCATCCAGACTTTTACTAAAAAGAAAGCTGACTCCGATGCCGGCATACTTGAAGGGCTGGAAAGTGACAGACGGCTCTACTTCCCATCTGCTGTAATTGTCCAGTGCGCCTTCCAGTTGTATCTTCCAAAGTGGGCGCTTTTCAGTCTGACCATACACAGACAAGCTACAGATTAGCAAAATGATTACAAAAACTCCTCTCATGTTAAGCTATGTCTTGTTATTTCACCGTTACTTCTTTCTTGTCGTAGAAAACCAGTCTGATTTCTCCTTTGGCGGGAGCGTCATTGTCTTTGGTTTCTAGTTTCAGGATGCGTTTCAGCGTAAGCATATATTTCCCTTTCGGCACATTCTTAAACGAAACTCCGTCACGGCTTTCATTTAATGTACCATAATAAGCGGTATATTCCTCCAAATGAGAGGGATTGTCCAGCGTGGCCTCCAGTTCTTCATTGGACGCGATTTTCTCACCCTTCCATTCAACCATTTCCTGATTGGCAATCGTGGTAAGTTCCGAAGGAATATGTATCTCATTAATCCATTCCTTGTAGACATAATTGGTCAGCATACGGGTTTCTTGCTGCCGTTTGCGTTGGAACACGAATGAGACTTGTTCGTCTTTTCCGAGTGACAGTGAATAGGAATAACCGAATATTGTATTTCCATCAAAATAATGGTATTCCATCTCTTTGCCATTGGCCATGATGGATGCTCCGCCTGTAAGCTTGATTTCTTTCAGGGGTACGTCTTTCTCTGGGGAGAAACGGGCGTAGGCCAGGGTAGGCTGTGAATCAGAAAAAGCTACCAGGTAGCTTTGATAAATGGCTACATTGTCTGGTAGATTTTCTGAATTTTCTTCACTGCAAGATGCCGTGAAGAAAATCAGTAAGCCGTACATCATCCCATAAAGTAGTTGTTTCACTTTCATGAGTCGCGTATGTTTAAATAGATTTACGGCTGCAAAGGTAAAGTGAACAGATGGAAGTCAGGGAAAAATCTGATGTACACAAGCGAAGTATAATATATTGGAAATTAGGTAGTTGATAGTTTTTATGATGTACATGACACTTAAAATGCGGTGATAAACTCATCAAAGCTGCTATTTTCGATGTGCATTTTCTCCTTTAGTCTCATCTTCCGGCGCGAGATGCTTCCTTTGGCAATATGGTAAATTTCGGACAGTAATGACAAGGGAAGATCCATCTTTACCAGACAGCAGAAACGAAGTTCTTCTTCTGTAAGTTGCGGGTAACATTCCTTCAGTCGTCTGGTAAATCCGTCGAAGCAAGTGTCCGCGTTTTGCTGAATGATTTCCCATTCCTCTTCCGTTAAGTGAAGTGCGCCTTGCGAATTCCTTTTCCGCAACAGAGAAGGAAGCGTGATGGCATTCAGTTGCCGGTAGTAGGCCACGCTTTTATTCAGCCGGTCAATTTCCTGCTGTTTCAATTTCTCCTGTTCGTGAGCCAGTGCCACTTCCGTTTCTTTCCTTTTCAGCGTTTCTTCCATGCGCATCCACTGGGTAGTCTTTAGTTCTTCTGTCAGCTTTTGTTTGTGTACGCGGATGCGGTGAAGAAGTAAAAGCAGGATAAGAATCACCACGCCTAGGGTGACTGCAATCCGGTAGAAAACCAGCTTGTGGTGCGCTGCCTGCATCTCCGCTTTGTTGGCCCGTTCGCGTTGCAACTTGTATTCGTGCATATCCTGTATCTTTTCGATGACCATTTCCTTTCGTTCGGTACTTAGCGAGTCATGCGACAGAATGTATTTTCGCATGTAGATGTTTTCCTGCTTCTCATTCTGTTTCTTTCCGTACATTTCGAACAGACGACGGTAGGCTTCCGTGCGTTGTTTTAAGGAGGCATCAGGTAAAAAAGGCAGGATGTGATGCGTGGCCGAGTCAGCTTGCAAAAGAGAGGCAAAAATGTAGCCCTTCTGAAGGTGCAAGGCGGCAGCTTCCTTGTCCGGCAAATTTGGACAGAGGGCGTTATTGATGTAATGGAAAGCACTGTCTGTCTGTCCTTGCTCCAAATAAATGCGGGAAAGGTAAAGTTCACTTTGTGCGATGGAGACCGGAGTGCCGGAAGGCATATAGGCAAGTGCTTTTTGGAAGAATTCTTTGGCTTTTTCCGGTTGATGCGACAGGTAAAGCATAGCTTTCTCCTGCCATAAGTTTGCGTATACAGATGAGTCGTTCAGATATTGCGCGATGTCTTCCGCAGCGTCTAAGAAATGAGCTTCTTCCTGATTCTCTCCTTTAAAACGGCTGATGCGTGCCTGTTCAAGATAAATCCTGAACTGCAACAGGCTATCGGTATGAGAATTTATTTCTGTAAATTCAGGGGAAGGTGCTTCAGTTGGGGAGGTACATGAAAAAACGTATACTCCCACGGTGAGTATCCCTATAATGATGAAATATCGGAGTACAGACATAGGTTAGTCAGGTTAGTTAGTTTGGTGCGAAGATACTAAAAAATGCCTTTGAAATGTATATTTTCTGAATAAATAAAGAAAAATTGGGGCTTTTTAAGCACAAGGGAAAAACGTACTTACGTTTGATAGAGAATGCAAGTGCGTTTGGATTCAAACGCAAGTACGCTTTACTTAAGACGCTTAGGCGTTTGAGTTGAAATGTACTTGTGTTTTTTTGAGGGGTAAATGTGAAAGAAATAGTGGCTTGTTTGTTATTCTGTTTCTTATTGTTTAGATTTGCTCTTATTGCATATAGAAACATAGTAAAACGAAATGGAACATTTGCAGGATAGGCTGTCCAAATGGCAGGTAATGGCTTTGTCTCGCGAGTTGCATCATGATGAGGCTGGCATCGGTAAGTTGTGTGACCTTATGCTTTATGCGGAAGATGCACAGTCGGCATACAATGCGGCATGGATACTGTATTATTTACCGGCAGAAGACAAAAGACTTTATGTCTCTCCCTTTTATGATAAGATTGCAGACTGGGCAATGAAGCCTTGTTTGCATATACGTCGGGGACTTGTTCTATCTATTTTGATAGACTTGTCTACGAAGCAGAACTTCAGGACAGGCTTGTTTGATTTTTGTCTTGCCCATGCTGTCGACAAGAAGGAATCGGACAGCAGCCGCTCGATGATGATAAAACTGGCTGCAAAAATGTGCCGGTTTGTTCCGGAACTGGCAAATGAACTAGTGGCCTGTCTTGATATGCTGGAATACGAAATGACGCCAAGCATCGTAGCAGCCAGGAGAAATGCAATGAAAGTAGTCGAATCGCTGAGAAAGAAAAATGATGAAAAAATAAGATATGACTAACAACCAGGAAAAATCATCTTTACGAAAAATCCCCAATGTAGGTTCACAGACTGAACAAGACCTGATAGCCATGGGGTATACCTCTGTCGAATCGCTGAAAGGAAAGAAAGCAGAGGATTTGTACGAGGAAGAATGCCGTTTGCGTGGGTGTACGATAGACCGTTGTCAGCTTTATCTGTACCGGGCTTTAGAGTATTTCGTTCATACGGAAAATCCGGATAGAGAGAAATGTAAATGGTGGTATTGTAAAGATGATTATTTTTATCCCTCTCCGTGTGGAGCAAGGTGTGTGGACTGTGCGTCATTCCCAAAGGAATGCAAAGGATGCAGAAAGATAAAAGGCAAGGTGTTCTGGCTTCAGTATACAGGTGATGCGGTATGTCCCATTTGGAAATGCTGTAAGGAACAAAAGCGGGAAAATTGTGGGGGATGTCCGGATTTACCTTGTGGTCGTTTTATGAAAGATCCTTCCATTTCGGATGAGGAAAATGAAGCCAATTTGAAAAAGATGATAGCTAATCTTGCGGCATATAAAAAATAAAATATAACTCACATAATTATGGAAACAGAAAGACTGATACTCAGACCGTGGCGTGAGGAAGATGCCCTTTCACTCTATAAATATGCCAAGAATCCGGCTGTAGGGCCGATTGCCGGTTGGCCACCGCACACGTCTGTAGAAAACAGCCGAGAGGTGATACGTGATATTCTTTCAGCACCGGAAACTTATGCGGTAGTGTTGAAAGAAACCAATGAACCTGTTGGCAGTGTGGGCATTATGTTTGGAGACAGCGTACACAGCGCTGACATGCAGGAAGGAGATGCAGAGATTGGTTATTGGATTGGAGTTCCTTATTGGGGGAAGGGGCTGATTCCGGAGGCCGTCAATCGCCTGTTGAGGCGTTGTTTTGAGGAACTGGGAGTAAAACGAGTGTGGTGTGGTTATTATGACGGGAATACCAAATCCCGCCGAGTAATGGATAAATGTGGTTTCAAGTTCCATCATACGGAAGAGGGCAAACCTTCTCCATTGGGTGATGTGCGGACAGAACATTTTACTTTGTTGACGAAAGAAGAGTGGGAAAAAACGAATCATTGAAACTATGGTTAGCGTGGTAGACTATATTATCCGTCCTTTGTATCCTGAGGAAATCCATTTGTTGAGGGATTTTCTTTATGAAGCGATTTTTATTCCTGAAGGAGTTGAACCTCTGCCAAGGGATGTGGTGGATTTACCTGAATTGAAGCTATATATTCAGGATTTTGGCAAGAAACAAGATGATTGCTGCTTGGTTGTCGAGTATGATGGTAAGGTGGTTGGGGCAGTGTGGACACGTATTATGAACGATTATGGTCATGTGGATGATGAAACTCCTTCACTTTCCATTTCTTTATATAAAGAATATCGGAATAAAGGGATGGGCAGACAACTGATGAAGGAGATGATGAAACTGCTGGAAAGTAAAGGCTATCATCATGTTTCTCTTTCTGTTCAAAAGGCTAATTATGCTGTTCGTATGTATTTAAAACTTGGATTTATAATTATGAAGGAAACAGAGGAGGAATTTATTATGGTGAGAGATATAACGAAAGAAGCGAGTAATTATCAACGTTTTTTGTCTGGTGAGTATTGTAATAGATTGGATTCTGAGGTCTTGAATATGATTATACAGACAAGGGAACTTTTATCAATGCTTGATAATATCACCTTGTCAGAAGAAGAAAGAACTGCATTGTTTGTTCGCATGCTGGGCAAAGTCGGACAACATTCCAGTATTGGCCGAAATTTTACTTGTCAGTGTGGTAAACATATTTTTATTGGTGAAAAAACAATCATCAATGACAATTGTACGCTGATGGATGAGAACTATATTTACGTTGGTAGTAAAGTTTTGATAGCTCCTCACGTACAGTTTTATACTGCCACTCATCCTGTGTGTTTTGAAGAGCGTTTTGTGGAGGACTGGAATGAAAACTCTGGAGAATTGTTTTTTAGAACAAAAGCCTTGCCTATTACGGTAGAAGATGAAGTGTGGATTGGCGGTGGAAGTATTGTTCTTGCAGGAGTGACTATTGGTCGGGGAAGCGTAATAGGTGCGGGAAGTGTAGTTACAAAATCTATTCCGGCACATTGTGTTGCTGTGGGCAATCCGTGTAAAGTCATTAAATGGTTAAAGCCTAACTATAACATTCGTCCGCTCAAAGAAAAAGACATTTCAGAAATGCAGCACTTGTTCCGTTCTACAGTGCTTAATGTGAATTTGAAAGACTACACAAAAGAAGAGGTGGCAGACTGGGCTTCTTGTGGTGATGACTTGTTGCACTGGAAAGAACTTTTGTCTCAGCATCATTTTATTGGGGCTTTTGATGAACAAGACAATATGGCTGGTTTCTCTTCTATGAATAAAGAGGGATATTTGCATTCCATGTTTGTACACAAGGACATGCAGGGCAGGGGAGTAGCTACTCAGTTGCTTTCGGAAGTAGAAAAGATGGCTAAAGCGTATGGAGTTACTGAAATTACCTCGGAGATCAGCTTGACTGCAAAATCGTTTTTTGAACAAAAGGGATACAAAGTGGTTAAGTCTCAAAAGTGCAGAGCCAATCAGTTGGAACTGACAAATTTCGTCATGTGCAAGCGGCTTTTTTAGTTTATCAGACTACTTTTGTGGTTACAAGTGTGTTGAGCTTATTTCATGTTGAAGCTTTTCCAAGAACTGGGCAGCATGAGCTCCGTCCATTTGTGTATGATGAAACTGAAATGACACGGTCAGGTGTTTTCTGAAAAAACGTTTTTTGAATTTTCCCCATATCAGGAATGGATTATTGAAAATACCGCTGTACATACCAATAGCACCGTCTATCTCATAGTTTACGAGTGCAGAAGTACCAATAACCATGCTTTCCGTTAAATCGTGGTTCTGACAGGTTTCGGCCACTTGTTTGGTTAGCTGGAGATAGTTGTGATTAAACTGATTCAGGTCTTCAGAAAAAGGTATGTCGCAGGAGCTTACCTCTCCATTCTTGTTTGCTACAATTGTATTAACAGCGATTGTGTCATATTGAATCAGCTTTTTGCCAACTGGAAGCATATAGAATTCCTTGATGCCGGAAGCTGCTTTACCGATGCACCAGCACATCAGCATGTTCAGTTTTAGGCCTTTCTTTTTACTGATTCTTGCAAGATTGGTTATATCAAGTGTCTTGAAAAATGTGACCATTGGCATAGGGACTTGCATCCACATTTTGTATGCGTATGCACGTGTCGTTAAGGCGGGGTTTATTTCTTTCATTTTTGTGTGTACTTTAAATTAGAGCACAAAAATAAAACAGGCCTTTGATTACGGATAGAATAAAAGAGACATTATATTGGAGTAGTAAACAAATCGGAATATGGCTCGCATATTTTTATCAGTGATAAGGGGGTATATCTGCTTAATTCCCTGAATTCTCTTATGAAATGCGATTGGTCTGAATAACCGCATTGATAGGCTATCTGTGTTTGACTGATATTTTCAGTTTGATCCTGCATAAGCTTAAGGGACTTCTGAAAACGTACGATTCGTGCATATTCTTTCGGATTCATCCCGACTGTCGTAAAAAATATGCGTTCAAATTGTTTCTTGCTCAGGCAGGCAATAGATGCCAGTTCTGAGATTGGAGTATTGGGAGTAGAATACATTTGATGAACGACTGCCGCAATCCGGTTTATATCCACTTCACGTTTTGTGGTAGAGTTGGTTCTTAGTTGTGAGAATAACCATTTTTCGATAAGACTTATACAGAGGTCATTATCGTCACAATCAAAAACTCTCGTCGCAAGACAATTTAATTTCTTGTTCTCCAGTCCATAACCGGAGACTTCCTGATTGTAGAATACAGAAATGGGAATATTAAGAAAAGCACTCATGGCGTAAGGATGAAATACAACTACAATCATTTCGACACTATCCTCTGCACTGAGAAATTCACCTGTCCACTAATAGTCAGTCGATCCTGTTTCTTGTTTAATTCCGGAATATATAACGCTGATTTTTTATGAAATATGAATTGAGGGCAACCGATTGGGAAGGTGTAAGTCTTTATCGGCTGATTACTTTCAAATATCCAATAATATCTGACGTAATCTTGTAATAATTGGCATGGCTTGTAAAATTTGAATCCCTCTGTCATTGCTTTTCGGTATTCAGTTAGATAATGTACAAAGATATTTCGTTATTTTTGAA
>OOIG01001135.1_pt1 | contig 20503 bp, 9 predicted proteins | sample 1692091 | NCBI WGS metagenome assembly OOIG01 (sample SAMN06348188, study PRJEB24527) | human gut metagenome | biome: human gut; feature: ankylosing spondylitis patient; material: feces | host: Homo sapiens | place: China | collected 2015-10 | reverse complement strand
TGAAGGAATCCCCCGCCCTTCCGCAGGAATGGCAGGGATTCAAGCCGGGAGCATGGACGGAGTCCATTGACGTACGGGATTTCATCCAGAACAACTACACGCCCTATTCCGGCAATGAAGAGTTTCTTTCCGGCCCTTCCCAACGCACGCTCCGGCTCTGGGAGGAACTGAAAGTCCTGCTGAAACGGGAAATAGACAACGGCGGCGTGCTGGATGCGGACCAGGAAGTGGTCTCCTCCATCGTCTCCCACAAGCCCGGCTACATTGACAAGGAGCTGGAAGTGGTGGTGGGCCTCCAGACGGACGCTCCCCTGAAACGCGCCCTGATGCCCTTCGGCGGCCTGCGCATGGCCCAGCAGGCCCTTGAATCCTACGGGTTCAAGATGTGCGAAAAAACGGCGGATATTTTCAACAAGATACGCAAGACGCATAACGAGGGCGTTTTCGACGCCTACACCTCCGACATCCGCGCCGCCCGCTCCGCCGGCATCATCACCGGACTTCCGGACGCCTACGGCCGCGGCCGCATCATCGGCGACTACCGCCGCGTGGCCCTGTACGGCACGGACAAGCTGATTGCCGAACGCCGCAAGGATCTCAAAAACCGTGAAAATTCCCCCCTTACGGATGAGCTGATCCGCCTGCGCGAGGAAATGAGCGAACAAATCCGCGCCCTGGAGGAACTCGCCCGGATGGGCGCCTCCTACGGCTGCGACCTCAGCCGCCCCGCCGGGAACGCCCGCGAAGCCGTGCAATGGACCTACCTGGGCTACCTGGCCGCCGTGAAGGAACAGAACGGCGCGGCCATGTCCCTGGGCCGCGTCTCCACCTTCTTTGACATTTACTTTACCCGCGACCTGGAACAGGGCCTCATCACGGAAGAGGGAGTGCAGGAAATCATTGACCAGTTCGTGATGAAGCTGCGCATCGTCCGCTTCATCCGCACGCCGGACTACAACAACCTGTTCTCCGGGGACCCCACCTGGGTGACGGAATCCATCGGCGGCATGGGGGAAGACGGGCGCACCCTCGTCACCCGCAGCTCCTTCCGCATGCTCCAGACGCTGTACAACCTGGGTCCGGCTCCGGAGCCGAACCTGACGGTGCTGTGGTCCGGGAACCTGCCGGAAGCCTTCAAGAATTTCTGCGCCAAGGTTTCCATTGAAACGTCCTCCGTCCAGTACGAGAACGACGACCTGATGCGCCCGCACTGGGGTGACGACTACGGCATCGCCTGCTGCGTGTCCGCCATGCGCATCGGCAAGCAGATGCAATTCTTCGGTGCGCGCGCCAACCTCGCCAAGTGCCTGCTGTACGCCCTGAACGGCGGCGTGGACGAACTCAAGGGGAAACAGGTGGCCCCGCCCTCCCCGCGCTATACGGAGGAAGTGCTCAAGTACGACGAAGTGATGGCCCTGTACGACAAGATGCAGGACTGGCTTGCCAAAACCTACGTTGACGCGCTGAACATCATCCACTACATGCACGACAAGTACTGCTATGAACGCATTGAAATGGCGCTGCATGATCCGGAAATCCTGCGCACCATGGCCACGGGCATCGCCGGGCTCTCCGTGGCCGCGGACTCCCTGTCCGCCATCAAGTACGCCACCGTGAAGGCCGTCCGCAATGAAGAGGGCCTGATTGTGGATTTCAAGACGGAAGGGGAATTCCCGTGCTACGGGAACAACGACCCGCGCGTGGACGAAATCGCATGCAGCCTGGTCAGCAACTTCATGGAAAAGCTGCGCAAGCTTCACACCTACCGCAACTCCCTGCCCACCCAGTCCATCCTGACCATCACCTCCAACGTGGTGTACGGCAAGAAGACGGGCAACACGCCGGACGGCCGCCGCGCCGGGGAACCGTTCGCGCCCGGCGCCAACCCCATGCACGGAAGGGACAGGAACGGAGCCGTGGCCTCCATGCTCTCCGTAGCCAAACTGTCCTATGGCGACTCCCTGGACGGCATCTCCTACACCTTCTCCATCGTGCCGCAGGCCCTGGGCAAGGAAGAAGGGGAACGCCGCACGAAGCTCGTCTCCCTGCTGGACGCCTACTTTGCCGCCACCGGGCACCACATCAACGTGAACGTGCTGGAGCGGGAAACCCTCCTTGACGCGATGGACCACCCGGAAAAATACCCCCAGCTCACCATCCGCGTTTCCGGCTATGCCGTGAACTTCATCAAGCTGACCCGGGAACAGCAGCAGGAGGTCATCAACCGCACCTTCCATACCCGTTAACCCAGCCAGGAAGCGGATGCCGCAGGCTTTCTCCCAGAATCCGGCCCCGGACGGTGAAACTGCCGTCACCGGACTGGTCCATTCCGTGGAATCCTGCGGCACCGTGGACGGTCCAGGCATCCGCTTTGTCCTCTTCCTGTCCGGGTGCAGCCTGCGCTGCCGCTACTGCCACAATCCGGACACCTCCTACGTGCGGAGGGGACGCTGCAGAAGCGTGGCCGACGTCCTTGAAGAAATAGCCCGCTACCGGGATTTCCTGCTGGCGGCGGGCGGAGGCGTCACCCTTTCCGGGGGAGATCCCCTTTTCCAGCCGGATTTTGCGAGAACCGTACTGAAAGGATGCAAGAAACTGGGGCTGCACACCTGCCTGGACACCTCCGGCCATCTGGGCGCGAACGCGGATGAAGAACTGCTGGCGAATACGGACCTCGTCCTGCTGGACATCAAGGCGTGGAACCCGGAACGGTACCGGGCCCTGGCAGGCGGGGAATTGCGCCCCACCCTGGAATTCGCGGAACGCCTGGCCGCCCTCCGCAAACCCGTCTGGCTGCGCTACGTCCTGGTTCCGGGCCTCACGGACAACATGGAAGACATCACAGAGCTCTCCCGCCATGCGGCGCGCCTGGGCAACGTGGAGCGCGTGGACGTGCTCCCTTTCCACCAGATGGGGCGCTTCAAGTGGGATGAACTGAAGCTGGACTACACCTTGAAGGACGTTCCGGAACCTTCCGAGGAACTGACGGAACAGGTCCGCGACATCTTCCGCCAGGAAGAAAATTTAAAAAGTTCCGTGCATTGAAGGCAGGAAAAATTCTTTTCAACCATGAGGCGTTTATAAAACATCCATTCCTCCTTTTACCATTCCAAGTAAAATCTCTACCTTATATTCAGCTTTTAAAGCACGTTCACGCCATATTCTGACATCCAAAGCCAGACCCTCCTCCCGTGCTTGTAACAGCAACGCAAGAATACATTCCCGTATGCAGGGAGGAATTTTTCTCCCTGTTCCAAACGAACTATATCGGTCACGTCATATCCAGACAATTCAGCAAGATGAGCCAGCGTTAAACCGGCATCATTTCTCAACTTTTTAAAATTAATGCCTTTAGACATGACTTCCTGTTTAACACAGGCGTTTCTTCATCATAAGAAAAAGGACTAAGCTCTTTTCTTGGTAGAGAAACCCGTTAAATTTCAGAGGTTGTTATTTCCCTCAGAGCATCCAATACCTCCTGCACGGCAATATGGCGGTTGCAGGGAACATCACGGTCGCACTCCTTCAGGAAGCAGGGGGAACAGCACTGGTGGCTGTACAGGGAGCGGTTGAAGGGGCCCATGGGCCGGCAAACGTCCGGGAGGCGGGTGGAAAACAGGGTCACCACCGGAAGACCGCGGAAGGAGCAGAGGGACGGAATGTCACCATCCACAGCCACGGCCGCCACGGCGGCATCCATCACGGGGAACAAGGCTTCCGGAGTTCCCACCGCCAGCTCCACATTCAGGCGTTCCGCCAGAGCGGACGCGCGTTCCCGGTCTTCTTCCAGAGCGGCCAGTACGGGCCTGCCCGGCAGAAGGGAAACCAGCTCCGCCCATTGTTCCTCACTCCATTCACTGGCGCTGCCCAAGCTGGAGAACGGAGCCAGCAGGATGGGGGCGTTTTCCGCCGCAGCCGCCTTTTTCACCGGGAACAGGGACGGATTCCAGGCATCCAGCCCGTGCAGCCCCCCCAGTTGCAGATAAAGCTGAACCCGGTGCATGGGGGGAGCGGCGCGCAGGACGGGAGCCTTCACCCGGAATTTGTATTTCCGTGCGCCGGGATGCGTGTCCAGCCCGGAGAACATCATGGGCCCGTACGGTTCCAGCGCCTTGAGCGTTTCCATGTCCTGGTCCAGCATGACGCCCAGGTCCAGCGGACCGTCATTGTAAAATTCATCCGCGGCCAGCGCCTCCCGGAGCTGATTCAGGGAATCGTGCGGCAGAACATGGGTGACTTCCGGCACCGCCTTCCATACCCCCGCCTGCGCGGACGGGCAGATGACGTTCACCTGCATGTCGCGCCGGACGGCTTTCAGCGCACGGACCAGGGGAACGGTCACCAGGGCTTCATCCAGCGCCTTGGGAACAGCCACCAGAATGCGGTACGGCTGCAGCTCCATGTTTTCCAGAAGGCCGTCCGTTTTTTTATCCTGCGGAGCAAAGCGGTCGATGGACTTCCAGCGGTGGTGCATCCAGAACACGTCCAGAACGGACTTGCGGATCAACGTTTCCAGGCTCCGGTTCACTTCAATGGTGTCCCCCGCCAGGGAACCGTCCGAGTTGGAAAAATCCACCACGTTCCCCATGTCCGCTATCCAGTGTCCGGGAGAATCCGTGCGTACTGCGATGGCTACCATATCCGCTCCCGTCCTCTTCCGCAGCAAAGCGGGCAACGGCGTCGTGCCGGTCACCTTGCCGAAGAAGGGGACATACACCCCCTCCCAGACGAACTGGTCGCTCAGCACACCCAGGGCGCCGCCCTCCTTGACCATCTTCATGGGAGCCTTGATGCCGCCTTCCTTGGAAAACATCCGCGTGCCCCGCTCCGTGCGCCGCTTGTATACGTATTCCTCCATCAGCGGGTTGTCAAACTGGCGGTACATGGACCCGTAACGTTCCACTTCTGGAAAGAACACGCGTATCCTCGCCAGCGCCTCCCAGTTGCCGGAATGGGCTATGGCGCATACCTGCCCGCGCCTTTCCGCCGCAGGAGCGGCAAATTCTTCATGCCCCGCGATGGTGACGCATTTTTTCAACTGCTCATCCGTCAGGGTGGCCGTCTTCGCGGAGCACAGGAAATTGGCTATCGTCCTTTTGAAATTTTCCCTGCTCAATTTTTGCAGTTCCCTGCCGCGCAGGGCCGGATCCAGCACAATGCGCAGGTTTCTTTCCACAATTTTCCGGCGTTGCGGCAGCAAGTACCACGCCACGCCGCCCGCCACGCGCCCCAGGCGGTAAAGCGTTTTCATGCCCACGAGCTTCAGCAGCCCTTCCATGATCAGGAATCCTTTCATTCCCAGCTGATGGGCAAATGCAGGGCGGGAAGGAGAGGATGAAGGGGAGCTCGTCATAAGAAAACCGGAGAACATTTTATACGAATCCCTTCCGGTCCACAAACCCTTTATTCTCCCGCATGCGGCTTCCTTCCCGCGTTCCGGCGGCCTGCCGTCCCGGGAAGCCCCGTTCCATGCTTCCTTCCCACGGCGGAAAAGAACCGCTGCCGGAACGGAAACTGCACCGCCCTCCCGTCCCGTTCCGGATTTCACCATGAACTGTTACTCCTCCAAATGCAGGAAAAAGTTTCCGGAAGGCTGCAACTGCCGCAAGCTGCAGCCCGGGGCCATACAGGGACCCGGACCGCAGCAGATCATGGAAAAGATGTATCCCGTCCGGACAGCGGATACCGTTTACATGACATCCGCACGTCCGAAGGAAGGGCCGGGAAAAACAGAAACTCACCAGTACATGGCGGCCCAGAGCCGCCATTGGAAAAAGAAGAGCCGTCTTTCTGCAACAGTTCCGTGAAACAATAAAAAAGCGGACATTCCCACCGGAAATGTCCGCCCTGCTGCCTGCCGTTTGAAATGTATTTTTTCCGCCTCTCTCACTTCCGGCGGCGCACCAGCAGCGCCATCAGTCCCAGAACGCTCAAGGAGGCGGCCGCTGGTTCGGGAACCATGTTCCACGCCTCCTTGATTTCCTGTCCCGTCAATGCGGTACCATAAGCCTTGAAATCCGCGATGCTGAAGGAATGTTCATCCGTCGTGCCTCCGCCGACGGTCACGGTTCCGTTCTGGCCGCCGTTGAGCCCCGCGAACAACTGGGGGGTATCCACGATGTTTTCCCCGTTCAGGAAAATCTGGAAATCCGTTTTCCGGGTGGTGGTATCCGTACTGAGGGACATGGAGAGGTTGAACCATCCTCCGTCAATGACGTCCTGCCCAATGGTGAAGGTCTGGCCCGCTTCTCCCGTTCTCCTGGAAGTAAACGTGCCGTCCCCGTTGTAAACAAGCTGGAGGCCGCGGAGAGAACCCGTCTCTCCAAAGCTGTAAATAGTGGCGGCAGACCCCAGGGAGGACAAATCCAGCCACATGCCCACCGTCTGCGTAGAAATGTTGCGGTCCCCGCCCGTCACCGTCGCCCAGTCCGTATAGGAAGCCGCTGAATTGACCGGGGAGGAAATGCTCCATCCTTCCAGATTGATGCCGCTTCCCGTCATGAATTGTTCCGAGGGAGTGCCGGAAGAAAATTCCCAGGCGGCGGCAGTTGCGGCGCAGGCGGAACCAATGCCGGCAGCCAGCATGATGGTTAAGAATGTCTTTTTCATTATCTTAAACAGAGTTGATCGTCAGTTGGTTGAAGGGAATATCCAGAACCTTCCCTTCCATGCAAAACCAATACCGGATTTGTAATCCGGTATTGATTCTACAGTCGGGAAAAGCTGTCCTTCGCGAAACTCCGGCATCGTGGGTACGAACCTTAATTGATATTACCCAGCTCCTTTCCCCAGCCAGGCGGTATGCGGCAACGGTTATTGAACGGAAGCTTCCGCTGCGCTACAGAACGGGTTTCAACCACGAAAGGCGGGAGCCTTCCGCTCCCAGGCGACGGAGCCGCAAAATCACCGGGCACCGGCAAGCGAAATTTGCCCAAACCTTTTTTCTTTCAATTTTGTAGGCTTGACTTCGGATTACAAATCCGTCCATGCGTACTATCTTCTCTTCCGCAAGCCGCAGAAGCAGTTCGTCCGGAACTGCAATTTTACTTTTGGTAAAGAAATGACTTTACAATTCTTAACCAAACGGTATATTCCGTCTCCCGAACCGAACACCAAACCGGAGTTACACACCATGAAAGTTCTTTCTTCCTTAGCCTCTATGAAGCGCCGCCACGCAGACTGCCAAATCGTGAAGCGCAAGGGCACGCTGTATGTGATTTGCAAGAGCAATCCCAAGTTTAAAGCCCGCCAGGGCGCCACGGCAGGTACGCGTCTTTCCAAGAAGGGCGTCAAGTAAACCCTGGCCCAACACAGATTTCAAGAAGACCGCCGCCCGCCGGGTGCCGGTCTTTTTTTGCTGACAAAGCCCCTTCCCGCACATCCATGCAGCTTCCCACCGTCCAAACCAGATTTCTGGACCTGCCCGGCTCCTTTTCCCTGCGGAACGGCGCCGTGCTGGACAAGGTGCGCGTGGCCTACGAGCAGTACGGCGCCCTGACGCCGGAGAAGGACAACGTAATCCTGCTGTTCCACGCTCTTTCCGGCAGCCAGCACGCCTACGGTTACAATCCGGAAGTTCCGGGCACCGGGTCCCTCTGGAAGCCGGAAAACCACGAGGGCTGGTGGAACAGCATCATCGGCCCCGGCAAGCCGCTGGATACGGACCGCTTCTGCATCATCTGCGCCAATTACCTGGGGGGCTGCTACGGCACCACCGGACCGGCCAGCCCATCCCCTACGGACGGCCTGCCCTACGGCTCCCGTTTCCCGCATGTGGAGGCGGCGGACCAGGCGCGCCTCCAGGCTCTTCTGCTGGACAGCCTGGGAATAGAACGCATCCATCTGGCAGGACCGTCCGTAGGCGGCCTGATCGCCCTCAGCTTCGCGTGCCAGTTCCCGGAACGGGTCCGGAGCTTCATTTCCATCGGCTCCGGCTACCGGGCTTCCATTGAACACCGTTTGTCCCTGTTTGAACAAATCCTGGCCATCGAGCTTGATCCGGATTTCCGCGGGGGCGACTATTACCAGGGACCGGCCCCCAAAAAGGGGCTGGCGTTCGCGCGCATCATCGGCCACAAGTCGTTCGTATACCAGGAAGGCCTGGAACAGCGCGCCAGAAAGGAAGTGGGGGGCAAGTCCGGACTGCTCACATGGATGACGCCCACCCGCAGCACACAGAGCTACATGCTGCACCAGGGGACCAAGTTTGCGGAACGCTTTGACGCGAACGCCTACATCCGCATTGCGGACATGTGGGCGGAGTTCGACATCCGCGACCACGCTCCGGACGGAACGTTTAAAACCGCTCTGGAAGGCTTCCGCCGCGCAGGAATTCCCTCGCTCGTCTTTTCCATTGATACGGATTGCTGCTTCCGCCCGGCGGAACAGCAGGATTTTGTGGCGCAGCTGGAATCCGCGCGCATTCCCGTGGAGTTCCATACCATCGTTTCCACAAAAGGGCACGATTCCTTCCTGCTGGAGCCGGAGCTTTACGCGGAACCCATCCGGCGCATTCTGGCGGAAGGGCACCCGGAACACACTCCGTAAGCTTTTCCGTTCAAGCCGGGGAAACCTCCCTCCCCATCCGTTCTCCTGATAACCGCATCCCCGGAAACAAGGGCCCCTGCCCTTGTAAAGCGATTCCCACAAACAAGGAGGCGCCACGGGTCCGGGCAAGCCCGGAAGACGGATTGACAGCAAAGCCCTCCGGCTTTAGTCTCCCTGTCAAGGCACCGGACGCTTCCGGCGAATCATGAAAACTGCGAATTCCCCACGGAGCATTTCATGGCAGCCGCACAGGGGCCGGCCACCAGGGAAAGGAAGGATATGAGCTATTATTTTATCGTAACGGTTTCTTTAAGCTCCGATGCAGACACTCCATACGATTCCTACATCCGGGAAGTGAAGCCCATTGTTGAAAAACACGGCGGCGAATACCTGGTCAGGACCAATGAGGTCATTCCGCTGAGCTCCGGGTGGAAGCCGGACCGCGTGATCGTCATCCGTTTTCCCTCCAGGGAAAGCCTGGAACGCTGCTTTTCTTCGGAAGAATACCGGCAGATCAAGTCACTGCGTGAAGATTCCGTTGACAGCCACGCCATCATCGTGAAAGGAACGGATGGTGATGAAGCTCGGTGAAGGGCTGCATCAGATCAGGATTGATTTCCTGGCAAGCACAGGAGAACGGGGATAAGGGGGGGCTTTGCCGCGCATGCCGGAATGGACCGGCACCCCTGCAAATCGGATTTCCGCGACGGCCCAACTAAAAAAATAACCAAATTCAGGTGAACTCGATCCAGGGTTCCGCTGTCACACTCCTATGACTGATACTCATTACACCTCCGAGACGGAGAACGTCGGGCAATTCCGCTGTGAAACCACCTACATTCCCTCCAACATCACTTTTGCCACGGACCTGCCCGCCTCTTTTGAAGGCCGCGCGGAGTTTCCCTCCCCCGGCGTGATGCTCGGTTCCACGCTCGCCTCCTGCATGATGAGCCTGGTTTCCGTGGTCGCGGCCAGAAAGGGCGTGGACCTGAAAGGCATGCGCGTTCTGGCGCGCGCGGTGGAATCCTCCAAGGGGATTGAAAAGATTGAGCTGAAGGCCGTAATGCCCCTGGAAAGCAGCCATCCCCTCCGTTCCATGCTGGAAAAAACGGCCATGAGCTGCCCGGTCCGCCAGGCGCTGAGGCCGGACATGGAAACGCCCGTTGAATGGGAATGGAAGTAAGCCGCCCATGAGAGGGCGGAAATCACTCTTCACGTTATCCTATAAAGAAATCCCGCCCATTCACGAAGAAGGCCGCTGCGGATTATTCCGCAGCGGCCTTCTGATTAACTGACGTTTTCTTCCTTTAGAAGTTGTAGCGGTAGCCGATGCTTCCGTTGATGGAGCTGGAACCGCTGCGGATGTCCGCATTGCCGTCCACGAAGATGACGCCCTGGGTGCCTACGGGGACGCTCAACCCCACACCGGCCTGGAAGGCCGTGCTTCCCACCTTGGCGCCGTACACCGGACGCGTGTAGGAGGGGTCCGCCAGGAAGCCCACATTGGCCTGCCCGCGGCGGTCGCCCATGTCCTGGGAGACGTTCACCCGGATTTCACCCAGCGCTTCACGCCCGAAGACGTTGGAGCCCATGAGGCCGGAGAGTCTGGCGCCCACGGCGACTGCGGCCGTGGTCAGTTCCTGGTCCTCCACCCTCAGCCCGGCATTTCCGGCGGAGCCGCTTTCACTGTAGCCGTCCATGCGCGTCGTCACGATGGAGGCGTTGAACAGGGGCTGGAGAATCACGCTCTTGTCTTCATTGAGGGCGATGTCGTACGCCAGCTCGTACATGGCGCCGAAGCCGGACCCGGTGGTACTGCCGTGGGCCTGGTAGGAGCCCGAGCCGTAATCCACCGTGCGCGTGAGTTTGGCATCATTCCAGCCGCCCGTCAGGATAAGCAGGTGGGACCATTTACGGGACTGGTACCGGGCGAACAGGTTGACGTAGTAGCTGTCCAGGTCACCGTCCGCGGTATCCGCCGCATTCGCCGTGAGGCTTCCGTAGTTGGCCGTGAAGGCCGCGCCAGCGGTGAAGTTGTCGTTGATGTCCACGTCCATGCCTACCGTTCCGCCCCAGGTGGTGAGCTCATAGCCGCTTTCATCCCCCTTGGTGTCCAGCTTGGCATAAGACCCGGTGCCCTGCATCCACATGTGGAAGTACGGCATGTCCTCATGGACGTACGCGGGGTTCACGCCCATCTGCGCCACGCGGTTGCGGATCCAGCCCATCTGGTCGCGCAGGGAGTCACGCTGGGCGATGCCCAGGCTGGTGACCGTGCTGCCCGCGGCGGCGGCCAGCTTGCGGGCCGCGCCGGAGTAGTCGCCCGCGTTCTGGGAGAGCAGAACGGAGGTGTAGAAGTCGCGCAGGGTGGTGCCTTCCTCCATATGGTAGCGGGAGTTCCACAGCAGGTCCGCCCCGGTGGCCGCGTTCCGCGTCAGGGAGGAGTCACGGAAGATGTTTTCCGTGCGCGCCGTGCCGGTGAGGATGATGGCCGTCATGCTGTCATTCGTGGTCAGAGACAGGTTTTCATACAGGGAGCTGAGGATCATGTCCTGGAGGGTGACGTTGTCGCCCAGGGATACCAGCGCGCCGTCCGTCGTCTTGAACAGTTCCATGTTCAGCGTTTCCGTGCTCCCCGTCACCAGGGTGTCCAGGTTGGTCATGACCAGCGTCACTTCTCCCGTTCCGTCGCCCAGCGTAATGTTTCCGCTGGAGGTGACGAAGGGGTTCCCCAGGCCATCCACCGTGGTGGAGGACGTGGTGATGGTAACCGTGCTGTTCCCCGTCACGCTCAAGCCGTCCGTGCCAAGAGTCAACTGGGTCTTGGGAGCGTCCGCACTGCCGATGTTGAGCGTGCCTCCGTTCACTGTAATGCCCTTGTAGGCAGCCTGGGCGGGATTACCGCCTTCCGCAGCCGCGCCGGCCAGGGTCAGCGCGCCGCCGTCGCTCACGTTCAGGTTGTAGCCGGCATTGCCCGCACCCTTGATGGTCTGCACGCTGCCGTTGCCGGATTTGACGTTGAGCGTTCCGGATGCGCCGTCCAGCGTACCGGTGAAGGTATGGGAGGCGGAGGAGTCCACCGTCATTTCCGCGCCGCTCAGCTTCAGGGCGCCCCCGCCCGTCAGGCCGGAGACCGTATTCACGGAGCCGGCCGCGGTGGAAAGCGCGGAACCTTCCCGGATGTCCAGCAGAACGCCGTCCAGGGAGGAGCCGTTGCCCAGCGTCAGGGAGGAGTCCGTTCCCATTCCTCCGAGGGTCAGCGTGCCGTCACCGGAGATGGTCACATCAGTCACATGGCTGCCGGCCTGCTGGCCGGTGAGGACCAGCTGGGCGCCGCGGCCCAGGTCCAGGGTTCCTCCACCCGTGCCGGAGGCCAGGTTTTCCACCGTCGTCACGCGGGAGGCGCCGTCATTCCTGCCGCCCAGCGTGATGTCTCCCCCGGCGAGCTCCAGCGTAGTGAGGCTGTTGCCCGTACCGTTCAGGACAATGTTCCCTTCCGTGGAGCTCAGCATGGAGTCATTTCCGGTGAAGCTGCCTTCCACGGTGAGGGTTTCCGCTCCTTTCTTGATAAAGTCCACATGGTCCCCGCTGATGGTGCCGCCGTAGCTGTTGCCTCCGGCGTCCACGTTCTGGATCAGGTCCACCACGGCATGGTTGGCGGCAGCGTCCGCCGCCGTATTCGTCACCACCAGAGCGCCATTGCTGCCGATCAGGTTGCTGACTTTCAGGCCGTCTCCGTTCCGGGAGGCTTCAGGAGCACCGTTCAGGCTTACATTGAGCGTGGTTCCGTTGATGCCCACGGCCTTGTAGGGATCCAGGGCGGCGTAGTCGCTGATGTTGGGGTTGTCCGAGTTGGGCGTGGTGTCCACGAGGTAGACGAGGTCCGTATTGCCGCTGACCATCAGCGTTCCGTCCGCGCCCAGGACTTCCGTCACGGCATAACCGAGGGAGGCCAGAAGCGGGGAGAAGGCTATCTGCTTGTAGTTGTCCACGGTCAGCGTTCCCGTCGTCAGCACCAGCCCTACGCCGTCGGCGGAATCCCGGTTGGCGGAGAGCAGGTCCAGGACGCCCTGGTTGCTGAGGTTGATGGTCGTGTTGGCGGCGGAGAGCGTCAGGCTGTCCGCATCAATGACGCCCTGCCCGGTTGTTCCGCCCGCGGTAAGGCTGCCGGAATCCAGTTTCAGCGTCACCGTCTTTCCCGTCATGTCCAGGCCGCCGGAGATGCCGGTGAGCCGGGAGTAGTCTTCCATGACGATGGAGCCGACCATGGAGCCGGACAGACCGCCCAGATTGATGGTGTTCAGGGCGCCCTGCGTTCCGGCGGAAGCGGCCACTTCCACGTTTCCGGTGGTTTTAGCTCCCGCGTTTGCCAGGCTTCCCTTCGTGATCAGGATGGCGTTGGCCGCATTCTGGGAGGCCAGGTCAAGAATCCCGTTGTTGACGGTGACCCGCCCGGACCCCAGGGAGTCGGCCCCCGCGAGGGTGACGGTGCCCGTTCCGGAGAGCGTAGTGGAACCGGTGAACCCGGTGTTGCCGGCCGCCAGCGTTATATTCCCCGTGGTGTCGACGACCAGGGAACCGGCTCCGGAGAGGGCCCCGGCCCAGGCGCTCCCGTCACCCAGCCGCGCCGTAGCGCCGCCCGCAATGGAGAGGGTGCCCAGGAAGGTGTTCGCTCCGGTGAGCTCCAGCGTTCCGGCGTTTACGGATACCGTGCTGCCGGCCGTGCCGCTGATGACGCCGCCGTAGGAGAAGTCGCGGGCAAAGGCCAGCGTGGAGTTGTTCTGGATGTCAATGCTGTCCCCCAGCTTGGTCACATTGGCGGAGTTCACCGTAACTGTGCCGCGGTGCACCTTGAGCTGTCCGTCCAGATTGACGCCGCCCGTGAGGGTGATGTTGCCCCCGCCCTGGGTGGAGAACGCCGTTCCGCTCAGATCGCCGCTGAGGGTGAAGTCCTTGGTGGCGAATATCTGGTTGCCCGTAAAGATGATGTCATTGGCAAAGGCGCCCCCGGCCGTGCCGTTCCATTCCGCACGGACATTGGAGTCCGCCAGGTTCACGGTGCCGTCTGCTCCCATGGTCACGTTGTTCAATTGGAAGTAACCGGATGTCACGGACAGGGTTCCCTGGAATGCCGTGCTCATGTTCAGGACATTGGCTCCGTAGCTGGTTCCCAGGCCCACGGAAATGGTGCCGGTGCCGGAGGCATCCAGGTTCAGCGCCGTGTTGTCATTGGCGCCGCTGACCGTCAGCATGGAGCCGGCGGCCAGTTCCACGGTTTTTCCGTTGGCCAGGGCCTTGGCGGCGGTAGCCGTCACATTTTCACCCAGGATCAGGGAGCCGTCCGTCCACGTCATGTTGTCTGCGGTGAACGCCGTGGCAAAGGCGCCGGACGCCAGATTGAGGCTCCCGCCCTGAAGGTTGATCATGCCCATGCCCGGCTGGACGTCAGCCGTAGCCAGCGTGAGCGTGCCACCCGTAATGGTGACAGCCCCGGAACCGAGGGAGTTGGCCACCTGGGCCACCAGCTCGCCCTGCTGGAGGGAGATGGCTCCCGCCCAGCCCGTATTGTCCAGGTTCAGGGTAAGCTTGCCTTCGCCGCGCTTGGTCAGCGTGCCCTGCGCAATTTTTCCGGTGCCGTCTGAGGCGAATACATAGTCGCTGCCCGCGGCGTTGTTCACCGTGATGGAGGCCGGATTCACCGCGCCGGACAGGGTGACGGTTCCCGCTCCGGAGCTGTTGAAGACCAGGTTCTGGCCGGCGGCCGTATCCGCAGAGCCGTCAATGCCCCACTGGGCTCCCGTGTTCGTGTCGCTCCAGGTCATGCCTTCCGTTCCCTGCCAGATCCAAACGTCCCCGGCGGAAGTCACCACCAACTTGAGGGTGGCGCCCGTCTGTTCGAGCGTGTAAATCAGCGTTTCGTCTCCGGTATAGCCGGCCCAGTTGAAGATGGCGCTGGCGGCATCAAGTCCGCTGGCAGCAGAAATCAGGGTGTATTCCCCGGCTTCCGTAATGCCTTCAAGGCCATTCAGGGTGAGGTTGAACGTACCGGCCCCGAAGGCCCCACCCACGCCGATGGAAGAGCTTATATCCAGGGTCAGCGTGGAACTGGCCGCCAGATTCAGGGCCCCGGCGGTCGTCATCCGCGTATTGGCCGCCATGGTGATGTTCCCCAGGGACGTGGCCCCTGCGGCAGTAAGGGCAACGGTTCCACCCTGGATGTTCGTCAGCCCCGTGTAGCTGACCGTTCCGCCCAGCGTCAGGGTTTCATCGCTGACCTTGGTCAGGGAGAGGACTCCGGTGGTGTCATAGGAGATGGTGGTGGCTCCGTAGGCGATGGCAACGCCGTGGTCCGTGATGGTGCCGTTATACGTGCCGGAACCCACCGTCAGCGTACGCGCTCCCCCCACGGCGCCCACCTGGGAGTTGGCCGTGCCGTCCAGGGAGGCGATTTCAATATCCCCCAGCACGCGCATGAAGGCGAATCCCGTGGTATCCGTGCCGGACGTGAGGGTGACCCCGCCCTGCGCCATGGAGGTGCGCATGTCAAGCCCCGTGCTGTACCCGTTGGCGGCGTTCATGGTGATCATGCCGGTAAATCCGGAGGCGTCACCGCCGATGATGAGCTTGCCGTTGGAGTTGTACCTGCCATCGCCCCCTCCGCGGCTGTAGGTCAGGGAGCCTGCGCCTGTAAGCGTTCCGGTGAAGCCCATTTCCTTGGCCCAGTTGTCCCGGCCCACCAGGGTGGCCGCCCCGTTGACGGTAACGGTTCCCGTAAAGTTATGCTGGTAATTGGTGGCGTTTGCCTGGGAGGCGTCCACCCATTTCAGGGAGACCGCGTCAGATGCGGCCGTGCCCAGAATCAGATCGGAACCGATGGTGTGGTGGGCGCTGTTGCCCGCAATGATCAGGGACGTGCCGTTCTGCAGGGTGACGGAGGAACCGGCGCTGCCCCAATTGATGGCAGTGGAGCCGCCCCCTATCTGGACGTTGCCTTCCTGCACGATCAGGTGGCCGGAGTTGGCCCCCGTCAATTTCAGCAGCCCCGTACCGGTTTTCCGGACGGAGCCGGCTCCCGTGATGTTATTGCCGAAGGTAAGGTCTGAAGGCGTTACCAGATTAATGAATGAGTTGGTATCCGCGGCAAGGGAGAACGCCGGGTTGGTCACGGTTCCCAAATTCACCGTGACCGTCGCGCCGTTGGCCGCTCCCAGGGAGGAACCCGCGCCCCAGGTGATGCCCGTGGCCGGCAGGTCCGTATCATACCCGAACGCCAGAACGCCCTGGTTCACGGCTACGGTGGTTCCCGTACCGAGGATGGAAGCGGAGCCCAGCACCAGGGTTCCCGTGCCTTCCTTGGTAACGGCGGTATTGGCAATTACTCCGGTTCCCGCCAGCTCATAGCGGGTGGTGGTGTTGCGGACCAGCATGGAGCCGGGGGAAACCTCGGAATCAAGCTGCACCGCGGAGGTGGCGACTCCGGCCTGGTCTGCAAAGGAAACCGCCAGGCCGTCCGCATACGTGGCGGGCGTGCCGCCGTCCGTCCAGATGTTTTCCGCGCTCCAGACCCCGTTTTCACCGCCCGCCCACAGCAGGAGGGTTTCCGCCGTGTAAACCAGGTCCCTGCCATTGTTGGAAAGGGTGATGGTTCCCGCCACGCCGTCCGCAAAGACGGCCTTGATGGAAGAGATGTTGGTCAGTCCGGTGGTGGAGAGCACGGACATGCCGTCCGTCAAGGCGCCAAACCCGGTAAGGTCCAGATTCAATTCCCCTTCCGCGGAAAGGGCGAACGTGCCATTCACGTTGATTCCCGTTCCGGCGTCTCCCGCCAGGGCCAGCGTGCTGGAGCCGTCCACCTTCAGGTTCCCCGTAAAGAAGGAGTTCTGGAACATGGTCACAATGTCGAAGCCGGTAATGACCGTATTGGAGAAGGAGATGGCCTGGTCCGCCGTATTGCCGTAACCGCCCAGAAGCAGGGAGGAGGTGCCCCCTACCGTGCCTTCCGACACATTCAGCGTGCTGCCCGCTCGGAACACGGCTTTTTTAACGGTGAGGGTGGCGTTCCCGTTCACGGCGGACCTTGCTCCGCCGCCGCCCGCATAAAGGGCTCCCGTATAGGCGCCGCCATCCAGCGTCAGGTTGGAATTGCCTCTGACCGTGGAAGTTCCGGCAGTGCCGTAGCCGCCGCCGTAAATGGCCCCGGTAAAGACGGCGTCACTGGCGGCAGTGATGCTGACGTTGGAGTCCCCGTTGATCGTATATGTTCCGGAGCTGCCCGAGTAGGAACCGCCCACGATGCTCTTGACGAAGGTGCCGGAGGCAGTCCCCAGGTCAATCGTCACATTGGTGCTTCCGGTGATGGCGGCGCTGGAAGTGGAGTTGGCTTCATAGGCGCTGCCGCCGATGATGAAGCCCCTGGCTACGGAATTGAGCGAGACGGTTTCATCCGTCACGCTCTGCATGCTGCGCACCACGACAAAGGTGCTGCCGTCAATGTTGTTGGTGGAGTTGTGGGCCGCGGTGCCACCGCCTATCACGCTCCCCTTGACCACGGCATTTCCGTCCACGGACACGTAAACGTTCCCCGTAATGCCGGCAGCTTGGCCGTCCTTGTAGTTGCCGCCCACCACCCAGTTGACGGAGGTATCCCCCTGAATCTGGGTATGGACGTCACCCGTGATGTTCCACTTGCCGGTGCCGCTCCAGTTGTTGGCATAACTGCCGCCGATGATCAGGCCGTAATTGCCCCCCAGCACATCCGTCCAGATGCCGGTAGTGATCTCCGTGGCCGTTGCATTGGTTGCAGTGTTGTAATAGCCGCCTGCCAGGGTCACTCCCGTCAGGTCACCCGTTCCGGTCACGACGTTCACGGAGCCGAAGCCCTCCTGCATGGACGCGGCGCGAATGTTGTACAGGGCCAGCGTCTGCTGGTCCGCCAGTGTTCCGGCGCCGGAGGTGGGGGCGTTTTCCAGCCCCCAGGCGGAATCCCATGCGGTATCATACGCGCCGGATCCCGTGAAGGTAATAACCGTTTTCCCGTCAACGGTGGTGATGGTGTACAGGGACTCGTCAATATCCGCCAGCGTGAACCCCGTCCCCAGGTCAACGCCCAGGTTGTAGGAGGTATTCACCAGGGCTTCGGAACCGAACAGGTCCTGGAATTCCTGGAAACCGGAAAAATCAATCAGGCCAGAAGTCAGCGTCACGTTCTGAAGCACGCTGCCCACATTGTCCATGGAGGTGTAGTACAGGCGTCCGCCGTCCACCGTTACATTGCCCGTAATGGTTCCGGAACCGTTGGCGAGGATGCCCATCGTTTCCCCCACTGTGAAGGCGTCCTGGAAATTCATGGTGCCCGCGGAGGCGGAGATGGTTCCATTCCCCGTCAGTCCCGTCACATTCATGGTTCCATTGCCTGCATCCAGCCTGCCTCCCGCAAGCGCGGCGCTGATGGAGCCCGCCTTGGAGAGTACGGCGCCGGAATTGACGGTGTAGGTGCCTGTAAGCGCTACGTTCTCGGACAGATGCACCCAGCCTGACTGGGCTACAAAGTTGCCTGCCCCGGTGATGGAGTTGTCAATGACGTCCGCCGCTTCTCCCGCCGTACCGTAATAAGTGAGGTACTGGCTGCCGGAGGAAGTAGTTACGGCGGCGGTGCCGAGGGAACCGGAAGCGTTGATGCCCAGGGAAGTGGAGTTGCGGGTGATGGCGATGGTCCCGCCGATCTGGTTTTCCGTGCCGGTCAGGGTGTAATAAGTGTACTCGCTATCGGTCCCGCTGATGGAAAAGCCGGAGGCGGCCGTAAGCACGCCCGTGAATTTGATGTTCTTGCCGTACTGGGTAGTGAGGTTCACTCCGGTGCCGAACGTGGCTGCCCCGGAGAAGGTAAAGCCGTCCCCATTGATGGAAGTGGCGTCATAGTTATAATATCCGGAAACGGCGGGGCCGTCCTGCACGGTGAGCGTTGTGCCGTCCCCCATGACCAGCTTCTGGGACCAGTTGACATTGCCGGAAAACAGGGAAAGCGTTCCGCTGCTGATTTTAAGAGTGGCATCCGCGGAGGCGGCGGGGGTCAGCGCCGCGCTCTTGTCGGAATTGCCCAGGGTGAACGTGCCGCCCCCCGTGTAATCAACTGTCACGGTGCCGCCGAAGCTGCCGCCGTAGGAAGAAGAGTCCCCCGTGATGGTCAGTGTGGTTCCCTCCCCGGTAATCAGGGCCGCGGTGTTGTTGTGCACCAGTTTGCTGATGGAGGTATTCACGCCCGCTTTCAGGACGGAGGCCCCGGTCGCATAACCATAGCCGCCCAGCTTGATGGTGGCGTTCTGGGCCGCCAGCGCGTGATTGAGGTTCAGGATGTTGTTCTGCGTTCCCCCTGTCGTGTTGGAATAGAGGGAAATAATGCCGTTGAAGGTGCCCGCCCCGTTCAGGGTGAGGGTGGAGAGGGCCGTTCCTCCGTTGGCGACGCGATTCACTGTCAGCACGGCTTCCGGGGCGTCTCCGTTCAGGTTCGTGATCGTAGCGTTGCCCGCCCCGGCAAAATTCAAGGTGGTGGAAGCCGTAACGGTGCCCACGTCATAAGTGGAGCTGCCTCCCGCCGCTACGTTAACCTGTGTCCCGTTAAAAGCGACATCCGCAGCATAAGCCTGTGATACTGTTATTAAAAGACCAGAAACTCCTGCAAAGGTGGCAGTTCCAAGCGTTACCCCGGAGAAGGAGGTTATCAGGGCGGCCAGCAGATTCAAGGGAAGGTGCAATTTCATGTAACGTTTGACAATTAATGGGTTATTCAATCATAAAAGAACCTTTCCCACAACACGGCAAGGGAAATATGATTGTGAATATAAATAAGGAATTCGCAATCCGCTGTCAAAGGAAAAGAATCACCTGCAACGGTTTTCTAACAGAAAGGAATTATCCCCGTTAAACAGATTTTCCCGGTTTTCTATGAAGGGATTATCTTTGAAACAGATAATCCCTTGATTGTTAAATATTATTCAATGATGAAATTTTGAATGATATGTAAATAAAGAGACGGCGGATTGCGAATTCGCATTTGCTCTTTTCATGACAGGACAAAATAAAAATATGCCTCACAACAAGTTATGAAAATCGCACTTTGGAGATTGAGGAAGAATGACTAAATATGCCTCTGGTCCATTTTCCCAAAATTTTCCACTCCCGCAGCATGGTGAAGCGTTTGCACAGGACTCCGGGGCACGTCTCCGCATGGTCGGGCAATGGAACCGGCATCCGTTTGAAACACATGAAGAGTGAACGGATCCGGAAGAGAAACGGACTTCCAAGGCCGGGACCCCTTGTTCCCGGGAAAACGGCCATCAGATAGCTTGGAGGACTCCATGGCTTGAACGCGTTTTCCCGCCTTTTATCAATCAATCTCCTCCAAGCACAACAGAGGAATTCCAGCTGTTTATTCCTTCCGGGGTCCTATGATTATTTTCTCCTTTTCCGGCATGTGACGGATTTCTAATCCGATGTCAATCCTACTACAATGATAGGGAATTATTTTAAGACAAATTCCTCTTCTGAAATAAAGCGCTGAGCGAAACCCCTTCATCTTTCAGAACCCCATGCTTCATTCTTTTCTTTTTTGCCGCGGTAAATTTCTTAATGCCCCAAAATACTTAATCACATAGAAATACATAGTTTTCCAACAATCAATCCTGTTACCCGATATTTCTCAAATGGTACCTGCTTGAGTTTCTTCCTGCGGCTGAAGAAAAATACGGATTAGAAATCCGCTATTTAGTTCTGCTCTTTGCCATAAGGCTATATTTATTCTTATTATTGATCATGAAACCCATCCTTCCTTTGTTGCTGCGCCGCAGCCTCCTGGCCTCTCTGCTGGTTCCCATTATTTCCCTGTCCTTCTCCGCCTCCGCGGCGGACTTCATGGTAGACGCATCTCAATATTCCGATCCAGACAATAACATATACTCCA